>Ga0105248_10002673_pt1 | contig 19796 bp, 16 predicted proteins | sample KBSS34metaG_FD_81524 | JGI IMG/M metagenome (GOLD analysis project Ga0105248, IMG submission 81524) | Switchgrass rhizosphere microbial communities from Kellogg Biological Station, Michigan, USA - KBS S3-4 metaG | ecosystem: Host-associated > Plants > Roots > Rhizosphere > Soil | place...
CTCGCCAGGGGACTGGCGGAATCCGGTGATAGCAGCGTTATCGGTGGCGGCCGGCTGTCACTTGCGGGTGCGACAATTCTGAATGGCTATCTCGTCACCGCGGTCACGATGTGCGACATCCACCGCTCGACGCTAACCCATGTGACGCCGGAAGTAATCCCGCCCGCCTTGTTGATCGCTGAACGCGATGGCTTGTCAGGCCGAGACCTGCTGGTCGCCATCGCCGCCGGATGCGAGGTGACGACGCGAGTCGGAATCGGAACCGATTACCCGGCGATGCGAGCCAAGGGCTGGCACGGGCCAGGCGTGCTTGGACCATTCGGGGCCGCCGCCGCTGTCGGGAGGCTCCTCAAGTTCGACACCGAAACCATGGCCAAGGCGTTCGGTCTCGCCGGCAGCCAGGCAGCCGGCACCTTCGCGGCGTGGGGAACGCCGACGGTGAAATTCCACCAGTGCCGTGGCGCTCTCTCGGGGTTGATGGCGGCGCTGCTGGCCGAACAGAAGTTTTTGGCGACGCGCGAATTCTTGACGGCCAAGGACGGTGGCCTTTTCAATACTTATTCAAACGGCGGCCGTCCCGAGAACGTCACGGCCGATCTCGGCAAGCGCTGGGAGCTCGAACAGATCGCGTTGCGCTTGTGGCCGTCGGCCTCCTCGATCCAGGGCATGAACACGGCGCTGTTCGATCTTATCGAAAAGCACAAGATTGATCCCGCCAGGGTGAAGAAAGTCCGGGTGGCGCTGAGCCAGCCGGTGTTCGATCTGCACGGCAAGCTGGCGCGGTATAAGGCGAAGTTCGACGCACTGATTTCAGGCCATTACACCGCGGCGGTAATCCTGCACGACCAGGAGCTGACGCTCGACCAGTTCGAGCCCGCCCGCTATGACGATCCGAAACTGCGGCGCGCCGCAGCCGAACAAATCGAGTTGCGCCCTGATGCGGCGCTGACCGGCGTCCAGGCGGTGGTCGAGATCGATACCGACAGCGGCACGCTCACCGCTCGTTGCGAGCATCCGCGCGGCTCGGCCGAGAACCCGCTGTCGCGCGCCCAGATCGAGAGCAAATTCCGCACTTATGCGGACGGCGTGCTGACGCCGTCCGCCATTGCGGGGACGATCGATGCCATTGGCGATCTGGAAAACTTGGGCTCGGTGAAAAAACTCATGGACATGCTCCGCGCGCCACCGCGGCAAGCCGAGCGCGCGAAGCGGGCTGTGGCCCGCGGCTGATGAGGTGCGTCAGCGGCGTCACTAGGCTGCCATCAAAGGCGCTGGTACGCTGACGCAATTCGCCGGCGCCTCACGACCGCGCGGGTAAGAAACATCGGGAGGAGCGCTGATGAACAGACGCAGTCTATTGGCCGCGTTGACGAGCGCAATGGCTCTGGCGGCTGCCACCGGTGCTGTCGCGCAGACAGTCGACAATTTTCCGAACCGTCCGATTCGCATCATCGTGCCGCAGGCCGCGGGTTCCGGCGTTGACCTGCAGGCGCGCACGCTGGCGCAGAAGATGAACGAGCTCTGGGGCCAGCCGGTCATCGTGGAGAATCGTCCCGGCGCCAACGCCATCATCGGCACCGACGCCGTCGCCAAGGCGGCGCCCGACGGCTACACGCTGGTCTACGCTCCGGTGAGCGCGGTGACGACCAACGCTTTCATCTACAAGAATTTGCCCTACGACCCGCTGCGTGATTTTGCGCCGATCACCCAGACCGTCGCCAATCCGCTGGGGTTGGTCGCCAACCCTGACTCGGGCCCGAAGTCCATCAAGGAACTGGTCGAGCGGGCCAAGGCGAACCCCGGCCAGATCAACTACGGCTCGTTCGGGATCGGCAACATGACCCATCTGCAGGGCGTGCTATTGTCGCTTGCCGCCGACATCAAGATGACGCACGTGCCGTATCGCGGCCAGACGCCGGAGATCACCGATATCTTGTCCGGACAGATCCCGCTCGGGTTCACCACCACGGCCGGCGTCACGGAGCTTGTAGAATCGGGAAAGCTCAATCTGCTCGCGACGTTTGGCGTTGAACGCGATGAGCAGTTTCCCAACACGCCGACCCCGACAGAGGCCGGCTATCCGAAAGCGGTCGTGGTCGGGTGGGCCGGTCTGCTGGCGCCGGCCGGGACACCGCCGCAGATCGTCAACAAGCTCTACGCCGGCATGGCCAAGTCGCTGGCGATGCCCGACGTCAAGGAGGCGATCTTGAAGCAGGGCTCCAAGGCGGTGAGCAGCAAGTCGCCCGAGGACTTCGCGCGCTACATCAAGGCGGAAATGGATAAATTCCTCCCCGTCATCAAGGCCGCTGGCCTCGAAGGAACGCAGTGAGCGGATGTCCTACGTCAAGAAGACCCATCGCTTTGGCCTGCTGACGCCTTCGTCCAACACGACCCAGGAACCGGAATTCTCGGCGGCTTTGCCGCCGTCGATCTCGCTGCACACCGGCCGCGTGGCCTACCGCGACATCACCCCGGAGGAGCAGGATCGCTGCGTGCTGGAACTGGAATCGGAGAGCCGCAAGCTCGCCGATGCCGAGGTCGACGTCATCGTGTTCGCGGCGACGGCTCCCACACTCGCCAAGGGCAAAGGTTACGATCGCGAGCTTATCAAGCGCATGGAGGATGCCTCGAGCCGGCCCGCGACCACGGCGGCGACCGCATTCGTCGATGCGCTGCGGCTGCTCGGGGCCAAGAAGATCTCGATCGGTGCGCCGTGGAGCAAGACCATGGACAGGCCGATGGTCGAGTTCATGCAGGCGAGCGGATTTGAGGTCGTGCACAGCGAGGTGGTGGGGTTCGTCGCATCCGTCGACCTTGGCCGAGTGGGACCCGAAACGGCGTACGAACTGGCCCGCCGGGCCGACCGGCCGGAGGCCGATGCCATCATCATGCCCGGCGGCAACTGGGCTTCGATGCCGGTCGTCGAACGGCTGGAACATGAGCTTGGCAAGCCGATCCTGGTGAACAATGCCGTCAGCCTTTGGGCCGGCCTGCGATTGCTCAAGCGAAACGATAGCATCTCCGGCTATGGCCGACTGTTGCGGGACTATCTCGCCGCGTGAAGTGAGCAATCGACCGATGCTTCGCTCAAGCCTTGTCGCATCACAAGGCGGAGCCTGTTGCCGCCGAAGACCTGGGGAGCTTGCACATGGCAGCTAACACGCAGACCAAAGACTTTAAAAAAATGCGTGTCGATCAGGTCGGCAGCCTCGCGCCTCCATTGAAGCTTCGCGCTGCCTTCAGGCGATACAAGAATGCGGAAATCAGCAGGGAGCAGCTCGCTCCCGTCCAGGATGAAGCTATTCGCGACGTCATACAGGCTCAGGAAGCAATCGGCTTTCCGATCATCACGGACGGAGAGTTTCGCCGCTCGAACTTCCAGGAAAGCTTCGGAGCAGCCGTCACCGGCTTCCATGTTGCGAACGAAGACAAGGCCATGGAGGGCGTGAACAGAAATCCATTTCAACGGGCAGAGCAGAACTTTGAGGCGCCTGGTGCGCCGATTATCACGCGGAGAAGGGCTGTCGAGCGCCTTAAACTCGCGAAAAACATCCCCTTGGAAGAGTACCTTTTCAGCAAGAGAGTTGCGACGAAGCCAGTCAGGCAAACAGTTCTTAGCGCGGACCGCATCTCCCAGCGTTTCGATCTTCAGAACTCTCGCAACGTCTATCAGAGCATGGAGCAATTCATGGCCGATGTCGTCGCGATATCGCGCCAGCTCATCAGCGAATTGGTTGAAGCAGGGTGCCGATACATATCGATCGATGCCCCGGGGTATACCGCGTATGTCGATAGCGTGTCGCTCGAGCGGATGCGAGGCCGTGGCGAAGACCCTGACGAAAACCTGGCGCGCTCCATTGCGGCGGACAATGCGATCATTGCCGGGTTCGACGGCATCACCTTCGGAATCCATTTGTGCCGGGGGAATCCGCGGACTGTCGACCCGAAGACCGGAAAGGTCGTGGCGCAATGGCATCGCGAAGGTTATTACGATGCGATCGCCGAACGGATATTTCGGGGACTCAACCACCATCGGTTCTTGCTGGAATACGATGACCAGCGGTCCGGAAGCTTTGAGCCGCTTCGGTACATGCCGAAAGGCAAGGTCGCCGTCCTCGGACTTGTCTCAACAAAGACAGCCGATCTGGAACCGCTCGACACGCTCCGGCGCCGGATCGACGAGGCGACCAGGTACATCGCTGTTGACCAGCTGGCGATCAGTCCGCAATGCGGCTTCGGCGGGATGTCGGAAGTGACGCTCACCCAGGACGATCAGTGGCGAAAGTTTGAGCGCATCCTTGAAACGGCAAACGCGGTCTGGGGTAGCGCGTGAGCGTGCGCGGCGTGAACTGAGAACGGCTACTCTGGCCGAAGGGCGGAGGACCACCATGTCGAGACTGCGTCGAGTGCTGATAGGCGTGGCGGTGTTGCTGGTCACGGATGTGGCCCACGCGCAGAAATATCCAGCTCAGTCTATTCAAGTTCTCGTTGCGAATGGTCCCGGTTCTGCCTCCGACGTTGGCACCCGGGTCGTTCTCACGAAAATGGCGGCGTCGTTGGGCCAGCCGGTGGTGATCATCAACCGGCCGGGAGCGGGCGGCGGCCTCGCTGCACAAGCCATCGCGAAGGCTGTACCTGACGGCTACACCTTGCTCATGGCGACGGACAGCACCTACACGGCAATACCACTCACGAACAAGACCGTGGGCTACGACCTCAATTCGGCAACGACGATCGGCGCGATTGCAGAAATTCATTCGACTTTGCTCGTCAGCGCGACTTTGAACGTGAAGACATTGGATGAATTTGTAGCCCTCGCGAAGGCCAAGCCCGGGCAGCTCAACTACTCGACATTTGAAAAAGGATCGGCCTCGCAGCTGTGGCTGGACTGGTTTCTGAAGCGAATGGGTCTGCAATTGCAGCACATCCCGTACAAATCGGGACCGGAGCTGGTGACGGCAGTCGCGACCGGTGATGCTGCGGTTACAACCAGCTCCCTGCCTTCTTCGCAGGGCTATATCGATGCCGGCAAAATTATCCCGGTCATGCTGACAAGCCCCAGTCTGAAGAGCCGGTTTCCCAACCTGCCACTGCTGTCCGACATCATCCCGGATCCGATCGAGCCGAACACAACCATGGTGCTGTTTGGACCGCCGGGCCTGCCGGCCGAGATACTGAACCTGCTGAGCCGAGAACTGCTCAAAGCGCAGGTATCGCCCGACGTCCGTGAAGGCCTTGCGAGAATCGGCCTCGCCAGCCCGGTCCCCGCAACGCCCGAGGAGGAAACGAGACGTATGGAGCGCAAGCTTCAGAACTACACCGCCCTTATCAACGCCAGTCGGTGAGCTGAAGCGAGTGAGGCGCTGAGAGTATTGCACGCCGGGGATGCGACACCAGGAAGACGTTTGGTGCTCTTCCTGGGGCCTGATATTCGCGATAGCCTCGTTGCAAGATCGAGGCATGACGCGGTCAGGAGGATAGGCAGTGCCGCCACAATCGACGCACGCGATCCGATCCGACGGTGCGCCACCGGCAATTGCGCGCCCGCGCCCGACCAACAAGCTGAGCGAGCAGGCCTCCAAATTCATTGCTCCGACGCTCGCCGTGCTCGGCGCCATCGTGGTGTGGTGGGGAATCGTCAGGATTTTCGATATTCCGGACTATCTCTTGCCAGCGCCGCAGGCCGTGGCCGCGCGGATCGCCAAGGAATGGCCGGTGCTGGTGAAGCATGGCAGCTATACGCTGCTCTCGGTCCTGACCGGCTTCCTATCCGCGGTTGTGATTGGCGTGCCGCTCGCCTTCGGCATCGTGTTGAGCCGCAGCATGGAGCGCGTAGCGATGCCGTTTCTGGTGATGTCGCAGACGATCCCCAAGGTCGCCATCGCGCCGATCCTGGTGGTCTGGCTCGGCTTCGGCATCCTGCCGAAGATCGCGATCGTCTTCCTGATCTCGTTCTTCCCGATCGTGGTGTCGACGGTGGTCGGCCTCAAGAGCGTGGAAACCGACATGATCGACCTGGTCCGGTCGATGGGTGCGCGAACGCTCAAGATCATGCTGCGCGTGCGCGGGCCATCGGCGCTGCCGCAGATGTTCGCCGGCTTCAAGATCGCGGTGTGTCTCGCCGTGGTCGGCGCCATCGTCGGCGAGTTCGTCGGCTCCGACCGCGGCCTCGGCTATCTGCTGCTGACATCAACCGGCACGCTCGACGGCTCACTGGTCTGGTCTGCGCTGTTCGTCTTGATTGCGATGGGCATGACGTTGTTTGCCATCGTGTCCAAGGTCGAACGCCTGGCGATCCCCTGGCACGTCTCGGTGCGCGTCGAGGATGCGGCGGCTTATCAGTCTTGACGGGAGATGTGAGATGAACGTGGTCCGCCTGTGCCAAGTTGTCGTCGCTACGGCGATCCTTGGGGGAATTTCCCCGCCACCCGCCGGTGCCGCTGATGCGGTGAGCTTCCGGCTCGACTGGACGCTGTCGGGCTATCACCTTCCGTTCTACTGGGCCAAGGAGAAAGGCTATTACGGCGCCGAGAATCTCGACGTCGACATCAAGGAAGGCGCCGGCTCAGGCAAGACAGTCGCATTGATGTCGGGCCAGCAGGACGACATTGGGCTTGCCGACTACATGTTTATGTCGGTCGGTGTCGCCAAAGGCATGAAGCTCAAGGGCATCTTCGGCGAGGTTCAGGACGGCGCCTGGGCGATCATCTCGCGCGCGGACTCTCCGATCAAGAAGCCGGGGGACCTGGTCGGCCGTTCGGTCGCGACCACCGCCGATCATAAGGCGATGCTCGATCTGCTGCTGGCGATCAACAAGATCCCGGCCGACAAGGTGACAATCCAGGTCACCAGCCCCGCCACGCGCAACACGGTGTTCGTCAACGGCCAGGTCGATAGCTTCATCAGCGTCGTGATCGGCTCACCGCTCGATCTCGTGGTGCGCGCACAGCAGGGCAAGGACAAGCCGGTCTATTTCATGCCGTTCGCCGACTTCGGCATCGCGCCGATGGGGCAGGGCCTTGTGGCGCACGATAAGGTCATCGCCGAGAAGCCGGAAATGCTGCGCCGGTTCGTGCGGGCAAGCGCCAAAGCGCTCAACGAGATCGTCAAGCCGGAGAAGACCGAGGAAGCGATTGATGTTGCCATGCGGCTTTCCGGCGCGCGCGACGAGCGGCGCGAATCGGTCAAGCTGCAATGGCTCGAGACCACGCGGCGCCTCGCCACCAAGAACACCGAAGGTCGGCCGTTGGGCTGGATGAGCGACAAGGATTGGGCGGTGTCGGTCGATATCCTGGTGAAGACCGGACAGCTCGAGAAGCCGATCCAGACCCAGAGCCTCTATACCAACGAATTCGTGCCGACGAAGTGATGCAGACGGCGGCCGCGCGGAACGAGGTCATCGGGCTCGAAGACGTCAGCCTGTTCTACCGGTCGAAGACCGCCGAGGTGCATGCGCTCGACGGCATTTCGCTCGCCGCGGCCGACCGCGAGTTCGTCGCGCTGCTCGGTCCGAGCGGCTGCGGCAAGAGCACGCTGCTCAAGTTGATCTCCGGCCTCATTCCGCAATCGAGCGGCGTCATTCGGGTCAACGGGAAGGAGATCAGCGGGCCGACGCCGTCGATCGGCATCGTCTTTCAGAGCCCGCTGCTGATGGCGTGGCGTACGGTCCTGGAGAACGTGCTGCTCCAGATCGAGATCCGCAATCTCCGTGTCGCCGACTATCGCGGCGCGGCGAGCGAGCTGATCCGCCTCGTCGGCCTCGAGGGATTCGAGAATGCGCTGCCGCATCAACTGTCCGGCGGCATGCAGCAGCGTGTCGGTCTGTGCCGCGCGCTGATCCACGATCCGGATCTGCTGATCATGGACGAGCCGTTCGGCGCGCTCGACGCCATGACTCGCGAACTGATGAACGCCGAGCTGCAGCGGATCTGGATCGATCGGCGGAAGACCGTGCTCTTCATTACTCACAGCATCTCGGAGGCCGTGTTTCTCGCCGATCGGGTGCTGGTGATGTCACCGCGGCCGGGCCGCGTGGTAGGCGAGATCGCGGTCGATCTGCCGCGGCCGCGCACGGTGGCGACGACGGAGCTGTCGGCCTTCGTGCAGTTCACGCGCGAGGTCCGGCGCCATCTCAATGCCGGGTCAGCGATCGAATAGCGGGGCGTGAGCGCGATGAAGCCACAGATGCATCTGGCGATTGACGTGTCGTGGACCCAGGTCGAGACCACCTGGCGAGAGCCCGGGGCTCGCGTCGACCGCCATTACCCCGATGTCGGCCTGTTCGAAGACATCGCGCGCGTTGCCGAGCGCGGCCTGATCGACCTGATCTTCTTCGGCGACTCGACAGGCATCCCAAACACCTGGAAGAACTCGATCGACGACGCCGTGCGCTACGGCGTTGCCTGGCCGCGGCTCGACATGAGCCCGTGGATCACGGCGATGTCGAGGGTGACCAAGCATATCGGCTTTGGCCTGACCTATGCGACCACCTTCATGCACCCGTTCTACGTCGCGCGCCTGCTCAACTCGCTCGACCACATCACCAACGGCCGTATCGCCTTCAATGTCATCACCTCGCAACGCAAAGCCGACGCGCAGAACTACGGCTTCGACGAGCTCATGGAGCACGGTCAGCGCTACGATCGCATGGACGAGTTCATGGACGTCTGCCAAGCGCTGTGGCGGAGCGTCGAGCCCGACGCTTTCGAATGGGATCGCACGACCGGCCGCGTCGCCAACCCGGACAAGGTGCGCGCGATCAATCACATCGGAAAATTTTTCAAGGTGAAGGGTCCGCTGAGCGTGCCGCCGTCTCCGCAAGTCGTGCCGGTGCTGATCCAGGCCGGCGGCTCACCGCGCGGCACGCGCACCGCGGCGCGCTTTGTCGACCACATCTTCGGTGCGAGGAAGCCGATCCCGGCGATGGCGAAACAGCGCACCGAGGTCGACGCCGCGCTTACCGCGGAAGGCCGCGACCCGTCGAAGGTCGGCATCATCTGGTCGACGCAGGTCATGGTCGGCGAGACCGAGGCCGAGGCGAAGCGGATGCGGGAGCGTTTGATCGACGGCGTGCCACGGGAGGCGGTCGGTGTCTGGCTGTCGCACAACACCGGCTTCGACATGTCGACCTTGCCGCCGCGCTTCACGCTGCGCGAACTGAACGAGCGGATAGTCGCAGCCAATGCTTCGCCGGTGGGCTTCGTCCAGCAGCTTTCGCAGACCTTGGGCGACGACGGCGAGATTACCCTCGAGGAATTCATGCAGTACGGCTTGCGGACCGCGACCAGCTACGCCACCACCGTCCCCGGCACGGCGGCGCAGATCGCGGATTATCTAGAGGAGCGCTTTGAAGGCAGCGGCAGCCGCGGCGGCTTCATGCTGCGCCATTCGCAGGCCGAACAGATCGGGGCGCTGCATAATATTGTCGATCTGCTGGTGCCGGAACTGCAGCGCCGCGGCCGGTTTCGAACGGCATACACGGGCCGCACGCTGCGCGACAACCTGGCCACTTGATCTATCATGGAGCATCGATTCAGGAGGTCTGACGTGAGAGTTGCGCCGATTTTTGCCTGGGTAATAAGCGTTCTGTGCGCCGCGATTGGTTTCGCGGATCGAGCCGCCGCTCAAGCCGATGCCAAAAGCTATCCCAATCAGCCCATCCATATCGTAGTGCCGTTCGCTGCGGGCGGGGCCACGGACGTCACCGTCCGCCTCATCGCTCAGAAGCTCACCGAGGAATGGGGAGCGACCGTCATCATCGAAAACAAGCCGGGCGCGACCGGAGCCATCGCGGCCGAATATGTTGCGAAGGCAAAGCCCGATGGCTACACGCTGCTGATGGGAACGGGGTCGGTGAACTCGGTGTTTCCGGCGGTCAAGAAGAACCTGCCGTTCGACACGCTGAGGGATTTCGTTGCGATCTCGAATTTTTTCGTCACGCCGAACATTCTGGTCGTGCATCCCTCGGTGCCGGCGCAAAACGTCGCGGAGTTCATCGCTCTGCTGAAGGCAAACCCTCATCAATACAATTTCGCCAGCTCCGGCGCCGGTAGCAGCATTCATCTCTCCGGGGAGTTGTTCAAGCAGATGGCCGGCGTCGACATGGTGCATGTTCCCTACAAGGGCAGCGCCCCCGCCGTCGCCGATCTGGTGGCCGGACACGTCAAGGTCATGTTCGATAACCTGGCGAGTTCGTGGCCTCAGGTGAAGGAGGGGACCTTGCGCGCGCTCGGCGTGACGAGCTTGCAGCGCGATCCGCTCGCGCCGGGCGTGCCGGCGGTTGCCGAAACCCTGCCAAGATATGACGCCACCTCCTGGGCGGGACTTCTGGCCCCGGCCAAAACTCCGCCGGAGATCGTCGAGAAGCTTTCCGCGGCCGTCCAGCGTGCGATCAAGCAACCGGACATTGTCTCCAAGTTTCAAGCCATCGGCAGCACGCCGGTCGGCGACAGCTCCGAGCATTTCGCAAAGTTCATCAAGGATGACATTGCGAAATGGCGCGACGTGGTCGAGAAGGCCGGCGTGACGATCGAATAATCGAAACTCTCCGGGCCGGGCGGCTAGGATTTCGTTGCCGGCTCGTTCAAGCCATAGATGTCGCGCGCGGCCTGCGGTGAGACATAGCCGCGCATCACGTCGGTGCGCACCCGGTCGCGGTCGCGACGCTTCGGATCGCCGAAGCCGCCACCGCCGCCGGTGTGAATGCGCACGCAGTCGCCAGCCTTCAGCATCAGCGTTTCCTTGAGCGCGACCTCCGTCGTGCCGTCGACCCGTTCGATCAGCACATGCCCGGGCTGCCCGCCGCCGCCGCCGTTGATGCCCCATGCGGGGCACAGCGTGCGCTCGAAGCGCGTCGAAATCCGGCACGGCTCCAGAATCCGATAACGGCGCTCAAGCCCGAGCCCGCCGCGGAACTGGCCGGGCCCGCCGGAGTCCGTGCGGAGGCCGAAGCTCTCGATCATGAACGGGTAGCTCGCCTCGTGGTTCTCGATGGGGATCATCCGCGTGTCGCCATGGCACATGGTGCGGAATGGTCCGGGCCCATCCATATCGCTCAGCGCGCCCCAGCCGCCGAAGCCGCTGTCGTAGCATTGCCAGTACACGCCAGTGGCCGGATGGCGGCCGGAGTAGGACAGCGTCGAAAAGGTGCCGTAGTGGGCGGCCGCGGCGCGATCGGGAATGCCGGGGCCGAGCGCGCGGATGACGAGGTCGATCAGCATCGGCAGCGCCGAATTGTAGGCGCCCATCGGCGCGGTCGGTTTGGCGCTGACGATCGTGCCCTCGGGCAGGATCAGCTTGAGCGGGCGAAACGTGCCCTCGTTGGCGTCGCCCTCGGGCAACAGCAGGTAGCGGAATGCGAGCCGCGCTACGGTTTCGCCGCCGCCGCTGCGGCCGGAGTTCATCGGGGCGTTCACCTCGGCGGGCAGCTCCGACAGATCGATCGTCATCTCGTCGTCCTTGACGATGACGGTGATTTTGCAAGGCAGCGGGTCGGTGTGCAGCCCGTCATTGTCGAGTACGCCCTCCGCCATGTAGGTGCCGTCGGGAATGGCGCGGATCGCCGCGCGTGCTTCGGCCTCGGATTGATTCCAGATGGTGTCGAGCGCGTCCCGAAAGCTCGCGACGCCATAGCGTGCGACCAGTTCCACCACGCTGTCGCGGCCGAGCAGGCAACCGCCGATCTGCGAGTTGATGTCGCCCATCATCTCGACCGGAAAGCGCGTGTTGTGCTCGATCATCCGGTACATTTCGAGCACCGGTTCGCCGCGCGAGCGCAGCTTCACGGTGCGGAACTGGATGCCCTCCTGGAAGATATCGGTGGCGAACTTCGATATCGAACCGATGTCACGGCCGCCGACGTCGATCCAGTGCATGACCACCACCATGAAGCCGACCAGCGTCGGCTGTTGCGACGCATAGATCGGCGTGTACATGGTGACATTGTTGAGATGCTGGCCGATGGTGCCGGCGTAGTTGGTGACGATGATATCGCCGTCGTGCAGCTTGTCGGGGCCGTACAGCTTCAACCCGTCATGAACGGCGGTGCGCATGACGTCGGCGACGAAGACCGGCATTCCCGCCGTGCATTGGCAGATCAGATCGCCGCTCGCGTCGACGATACCGACCGCATAATCCTTGTATTCGTAGATGTAAGAGCTGAACGCGGTCCGCGTGATGTTCACGTCGACCTCGTCGGCGATCGCCACGAGACGCCGCCGGATCACCTCCACGGTCACCGGGTCGATCGTTTTGGGCACACGCGCCCCGGCCGCGGCCTGCGCGTTCTCAAGAGCTGCAGTCAATGTCGATCTCTCCAAGCTTGCCGATCGTGAACCGATCCCGCGGACCGATCAGGGTGCTCGATCCGTATTCGACGACGAGCGCCGGGCCTTTGCCGCTGAAGTCCCGGCCAAGCGCGTAGCGATCATAGACCTGCGTTGGCAGGAAGCGATCATCCTCCAGGAAGTAGATCGGCCGCACCTGCATTTCCGGCGCGCTCCGGGCGCTGCCGCGCTTGGCCAGCCCGGCGATCTCCGGCCGGTTCATTTTCAGCGTCGCCAGCGAATGCAGCACCACGATCTCGGCCTCTACCGCGGTATTGGCGTGACCATAGCGCCGCAGGTACTCCTGGTCGAACCGGGCTCGCAGCCGGCCCGCATCGTCGCTTTCGGTCATCGCAATCTTGATCGAATGATGCTGGCCCTTGTAGCGCATCTCGACCTCGCGCTCGAACGTCATCTCGCCGTCGCCAAACTCCCGCTGCAGGGCGGCGAGCCCCTCGGCCTCGAGCTCAGCATAGACCGCCAACACCGTCTCCAGGTTCTCGGGGTTGAGCCGGACCACGACCGTCCGCGCGGTGTCGAGCCGCGGATCGGCCAGCAGCATGCCGAGCGCCGAGAAGTTGCCCGGTTCCGGCGGCACGATCACGCGCGGAATCTTCAGCGCGCGAGCAAGCTCGATGCCGTGCAGCGGGCCGCCGCCGCCATAGCTGAACAGGACGAAGTCGCGCGGGTCGTAACCGCGCGCAATCGATACCTTCTTGATGATCGAGGACATCGTGAGATTGGCGATCGTCAAAAGGCCGCTGGCGGCCTTGGTCACGGCGCCATCGGCGCCGTAGCCGAGCGGATCGCCGATGCGCCGCATCATCACATCCCGGGCGCTGTCGACGGCAAGCTGCATTTCGCCGCCGAGAAAATACTTCGGGTCGAGGCGGCCGAGCAGCAGATTGGCGTCGGTCACTGTCGGTTCCGCGCCGCCGCGGCCGTAGCAGGCCGGCCCGGGCGTCGAGCCGGCGCTGCGCGGCCCGACATTCAGTCTTTGCTGCGCGTCGAGCCAGGCAATCGAGCCGCCGCCGACGCCGACCTCGAGAATATCGATCACGTTGCCGCGGATCGGAAATCCGGCGTCGGGTCCGCCGATGTGATAGATCGATTCGACCGCGTAGCGGCCGCGCTCGATCATGGCGCATTTCGAGGTGGTGCCGCCCATGTCGAAGGCGACCAGGTTGTCGATGCCGAGATGCTGGCCGTATGCGGCTGCGCCGATGCAGCCGCCGACCGGCCCCGATTCCACCAGCGTGATCGGCTCGCGGCAGCCGCGCTCGGCGGAAATCACGCCGCCATGGGACCCCATCAGCAGCAGGGAGCCCTTGAAGCCGCCACGTCGCAACTCGGCGTCGAATTCCGCAACGTATTTGCTGACCTGCGGCCCAACATAGGCGTTCGCGGCCGCGGTCGCGGTGCGCTCGAACTCATGCCATTCGCGGGTCAACTCCGTCCCGGTGGTGACGAAGATGTCGGGCAGCAACAGCCGCAGCTCCTTGGCGGCGCGCTGCTCGTGCTCGGGGACGAGGTACGAATTGAGGAAGCTGATCGCGAGCGCCTCGACGCCCTGCGAGCGCAACGTGTCGGCCAGCGCGCCGAGCTCGCCAACCGCAACCGGCGTGCGCACGCGGCCCGAGCCTTCGATGCGCTCGTCGATCTCAAACCGCAGCTCGCGCGGGATCAGCGGTGGCTCGCGATGAAAGCGCAGGTTGAACGGTTGGGTGCGATTGCCGCGCCCGATCTCCAGCAGGTCGCGAAAGCCCTTGGTCGTCAGCAGCGCTGTCTTCGCTCCGGCGCGTTGCAACAGCGCGTTGATGACGAGCGTGGTTCCGTGCTTGACGAAGCTTGCCTCGCGCGCATCCAGCTTGGCCTTGCGGATGCAATCAAAGATGGCATCGCCCAGCTGACCGTAGGTGGTGGGGCTTTTGGTGTAGGCAACCGCACCGGAATCGACGTCACAGGCCACGAGATCGGTAAAGGTCCCGCCGATGTCGATTGCGATGACGAATGGCACGGTTGAGAAATTCCTTCGGGTTTCGGGCTCGCGAGCGGATCGGGTTAGTCGATCTTGATGCCGGCGCTTTTGATCACATCGGCCCATTGCGGGATGCGCCACTCCAGCATTCGGGTGACGTCTTCGGGCGTACCGATCTTTGGCCCGACGCCGGCCGCCCGCAACTTCTGTTGCACGGTTTCGTCGTCGAGGGCCCGTTTGATTTCGCTATGGAGCCTATCGATGATGTCAGGGGTTGTGCCGGCCGGCGCAAAAACCCCGTAGGTGGTGGAAGCATCGAAGTTGCCGATGCCGGTCTCCGCGACCGTTGGAATGTCGGGAAGATCGCTGGAACGTGCATCGCCGGCGACGGCGATCGGTCGGAGCTGACCCTGCCGTACATTTTGCAGCATGGTGGGGATCGGTGCGATCCAGAACGCGATCCGGCCTGCGACGAAATCGGTCACGGCCTGTCCGACGACCCGATAGGGGACATGTACGGTTTTGATTCCCGCCAGCCGGCTGAACAATTCGCCGTTGAGATGACCCGGCGTGCCGATTCCGGTTGAGGCGAATGTCACCTCGCCGGGCTTGCTCTTGGCGAGCGCAACCAGTTCCGGCGCGGAGTTAACGGGAAGCGAATTGTTGACCAGGAGAACGGCTCCGGTCGAGCCGACGATGGCAATCGGAGCCAGATCGCGCACCGGGTGGTAGCGGAGGTTGGGATAAAGCGTGACGTTGGCCGGTAGCGAACCGGAAGGATCGGCCATGATGATCGTGTAGCCGTCCGGCGCCGACTTGGCCACTTGCTCGACCGCGATGGTGCCGCCCGCGCCGGGCCGGTTATCGATGATGATGGTTTGTCCGATCGAACGCGCGACATGATCGAAGATGACGCGCGCGACGACGTCGGTCACGCCGGCGGCGGCAAATGGAACGACCACGCGAACGGTCCGGTTCGGGTAGTCGGCGGCGTTCGCGGAACCCGCTGCCATCGCGACCAGCACGCCGGCGCACAGGGCCACCACGCCAGACCGGAAATGCCGCACCACCAACTCTGCCCTCATCCCCGGGAAACCTTCGCACGCCGAACGCCGATGGACATTACCCGCTGTGGCCTGCCGATCAATGGCCGACGCATGTACTCCGCCTTGAGCTGGCATACCGCCGGCGCGGCTGATGCTTTTCTACTGCGCCTTGATCCCAACCTTGGCGATGAGATCGCGCCATTTGGTGAGATCGGCATCGATCCGCCGGCCAAGTTCTTCCGGGGGCCCCGGCTCGGGCTGCAGGCCCTGCTGCGCCAGCGCGTCTTTGACCTCCGGCGAAACGAGGACGGCCGACATCTCGCGGTTGAATCGCGCGACGATCCCGGGCGGCGTGCCGGCGGGTGCGGCAATGCCAAACCAGAGCGCCACGTCGTAACCGGGAAAGCCGGATTCGGCGATCGTCGAAACGTCGGGCAACAGCGAAACGCGCTTGACGCCGGTGGTGGCGAGCGCCCGCAATTTGCCCTCGCGAATAAGCGGGACCGCGGGCGGCAGGGTGCTGAACTGCATTTCGATGCGGCCCGCGACGGCGTCGATCACGGCCTGGGCGGAAGAGCGATACGCCACCTGGTTGAGCTCGATGCCGGCGAGATGAGCGAACAGCACGCCCGCCAGATGCCCGAGGCTGGTGCTGCCGAACGCCGCGTTGTTCACCTGGCCCGGTTTCGACTTGGCCAGCGCCACCAGGTCGGCGACGTTCTGAGCGGCAAAGCCCGGATGGACTGCCAGCACGTAGGGCGAGCTGCCGATCATCGAAATCGGCGCGAAGTCTTTCACCGGATCGTATGAAAGGCCGGCATTGAAGATTGCCGCGATCACCTGTGTGCTGGTGGTGATCAGGCCGACGGTGTAACCGTCCGGTGGCGAACGGGCGAGTCCCTCGGCCGCAATCGTGCCGGCCGCGGCCGGGCGATTGTCGATCACGAACTGCTGCCCCAGACGCTCGCCGAGCTTCATCGCGACGATACGGCATATCGTATCGCCGGCGCTGCCCGGCGCAGCCGAGACGATCAGGCGAATGACGCGCTTCGGCCAGTCCGCGTCGTCCGCAGCAGGTTGCGCCAATGCATTCGCGCTTGCGGCGAAGAGGACCAGCAGGCCCGACAGGATATGCAGCAAAGCCGTGCTGCCACAGCGGCCGAAGCGAGCCGCGCACGCGCCCGATGCGGAAACGTCAAATTTTGAGAAGCTTTTTGGCGTTCTCACAATAGACCTTCCGCTCGTCCTCCGGTGACAGCCCGAGATCCTTGATCAGTCGCACGCCTTCGACCTTCAACGACTTCAACGGCGGCGCATCGGTGCCGAAAATGAACCGGTCGGCGCCGACCGTTTCCAGCGCGCAGCGTGCGCCCGGCAGCCAATAGCAGGTCGATTCCAGATACATCATTTTCAGATAGTGACTGGGCGGATGCTTGATCAGCATGGGCTCATAAGACCCAAGGAAAAACGCCTCGTCCTGGAGCCGGTAGGCGTAGTCCATGCGCCCGATCATCTCGCAGATGCCGCCGCCGAGATGCGTGCCGACCAGCTTCAGCGTCGGAAATTTCTCGAACAGGCCGCGCACGATGCATCGCGCGATCGCCAGCGCTCCATCCATCGGCCGGCCGATGCTCGACGCCAGCCGGTAGTCCCGCATCCGCTCTTCGCCGAACCCGACCGACGGGGGATGGACCACAACCGGAACGTCAAGCTCGACGGCCAGCTGGAAGAACGGCAGCGCCTCGTCGTCGTCGGGATATTGCCCTTGCAAACTTGAGGTGATCCACGCGCCTTTGAGGCCGTCCTGCTTGACCGCGCGCTCGAATTCGCGAAGGAAGCGATCGTCGCCATAGGGCACGGCGGTGGCGAAACCATAGATCGAGTCGTGCTTCTCCTGCTGGGACGCGATATAGCGGTTGTGCCGCTCGATTGTTTTAAGCTGCTGGTCGCGGTCCATGTCGCGAAGATCATGCAATGGATTGCTGATCACCGAGATGTCGACGCCGCCGATCGCCTGGGCTTCCAACACGTTCTCGATGGTATGTGGCGGCTGGCGGCCTCTTGAGGACGCGGCGAGGACATGTCCGTGAAACTTGGAGCTGGTGAAAGCCGCCTGATCGGCGGGCGCGAGCACGTGGGTATGAAAGTCGATGATCATGGTCCTCGATAGCCCCAAGGCGGGTTCGGCGCACCAAACGGGATCATCCGCGCGCGCGTCTTACGAAACAGGCTCCGCAGTCCCAATCCGGGGCGGCATTCATTGCGATAGTTTTTGCCGCTGCTTTTTCACGTCAATGCCCAGCTCGACGCAGGAGATCCATTCCGTATAGCTGGGCGAATACGCGTTGGGGGTGATGCAGAACGATTTGAAATCCGCCGGGATGTCTTTCCAGGCGGCAACAAGAGCATCTCGCGAGGCTTGCTCGGATTTCATGCACGTATCGAAGGCCGCTTTTTCTGATGATTTATCACCCATCATATCCGCGCTCGCTTTCGCGCGAACGCCGCACGCCTTCTTGATGTCGATGTTTGGAAGATTGTCGTCCCTCGCCGCTGTCGCGAATGTGGTGAAAACAACGAAGGCAGCGGAAAGAGTAATTGTGAGTTTTGGCATCATGGTCAGCTATCTCTGCAAATGCTGTGGTGTGGTCTATCAGGTTGCGTGCTGGACCACGCGGGCCAAGGGTAGCATGGCGCGTCTCGTCGTTCATTCGCAATACAGGCGGCAGGGCGGGGCCTTCCGAAGGCAACGTTGGGCTGCCAACGCTTGGCAAGTTTGTCGATCCGGCCTAGTTTGCTTGGCCACCATGGCAGGTGGGAGGGGCGACGTTCCGTGCAGAGGATGAGCACATGGGACGGATTCTTCTCTCGATTGTATTGCTGGCGGGCTTGTCTGGCGTGGCATTCGGCCAGACGACGCCCGCGGCGGAAATCGCGCCCGGTGGCAAGCTGCGCGTTGGCATGATTGCCATCACGGTGCTCGGCGGCGTGGCCGACCCCATCGCGAGGTTCATCGGACAGAAGCTCGGCGCGGCCGTCGAACCTGTGATGTATCCGAACCCCGATGCCTATCTGCAAAGCTTCGGCAAGGGTGAATGGGACATCGCTATCGGGCCGCGCGTCCTTGCCCCTGCGGACAAAGCGGATTCTTCGGCGGATCTTTGGGTCATCAGCCTTGTCTATGTCGCCGCGCCGGGAAAGGAGTTTCCCGATATCGCTTCGGTCGACAAGGCGGGTGTGAAGATCGGCACGATCCGCGGCGCTCCCTCCGATCGCGTGCTGACGCGAGAGATCAAGGCCGCCGAGATCGTCCGTATCCCGCTGAGCCCGACCATTGCTGCCGACGCAGCAGACCTGCTGCGCTCCGGCAAGGCGGACGTCTTTGGGGCGGACTCTGGCGTTGGGTATCCCGCCGCCGAGGCTCTGCCTGGCGCCAAGATCGTGCCGGGCGCCTTCGCGACGGTTCGTGTGGCGGCCGCGCTGCCGAAAGGGCGCTCTGCCGCTGCGCAGGCGGCGCTCGCGACATTCTTAGAGGAAGCCAGGCAGACCGGCGTGGTGCAGAAGGCAATCGACGCGAAGGGCCTCAAGGGCGTGAATGTCGCCGCCAAATAGCAGGGCGCAATGATAGCGGTGACGCCCTGCATCGGCGACGCGTGCAGAGGCTACTGCGACTTGATCCCGGCTTCCTTGATCAGGGCGCCCCACTTGTCCAGTTCGGCCTTGTGAAAACGTCCGAGCTCGTCGGGCGTCGAGCCCACGACGATCATGGCCTGCTCCTCCAGCCGCCCCCGGATGGTCGGATCGTCGACCGCCGCCTTCACGCCGGTGTACATCTTCTGAATGATGTCCTTCGGGGTCTTCGCCGGCACGAACAGCGCGTACCAGCCGGTGACGTCATAACCGGGCAATGTCTCGGCCATGGCCGGTACGTCGGGAGCCATCGCGGCCCGCCTTGCCGTGGTGACCGCCAACAGACGCATCTGGCCCTGGCTCGACAGCGGCACCATCGGCGCGATGTTGTTGAAGAACGAATCGATCCGCCCGGGGATCAGATCCTGGATGCCCGGCGCCGCGCCGCGGTAGGGCACGTGGGTCATCTCGATCTTGGCGGCGCGCACGAACAGCTCGGCGGAAAGATGCGGCACGGCGCCATGGCCGGGAGATCCGAACGTGAGCTTGCCGGGCTCCGCTTTGGCGCGAGCGATGAAGTCGGCGAGCGTCTTGAATGGCGAATTGCTGGGAATGGCCATCGCCACCGGATATTGCACCACCAGGGAGACCGGCTCGAAGTCGGTGACCGGGTGATAGTTGAGATTGGGGTTGAGGAAGGTGTTGGTGGCGTGGTGATCGCCGGCGAGGAACATGGTGTAGCCGTCCGGCGCCGAGCGGGCGGTGAACTCGGCTGCGATGTTGCCGCCGGCGCCCGGCTTGCTTTCGACGATGAACTGC
>Ga0105248_10002676_pt1 | contig 19788 bp, 15 predicted proteins | sample KBSS34metaG_FD_81524 | JGI IMG/M metagenome (GOLD analysis project Ga0105248, IMG submission 81524) | Switchgrass rhizosphere microbial communities from Kellogg Biological Station, Michigan, USA - KBS S3-4 metaG | ecosystem: Host-associated > Plants > Roots > Rhizosphere > Soil | place...
GCGATCGATGCCAAGCGGGCGACGCCCGACGCCAGCCGGTTTTCGGTGTACGCACGCAGCGGCCAGGCCGATGCCGGGCGCGATGCAGTCGAGTGGGCGCAAGAGGCGGAATCGCGCGGCGCCGGCGAAATCCTGCTGACCTCGATCGATCGCGACGGCACCAAGGCGGGATTCGACTGCGAGATGACCGCCGCCGTCTCCTCCGCCGTGTCGATACCGGTCATCGCATCGGGCGGCGCCGGCCGCCTCGATCACTTCGTGGAGGTCTTCACGACTGGGCGCGCCGACGCGGCGCTGGCCGCGTCGATCTTCCATTACGCCGACACCAGCGTGCGCACGCTGAAGACCCATCTCCGTGAGCACGGGATTCCAGTACGTCTATGAGCCAGATGTTTTTTTCCTGCAGTTCGTGCCGACAGGCTTCTGACAGTTTCGTGCGTTTCGTGGTGTCTTGAGACTGCTGAGCTGATGCTGATCCCCTCCATCGATCTCAAAGGCGGCGCCGTCGTCCAGCTCGTGCAGGGTGAGAAGCTCGCGATCAAAGACGAGGACGTCTTTCGCTGGGTGCGGCGCTTCGAGAAGTTTCCGAAGGTCCAGGTGATCGATCTCGACGCGGCGATGGGCCTCGGCGACAATCTCGCGCTGGTGCGCCAGATCGCGGGCACGCTGGCATGCCGTGTCGGCGGCGGGATCCGAACCGTCGAACGCGCCAGCGACGTGATCACGGCCGGAGCGCAGCAGATTATCGCCGGCTCCGCGCTGTTCAGGAACGGCGCGCCCGACCTCGTGTTCGCGCGGACGCTGTGTGACGGCGTCGGCCGCGACCGGGTGATTGCCGCCGTGGACAGCCGTGGCGGTCAGGTCGTGATCCACGGTTGGAAGACGACGCTGCCGCTGACCGCGGTGGAGGCGGTCCGGGCGCTCGAGCCGTACTGCGACGAGTTCCTCTATACCCATGTCGATACCGAGGGGCTGATGGGCGGCACCGACCTCGAAGCGATCCTCGCCGTGCGCGACGCCACGAGTCGAAGGGTCACGGCCGCCGGCGGCATCACCACGCAGCGGGAGATCGACGATCTCCACGCGCTCGGCGTCGATGCCGTCGTCGGCATGGCAATCTATACGGGAACGCTGAACTTGGAACCGGGAACTGAAAACTGAAAACCTCGAACGTTTGCCCCCCGTTTCCCGTCCAAAGCCTCATGCGAACTCTTGCAGCCGCCTTCGCTATCCTTGCGCTTGCGGCCGTGCCCGCCGGCGCCGGACCGAACGTCTTCGACGACACGGAGCACGTCAGCCGGACCATTCCGCTGCAGCCCGGCGGCACCCTGCGCCTGAAGAATTTTTCGGGGCGCGTGACGATTTCTGGGTCGGATCGGCCGGAAGTGGTCATCGACGCCGTCCGCCGCGCGACGCGATCGCGCCTCGACCGGATTCGGCTCGACATTCACACCAATGGGTCCAACGAGGTCGTCATCGACGCCAACCAGCGCGACCATTCGTGGTGGGACTTCACAGGCGGCAACAACATCGTCGAAACCGACTTCGACGTGAAGGTCCCGCGCCGCACCAATCTCGACCTTTCGGTGTTCAGTTCGCCGGTGACCGTGGACGGCATCGAAGGGTCACACCGGCTGCATAGCTTCTCTTCCCGGCTGGTCCTCACCGACGTGGCGGGGCCGCTCCGGGCCAAGACGTTCAGTGGCGCCGTCAGCATCCGCGAGAAGTCGTGGGATCCGAATCAGTCGATTGACGTCGAGACTTTCAGCGGCAGCATCGACCTGCGGGTCCCGGACAATGCCCACGGAACCGTCACCTTCAACTCCTTCAGCGGCCGTCTGAACTCCGAGCTGCCGCTGACGCTGCATACGTCCAGCCGGCGCAACCTGCGCGCCGAGCTCGGAGGTGGTGGCGGCGGCACCCTTCGGTTCAAGACCTTCAGCGGCAGCGTCAAGATCGACCGGTAGTCCGGCAAACGACTGATACAATAGTAGTTGTCCCTTCAGCCACGGGCAGAGGGACTACCTATTGTGAGTACTGCAGTCGAGGCTGAATCGGACGTCCGGCGCGAATCGCGCACGCCATCAACCGCGCGCGTCATGACCGAGGGAAAGTTTCTGCGGCTCGCCGACGCGCGAGGCGCGGATGCGGTCGACGAGCGCTTCCTCGTCAAAGGCGTGACCTACGGGACGTTCGCGCCCGACGCGCAGGGCTACCAGTTCCCATGCATTCAGCAGGTCGCCGCCGACTTCCGGCAGATGGCGGCGCTTGGCGTCAACACAGTTCGCACCTACACACCGCCCAGCCGCGAGCTTCTCGACGCCGCGGCGCGCGAAGGTTTGCGTGTGATGGTCGGTCTGCCGTGGTCGCAGCATGTTGCCTTTCTCGACAACCGTTCGCTGAAGCGGGCGATCCGCGGAGAGATCGCCGCGAAAGTGGCTGAGCTCGGCGATCATCCCGCGGTACTCACGTTCGCGCTCGGCAACGAGATTCCACCCGGTGTCGTGCGCTGGCACGGCCAGCGGCGCGTCGAGCGCTTCCTGCGCAGTCTCTACGAGGACGCGAAAGCCGCGTCGCCCGCCAGCCTCTTCACGTACGTCAACTTTCCGCCGACGGAGTTTCTCGATCTCTCGTTCCTCGACATCTGCGCCTTCAACGTCTATCTGCATCGCGAGCCGGAGCTGCGCGCCTACCTCGCGCGGCTGCAGCACATCGCCGGCCAGAAGCCGCTGCTCCTGGCCGAGGCGGGGGCCGACAGCATTCGGGAAGGTGAAGAGCGCCAGGCCGAGATCACGTCGATGCACATCCGCACCGCATTCGAGGAGGGCGCGTGCGGCGCGATCGCATTCGCGTGGACCGACGAGTGGTGGCGCGGCGGCCATCCGGTGGACGACTGGAAATTCGGGCTCGTCGATCACGAGCGGCGCATGAAGCCCGCGGCGGCCGCGGTGTCGGCCGCGTTTGATGCGGCGCCCTTCTCGCGCGAGCGCCAGCGCACCTGGCCGCGCGTCTCGGTGGTGGTCTGCGCCTACAACGCCGCCGACACGCTCGAAGACAATCTGCGCTCTCTCGAGCAGCTCACCTATCCGGACTACGAGATCATCCTCGTCGACGACGGCTCGACGGATCGCACGAGCGAGATCGGCCACCGCTTCGCGAAAGTGCGCGTCATCAAGACAGCGAACGCCGGCCTGAGCGCGGCGCGCAATGTCGGGCTCGCCGAGGCGACCGGCGAGATCGTCGCCTATACGGATGCGGACACGCGGGTCGATCGCGACTGGCTGACCTTCCTCGTCCAGCCGTTTCTCAACTCGGACGTCGTCGGCTCCGGCGGACCGAACGTCGTGCCGCCTGACGATCCGCCGATCGCGCAATGCATTGCGCGCGCGCCTGGCGGGCCCACGCACGTGCTGCTCGACGACCGTATCGCCGAGCACGTGCCCGGCTGCAACATGGCGTTCCGCCGCGACGCCCTGCTGGCGATCAACGGCTTCAATCCGATCTATCTCCGCGCCGGCGACGATGTAGACGTGTGCTGGCGGCTGCAGGCGAGAGGGTGGAAAATCGGCTTTGCCTCAGCGGCACTCGTCTGGCATCACCACCGGTCGTCGGTGAAGGCCTACTGGCGGCAGCAGGTCGGCTACGGCGAGGGCGAGACCTGGTTGATGGCGCACCATCCGGAAAAGTTTCTGGACGGCCGCATGTTGTGGCGCGGACGCATCTACAGTCCGCTGCCATTCGTGCGTTCCCTCTGGGGCACGCGGATCAACGCCGGCGTCTGGGGCACGGCGGCGTTCCCGTCGGTGTACCGCACCGATGTGCACCCGTTCGCGTTTCTGCCGCACTCGATCAAGTGGCAGGTCATCTCGTTCGTGCTGGCCCTGGCCGGCGCCGGCGTCGCCGCGACCCAGCAGCATCAATGGACGTCGTACCTGCTGCTCGGCTGCGGCGTGATCGGTCTCGCCGCCACCGTGGCGAAGAACATCGCCTACGCGATGCGCTCCGACGTGGATTCGCTGTCCGGCAGCAAGCTGTGGTACCGCACGGCCGTCGCGTACCTCCATTTCATTCAGCCGCTCGCCCGCCTGCGCGGACACGTCCGCGGCGCCCTGTCGCCGCCGACGCTGGCCGTGCCCGCCTCGGGTCTGCCGCAGACGAGCCGCGGTCCGCGCCCGTCGCTCGCGGAAGCGTGGCGCGCGATGCTGCTCATCTCGGGCAACCTCACCGAGGATCGCTTCTGGAGTGAGGCGTGGACGTCGGCGGACCGGGTCCTCACACAGCTGACGGACTGGCTGCGAAGATCCCGCGCCGTGCGCTCCATCGAGATCGACGATGGCTGGTCCGACGATCGCGACGTGTCCGTACTCGTCGGCCGTTGGGCCTGGATCGACGTGCGCGCGCTGGTCGAGGAGCACGGCGGCGGACGATCGCTGGTCAGGATCAGCACACACCTCCGCCCGACCACATTCGGGTTCGTCGCCGCGCTCGGCATCGGCTGCGCGCTGCTGGCCGGCGCCATGTCGGGAGCCGCCATTCTCGCCAGCGCCACGTCCGACACGCTGCGCAGCTGGCGCATCGGCGGCACCATCGTCTCGTCGCTGACGGTGGCGCTCATCCTCGGCGTCCTCTGGCGCACGGCGCAGACGACGGCGATCGTCCGCCGCGGCATCGCGCGTGTGACACTCGGCGCCGGCATGGTGGCCATGCCGTCGAGCGCCGCCCGGACGCCGCTCATCGCGCCATCCCTGCTGCGCATGTACGGCCTGCGCAGCGCGTTCATCTTCGTCCTGATGATCGTCACCCTCGGAGCGAGCACGTTCATGCTGCGCGAGGTGGTCACCGGTCCGGTGATCGGCGGCAAAGGGAGCAAGGGCTTTGCCGGAGACTACGGCCCGGCGATGGAGGCATGGCTCGACGCGCCCGGCGGCGTCGCGGTGGCGCCCAACGGCGACGTCTACATCGCCGATTCGAACAACGACGTGATCCGCCGCGTCAACGCGCGCAACGACGTGATCGAGCCGGTCGCCGGCAGCCACGATCTGGGCACCGGCTTTTCCGGCGACAACGGCCCCGCGATCATCGCACAGCTGGACACGCCCGACGGCGTCTCGATCGCGCCGGACGGCGATCTGATCGTCGCCGACTCGCACAACGATCGCATCCGCCGCGTCGATCGGCCGACGCGAATTATCACGACGATCGCCGGATCGGGCGAGAACGGCTACGACGGCGACGACAAGCCGGCGACCGAGGCGGCGCTCAACACGCCGAGCGCCGTCGCCGCCGCGCCCAACGGCGACATCTACATCGCCGACACGCTGAACTACCGCATCCGGATGATCGACGCCAAGACCGGCCTGATTCACACGGTGGCCGGCGACGGCACGGCCGGGGATCCGCAGGACGTCGGCGACGGCGGACCGGCGACCAGCGCGCACCTGAACATGCCGAGCGACGTCGCGCTCGATGCCAGGACCGGCGACATCTACATCGCCGACATGCACCACAACCGGGTGCGCCGCGTCGACGCGAAGACGCACATCATCACCACCATCGCCGGCAGCGGCGTCTGGGGAAATTCCGGTGACGATGGGCCGGCGATCAAGGCGAAGCTGGCCGGACCGGCCGGTGTCGCCGTCGTCAACGAGCCGGGCGGCAAGGTCACCGTATTCATCGCCGACTTCTACAACGGCCATGTGCGAGCGGTCGGTCCGGACGGCGTCATCCGCGACCTCAGCGACGAAGGGCGCGAAGCGTTCGGCGCGCCGACCCGGGTCGCCTACGATCCGCGGCGCGGCTTCCTCTACGTCGCCGATTCCAGCCTCGATCGGGTCGTGCCGCTGATCATCCCGAAGATCGCGCCGAACCTGGTGCCGCCGCGGCCCTTGCTGCCGCCGCGCAAGGTGGGCGGATGACGGACACTGCGAAGGATCCGGCCACGACGAGCGCCACCGACGGCCTGCTGCGCTGGATGCTGCAGTACATGCAGCCGTACCGCCGGCAGGTCGCACTATTGTCGGTACTGCTGGTCTCGGAGATCGTGCTCGGAGCACTGCAGCCGTGGCCGCTCGCCATCGTCATCGACTACGTGCTGACGCCGGCCGCGCTCGGCGGCAAGACCTTTCCGGCGAGCCTGCAGCCGCTGATTGCCGCGGTCACGCGCAACAATCAATTCGTCCTGCTTATCGCCGTCGTCGTGATTGGCGTGGCACTGAACCTGGTGAACCAGTTCGTGTCCGCGTACGGCACCCAGGTGCAGGTCGACACCGGGCAGCGGATGGTCTACGACCTGCGCGGCAAGCTGTTCGCGCACCTGACCGCGCTCGGCCTGCATCATCACATCACGACGAGTACCGCCGACGCCGTCTACCGCGTCGACGTCGACGCCTACGCGATCGAGAATCTCGTCATGAGCGGCCTGTTCCCGCTGGCAACGTCGACGATCGCGCTGGCGGTGATGTTCGGCTGGCTGTTCTACATGAACGTCACCATCGCGCTCTTGTCGCTGACGGTCGTGCCGTTCCTCTACCTCTGCCTGCGCTTCTACACCAAGACGCTGGTCAACCGCGAGGAGCGGGTGAAGGAGCTCGAGGCCAAGTTGCTCGGCCGCCTTTACGAGACGTTCGGCGCGATGAAGCTGGTCAAGAGCTTCGCGCGCGAGCCGCACGAGCTGCAGCGTTATGCCACGAACGGCGTCACGACGATGAACGCGCGGATCGCGATCACGTGGCAGCAATCGCTGTTCTCGGTGGTGGTCAGCGCCATCACGATCCTCGGCACCGCGCTCGTCGTCATCGTCGGCGGACGGTTCGTGATGACCGGGCGGCTGACGATCGGTCAGCTGACCGTGGTCATCAGCTACCTCGCGGCGGTCTACGGCCCGCTCTCCGCGATCGCGCACACCACCGGACAGTTGCAGGGCGCCCTCGCCGGCACCAAGCGCGTGCGCGCGATGTTCGCGCTCATTCCGGAGACCGTCGAGGCGCCGGACGCGATCGACGCGGTCGACATCAAAGGTGAGGTTCGGGTCGAGGATGTCGGCTTCACCTACCCGAACGGCACGCGCGTGCTGCACGACATCAGCTTCTCCGCAAAGCCGGGTGAAGTCGTGGCGCTCGTCGGCCTGACCGGCGCCGGCAAGACGACGCTCGTGAGCCTGATCCCGCGGTTCTACGATCCGACAATCGGCCGCGTCACCGTCGACGGAGTAGACGTCCGGCAGTACCGCGTGCGATCGCTGCGCGAGAAGATCGCGATTGTGCTGCAGGACCCGGTGCTGTTCGCCGGCACGATCGCCGACAACCTGCGCTACGGGCGGCTCGACGCGACCGACGACGAGATCGAGCAGGCGGCGCGGGCGGCGCACGCGCACGAGTTCATCATGCGGTTGCCGAACGGCTACCAGACCGAGATCGCACAGGCGGGCGGCGGTCTGTCGGGCGGCGAGCGGCAGCGGCTGAGCGTGGCCCGCGCGATCCTGAAGAACGCGCCGATCCTGATCCTCGACGAGCCGACGTCCTCGCTCGATTCGATTTCCGAAGAGATCGTGTTCGCGGCGCTGCGCCGGCTCCGCGCGGGGCGGACGACGATCGTCATCGCGCACCGGCTGTCGACGGTGCGCGACGCGGACCGCATTCTCGTGCTGGACGGCGGCGAGATCGCCGCGCAGGGGCGGCACGAGGATCTGCTGCAGTCCAGCCTGCTCTATCGCCGCATGTGCGCCCGGTTGTCGGTCGGAAAGTCGCTCGACGATCCCGAGACCGTCGACGAGCTCATCGAGGCAGCCAAAAGATGATGCTGGCATCGTCACGATGAGGATATTGTTTGCAGGCATCATCGCTCGCTACCCGTTCGGCGGCGTCACCTGGTGCTCGCTGATGTACCTGCTGGGGCTGCGCGCCCTCGGACACGAGGTCTTCTACATCGAAGACACCGGCGAGTGTGTCTACGATCCGATCCTGAACACGCGCGCGACCGATCCGGTCTATGGGACGACCTACATCCAGAACGCGCTCGAGCCGTACGGCCTCGGCGACCGCTGGTCCTTCGTGAACTACGACGGCAGCTATCACGGGCGCACGGCCGAAGAGGTGCGCCGGTATGCCGCCGGCGCCGATCTGTTCATCAACCTCTCCGGCGGATCCTGGTTCTGGCGCGAGGAGTACGCGCGCATCCCGCACAAGGTGTTCGTCGACTCGGATCCCGCGTTCACGCAGCTCGCGATCGCCAAGGCGGAGCCGTGGTACGTCGAGTTCTTCCAGCGCTTCGACCATCTCTTCACCTTCGGTTCGAACATCGGCACGCCCGCGTCGGACGTGCCGACGGGCGCGTTCACGTGGCACAAGACCTGGCAGCCGATCACGCTGGACGACTGGCGGACGGACACGGCGCCGCGCGACCGCTTCAGCTCGGTGATGACCTGGCAGATTGAAAGCTTCACCGACGTCGGCGGCAACAAGGATCAGGAGTTCGTGAAGTTCATCGAGCTGCCGTCGCGGACGCCGCAGCGCCTGGAGCTCGCGATCAACGGCCCGCAACAGCTGCTCAGACAGTACGGCTGGCACACGGTCGATGCGATGCAGGTGTCGCGCACGCCGCTCGAATACCGCGCGTTCATCCAGGACTCCAGGGCGGAGTTCGGCGTCGCCAAGCACACCTACGTCGCCAGCCGCTCCGGATGGTTCAGCGACCGCACCGAGTGCTATCTCGCGTCCGGCCGCCCTGCCCTCGTGCAGGACACCGGCTGGAGCGCCCACGTGCCGTCGGGCGACGGCCTGCTGGCGTTCTCGAACATCGACGAGGCGATCGCCGGCATCGAGCGGATCAACGGCGACTACGATCGCCATGCGCGAAGCGCCGCCGAGCTCGCCCGCGCGCATTTCGACGCCCGGGTCGTGCTGCCGCCGCTGCTGGAGGTGGCGACGCAATGAGGGTCGCGCACATCGCGCCGGTCGCCACGACGATCCCGCCGCCGAAATCCGGCTCGGTGGAGACGATGACGTCGCTGCTCACCGAAGGAATGGTCGCGCGCGGCATCGACGTGACGCTGTTCGCGACGGCCGACTCGAAAACGCGCGCGACGCTTCACGGCACCTACCCGCATGGCTACTGGCACGACGAACAGATGTGGCCGTGGGAGATGTACGAGATGTTGAACCTGGCTGCCGCGGTCGAACGCGCGTCCGATTTCGACATCATCCATTACGAGGCGGCGTACTATCCCATCTCGCTGGCGTTCACCAGGCTCTCGCCGACGCCGATCGTCCAGACGCTGCACCATTCGCCGAGCGAGGCGGAAGTGCAGCTGTGGGCCCGCTATCCCGAGGCACCGTTCGTCGCCATCTCGCAAGAGCAGGCCCGTCTGCTGAAGGGCGTGAACGTTGTCGGCACGGTGCTGCACGGGATCGACACCGACAACTTTGCGTTTCAGGAGACGCCTGAGGACTACCTGCTGTTTCTCGGGCGATTTACCGACGGCAAGGGGCCGCTGCAGGCGATCGAGATCGCCAAGCGGGCGGGAATGCGGTTGATTCTTGCCGCGGCCGAGGACGACTATTATCGCGAGCGCATCGCGCCGCACGTCGACGGCCGGCGCGTCATCTACTTCGGCGAGGCCGACTTCAAGGCAAAGGTGAAGCTGTACGGCGGAGCACGCGCACTGCTCTATCCAATCCAGGCCCGTGAGCCGTTCGGCCTCGTCCTCGCCGAGGCGATGGCCTGCGGCACTCCGGTCGTCGCCCTGGATCGCGGGGCGGTGCGGGAGGTCGTGGACGAAGGCGTGACCGGCCTCATCTTCAACGACCTCGAAGAGATGACCCGCGGCCTGGCGCGGGCCTTCGATCTCGACCGGCGCCGCGTGCACGAGCGCGCGGTCGCCCGCTTCGGCACCAGGCGCATGGTCGACGAGTACATCGCCGTCTATACCCGGATCGTGGAGGACCATCGTGCCCGACGTTAGCGCCCCCCTCCCTCTGGCGGGCCGAACAGTACTCGGCATCTTCGCGCATCCTGACGACGAGTCGCTGGCGTGCGGCGGGACGCTGGCCCGGCTCGCCGACGCCGGCTGCCGCGTGGTCGTGGTCTGCGCGTCGCACGGCGAAGCGGGATCGATCAGCGACCCGGCGCTGGTGCCCGACGGTGATCTCGGAGGCGTGCGTATCCGGGAACTGCGCGATGCCGCGGCCGTGCTCGGCGTCTCCGACGTCATCGTGCTGGATCATCCGGACGGCGACCTTCGCTGGGACGACGTGCCCGAGCTCCACGCGGAGATCGTCGCCCTCATCCAGCGCTACCGTCCGGATGCGGTCATCACGTTCGCTGAAGACGGCTTGTACTGGCACCTCGATCACATCGGCGTGCACGAGCGGACGTACACCGCCGTGCTGTCGCTCGGCGCCGATGCGCCGCCGCTCTACTACGTGACGATGCAACATGGCGTGATGCGCGAGGTCGTCGAGGCCGCGCACGCCAAGGGCGGCGCGCCGCCCGACTCGAGCTTCTGGGGGATCGCGGCCGACGCATTCGGCGACGGCGCCAACCCGCCGAGCTTCGTCATCGACGTGCGCGATTGGGCCGTGCGCAAGCTCGCCGCGCTGCGCTGCCACCGCACCCAGATGGGACCGAACAACCCGATCGCGTGGATCGACGAGGATGAGGCGCGCCGCTGGCTCGGCGCCGAGCAGTTCCGCCGCGCGCCGCTCGAAGCGACCGGCGACTCGATGCTCGAGCATCTCGGCGAGATCACGCATGCGGATTGAGACGTTCGACGTCCTCCGCTGCCCGTACTGCGGCGGACGGCTCTCGCTGGTCGACTCGCTCTTCCACCGCCGCACCGCGGATGAGATTCACGACGGCATCCTCGGCTGCCATTGCTGCATCTTCCCGCTCGTCGACGGCATTCCCGTGCTCCACGTCCTGCCGGCGGCGACGGTCGCGCGCGATCACATCCAGGCGGGACGGCCGGAGCTCGCGCGCCGCGCGATGTTCGGCCTGGACGACGACCGCGAAGCCGAGGCGTTCGACGAAGTCGCCTCCTCCGCCACGGCGACGTATCGCGACACCGTCGAGGCCCTCGGACCGAACTTCGAGGGGGGCTATTTTCTCTATCGCTTCTCCGACCCGACCTACGTCGTCGCCCAGGCGGTGGCGCGCGCCGTGGGCGCCACCGTGCTCGGACCGTCGACTGCTGGAAAGGATCAGCCTCGCCGCGCGATCGATATCTGCGGCGGGTCCGGGCACGTAACGCGCACGCTGCTCGATCTGTCCGACACTCCGCCGGTGCTCGCCGATCTCTATTTCGCCAAGGTGTGGCTGGCGCGGCGGTTCACGGCGCCGGGGTGCGAGCCGGTGTGCTGCGACGGCAACGCGCCGATGCCGTTCGCGCGCGGTGCCTTCAGCTTCGCGATGTGCACCGACGCGTTCATGTACATCTGGACGAAACGGCAGTTCGTCGGCGAGATGGAACGCCTCGTCGGCGCCGCGGGCGCCGTCCTCATCGGCCACACGCACAACGAGCGCACGTGGAGCCCGTCGCATGGACAGCCGCTCCCGCCGGAGGGCTACGCCGATCTCTTCGAGACGATCGAGCCACGGCTGTTCGGGGAGGGCAACCTGTTCGCGGACGTCGTCGCCGGCGGGCCGCTGGATCTGACGCGCCGCGATGACCGGGAGACCCTCGACGCGAGCCCGGCGCTGACCATCGTGGCGAGCCGTCATCCGGGCGTGTTCGCGCGCCATCCGCTCGAGCAGCCGGCGGTGACCGGCGAGCTCCGGATCAACCCGTTGTACACGCAGCAGGCGGAGGGCGAGCATCTGCGCCTGACGCTGGCATTCCCCGACGAGGAATACGCGGAAGAATACGGCGCCTGCCGCCAGTATCTGCCAGAGACGCTGACGCTGGACCGATCGGTCGTCGCCGCGCTTGCGTCCGGACGCGTGTCGGACGAGATGATCGACCTGCGGCGGCGAAAAGTGATTGTCGATCTGCCAACGCGATACTATTAGCGCCCATGCGACCGACGATGGCGGCGCTGCGCCGCTCCGCCCGCGCCCACTTCACCGATCGATCCAGACGCCGTGGCTTGCTCGTCGCCTTCGAGGGGCCGGACGGATCGGGAAAAACGACGCAGCGCAAGCTCTTCAAGACCTGGCTGCAGTCCGAAGGCTAAGACGTCGTCACAACGAAATGGAACTCGTCGGCTCTGATCAAGCCGATCATCAAGAGTCGCAAGGCCGTGCGCGCACTCAGCCCCGAGGAATTCTCGCTGCTGCACGGCGCCGACTTTCGTCACCGGGTCGAACAGGTCATTCTGCCGGCGCTGTGGGACGGCAAGCTGGTGATCGCCGACCGGTTTCTGTTCACGGGCCTGGCGCGCGATGTGGCACGCGGACTCGATCTCGACTGGGTGCTGAAGCTCTATCAGCCGCTGCTCTGGCCGGACCTGGTGTTCTACTTCGCGGTGTCGCCGGCGACGTCCGGCAGGCGCATCACGGCGATGCGCTTGCCGACCTTCTACGAGGCGGGCCAGGACGTGACGCAGGTCGACGATCCGGTCGAGAGCTATCAGCGATTCATCGCGCGCGTCATCCGTGAGTACCAGTCGCTGGCGACGATTTTCAACATGATCACGGTGGACGCCGAACAGTCCATCAACGATCAGCATCACCAGATCCGGCGGTTGTTTCTCGAGGGGATGGAACGGCCGTGGTCGGATTGGAACGCGGAGGCCGTAGCCGAATGGCTGGCCATCACGGGCGGCGGACCCGCTCGATGACGACGAAGAAGGCGCCGACGCCGGAACTGATCGCCGTGGACGGCATCGATCCCGCGGCGATCCTCACCGAAGCGCGCGTAGCACTCGGACACGCGCGCCGCGGCGGCATCAGCAAATGGGACGCGTCAGGCGTGTTCGAGGATCTCGCCGCCGCCGGCGAGAACGCGGGTGCGCCATCGGCGCGAACCCTTCTGCTCCTCTACGCGGCCGACCTCGCATTCCGCCTGCGCTGGCAGATCCGGCCGGCGCTTGCGGAAGGGCGGGTGGTCGTCGCCGCGCCGTATGTCGACACCGCGCTGGCATTCGGACGGGCGGCAGGGCTGAAACCCGGCTGGCTCGAAAACCTCTTCAGCTTCGCGCCGCGCCCGAAACAGCGGCGTCTGGCCTACGCGCGCGACCGGCGTCTGATCGCCGTCACGCATGGATTCGTCGGCTTCAGCTGCATGCACATGACTCGTCCCGCCGGGCAAACCCGACGTCAGGTCATGGAAGACACCGCGAAGCAGCTGCTCCGCTTCGATCGATAGGACTATTTCACGCCGCGCGCGGCCCGGTCGGCGGCGACCTGTGCGCGGACGATGTCGCTCCGCGTCTGAGCCCAGGTCGTGAGGAAGGCGACCGAGGCGTCGAAGTCCGCGTTGGTGAACACCTCGCGCGATGGATCCGCGTATGTCGCCGCGGTGATCTGATTGGCGATGCGGGCCACTTCATACTGGAGCCACGGCGTGGCCACCGCGGGGGTTGTGGCGGTCGCTGCCACCGCCGGCTGCATGATCGAATCGGCGCACTCGAGGATGGTGTTCAGCCACAGTTCCCGCAGGTCCGTGTCTTTGAGCGCGCGCAGCACGAGGCGGTTGCGCTTGCTCTCCGTCCCGTCCTCGATGTTGCGAAGGATCGAGTACGACGGGCTTTCCCAGAACGTATTGCTCTTGTCCCACGGCAGGAACATGAACTTGTTCGTGTTCAGGAAACGATAGAAGTAGAAATTGTTCGGTCCATAGTCACCGGTCAGCCCGTCCTCCTCGGCGAGGAAGTTCTCGATGGCCAGGTGGCGGATGAACTTCTTCATGTCGAGAAACTCTTCGATCGACGTGCGCCACACCGCGTCGCCCGCGATGTTGGCTGTCCAGAACAGGCGCTCGATGACCTCACCCTGCGGATCGGACTCGAGTGTCTCGGGCTTGAACGGCACCGGCACGTAGAGCGCCGGATCGGAACCCGGGTAGCCGAAGTTGAACGGCACCGGGTTGGCGTTGTCGAACGCGTACTCGTACAGGTGGCCGTCGTTCTCGTTGAAGTTCTTCTGCAGGAACGTCTTGTCAATCGATTCGACAATCGTGAACAGGCCGGTGTAGACGTTGTTGATGTAGAGGCGCGCGTGCGCTTCCCGCTCGGCGACCAGCCCCATGCGCCTGAAGAGCTCCATGCTCAGGCGCTCGCGCATGCCGCTCGGATCCTGCGTGTTGTTGCGCAGGATGAACGACTTCAGGCCGAGAAACTTCTGGTCGGTGGTGTAGTAGTCGATGTCGACTCGCAGCCCCGGCTTGACGCCGCTGCGGCTGCCGGTGCCGCGCGACCGGATTCCGACGCTGCGCACGATCTGGCCGTTCCACGTGAGGTTGGCCGGGTAGTAGGTGTTGGCGAGAAAGTGCTCTTTCAGCGACGACCAGTCGCGCTGATTGATCGTGAGGAAGAGGTCGTGGACGACGCTGTCGTCGAAGAACGGAGCGGCCGGATCGGCCGCGGCGGCGGGTGGCGGGGCGGTTTGTGCCCGGACCGCCTGGGGCGACGCGGCGAGGGTGACGATGGCGAAAACCCGGAGCCATTTCCGAAGCATGACCGCCTCCCCTATGCCGTTCAAAGCACGAACTGGAGGCGAATTACTCGGCTCCAGAACGCGGCGCCGTTCGGTACAGGATTACGTTGCGGGTCGTCGACATGTTCCCGGATGCCGTTGACCTGTAATTTCACAAACCGGTTGAGGGTCCAGTTGACGCCCAGCGTCAGCGCGTGGTCGCCGCTTTCGAAGATTGTCTCCGCCCGGGGGTTACGCCTTGGCACATCTTGGCCCAACGGCGTGCTGTCGAACCACATCCGTTCATATCGGATCGCCACCTCGATTGCGCCAATCCCCCCCTGGGCAAAGGGCTCGGCGGCCTTGAGCGGGCGCTTCTTGTCCTCGCCGGTCAGCACCCAGGTGCCGGAGACGTACCACGACCGCCCGCGGACGTCGGGCAGATCCTCACCGCCGATGCCCTGAGCCAGGCGGTCGTCGCTCACCCAGGTGTACTCCGCGCGCGCCGACGCCCGGCCCGACGTCCAGTCCATGTCCGCTTCCCAACGGCGGCGATGGCCCTTCACATACACCGACTGGAAGAAATCGTCCTGCGTCATCACCGTGCGGCCGCGCAGGCCGTTGGGCCGGAACGAATCGTCGGACAGCGCGCTGATCGCGAACGCGGTGCCGACGTCGATGCCGCCGATCGACGAGGACGACAGATGGCGGAGCGGGTTGCCGTTGATGCGCCCCGCGAACGTGGTGTCGCCGCCCTCGATCTTCTTCGACCGCGCGTTGTCCCCGTCGTGCTGAAAGACGCCGGTCGCGTACTCCAACCCGTGCTTCCAGAAGCTGCCGTGCACCTGGACGCCGACGTCGCGTCCGGGCGCCAGGTAGTTCGCGCCGAGCGAGCGGTAGACGAAATCGTTGTGCGTCACCCCGGTGAGCTGATCGAGGCCGAACGGGACCTTGAACTTGCCGATCTGCACCTGCGCGTTTTTCACGTACGTCAGGTTGACGTTGACGTCCTTCCAGCGCGACTTCGGCGTGATCCCGGCCTCGACGTCCTTCTCCGTCAGCTCGTGCTCCGTGAACTCGTGCTCGATCTCGTATTCGATGTGCTTGGTGACGTAGCCCTTGATGCCGAACCGGTTGCGATGGAACTCCCAGGTGTCGAGCCCTTTCACCGGCCCGTACGAGGAGTGGCCGTCCTCCTGCATCTTGCCTTCGACGTCGAGACGAAAGACGTCGGCGTAACGCACTGACGGATGCTGCTTCCAGGAGAACCTGAATCCCTTTGCCGGCGCGTCTGCGGCGGGATCGACCGGTTCGTCCGGCGCCGTCTCGTTCTCCTTCGCGACCTTCTTCTTCTTCGGCTTCTTGGCCGGCTTGGCGGCCGCGTCCTTCTCTTCCTTGGCCTTCTTCGGTTTCGCGGGCGCCTGTTCGAACGCCGCTGTCGCCGCGTTGACCGGCGCCTCGCCCGCGCCGATCTGCGCCGCGAGGACGAGGGCGATCAGCACAGGACTTCACCCGCCGTTCCCGCCGACGTCGTCCGGCCCTCCGCCGCCGGACCGCGGACCGCGTTGAACAACTCGACCGCGCTCGCAACCGCCGCCGGTTCGGTCACGGCGATCGCCACTTCGCGGCGGAAGTCGAGGCTCAGCGCCGCGAGCGCCAGGCTGCCGACCACGACGGTCTTGTCGTCGACCATCATGATCTTGCCGTGCGATTTCAACTCGCCCAGCTGCTTGGCGGAGAAGACTTCGACCGTCATGCCGCCCGCGCGCTTCGCGTTCAGCCGCGATACGAGATCCGGATCGGACAGCTTGGCGTCGATCAGCCGGATGCTCGAGCGCGCCCCTTCGATGAGCGCCGTGAACTGCCGCCGCGCGCGTTCGGGTCCGACGATCAGGCGCTGGGTGAGATCGTCGGGCATCGCCTGCCGATCGCGGTCCGCGGTCCACAGACGGCGCAGGTCGGCAACGACCGCTGCGTCGTGGGTGACGACCAGCGCGTCGCACGTGCTCTTGAAACACTTCCTGGTGAAGTTCAGCGTCGCGACGATCGCCGGCCCCTGGTCGGCGACGAGATACTTCGGGTGATATTTGACGACCGGGTCGGTATAGGAATGCAGGGTGGCGCCGGTTTCCTCGAGCGCGCGCCACAACTTCGCCATCTTCTTCTTGCCGCCCTTGGCGCGGGAGGTGACGAGCGCCTCGACCTCGACGCCGCGATCCACCGCCGCCTTCAACGCCTGAAATACGGCGGCATCGTTGCAGCGGAAGAGGGACAGCGTGATGCGCCGGCGCGCCTGGCCGATGACCTCGAGCAGCGCCGGACGGCGGTCGTCGACCGACACGATCAGCCGATCCGGCGGGGACACCTGGACGGCCGTCATGCCTGTTTGGACGGACAGGATCCGTGGTTTCTGAACATGTGCGTGAGAGGGGACGAATATACATCAACGTGCAGGAAAGGACCTTTAAACGACATCGCTGCACAGTTTTGCAGTCGAGCTCGCGCAGAATGTGATTGAATGTAAACGGCTAACCTGCAATGGGGACCAGAGAGTGGCTCCGGCTGCTGATCGTTCCGGTGTTTCTGGTATACGCGTGCGGCGGAAGCTCCAACACGCCCAACGCGCCCTCCCCCACGCCGACTCCCACGCCGACGCCGACACCTACTCCGACGCCGATCCCGCAGATTAAGTACCTCGTCGGCGCGGGCGACATCGCAGACTGCCGCACCACGGCACAGGGTGGCAACCTCGGCGCGCCGGCGGAGGCGACCGCCCAGCTGATCGACAAAATGCCGGAGGCGTTCGTCTTCACCATGGGAGACAACGCCTATTTCTTCGGCAACAAGGCCGAGTACGACAACTGCTACAAGCCGCGCTGGGGACGGTTCCTCTCGCGTACGTATCCGAGCCCAGGCAACCACGAGTACGAGAACGGCACCAACGGCAGCGGGTACTTCGATTTTTTCGGTGGGCAACGCGGGGGCGATGCCGGTGGCTTCTACAGCTACACGCTTGGCAACTGGCACATCATCGCGCTCAATAGCGGTCCGGCGTTGCCCGTCAACGTGGCCACGGCGCAGTACCAGTGGCTCGTTCGCGATCTGGAGGCGAACAAGAACTCGCCGACGGCGAAATGCACGATGGCCTACTGGCACCATCCGGTGTTCACGTCCGGGCCGAGCGCCGGCAGCAACGGCATCATGCGCGACGTCTTTCAGTTGCTCTGGGAAAACGGCGTCGACGTCGTCGTCAACGGCCACGATCACCTGTACGAGCGCTTCTTCCCGCAAGACCACATGGGCGTGCGCGGGACCGCGTCGAACGGCATCACACAGTATGTGGTCGGCACCGGCGGCGCGCCGCTCTACGACTTCGGACCGGTACTGGCAAACAGCGCGAACAGGCTCAAGGCCCACGGCGTGATTTACTTCACGCTGCGCGATGTCGGCTGGGACTCGGTCTTCATCGAAGCCGGCACTGAAATGCGCTTCGACGCCACTTCAAACCTCTGTCACTGAGTCAGCCGATCAGGGTCCGGTAAAGCCGGACGGTACGAAACGATGAAGACTTGGCGACGTGGCACTTCGCTTGCTGGAGCCCGAGCGGTGACGTGTCGCCGTTTCGCCCCGCTGAGTTTGTGCCTGTTCGTTCTTGCGAGCGCGCCCGCGTACGCACAAGACGAGTCGCCCGCCAAGAAGAACCGCTTCGCGATCGGTGGAGAGTTCAAGATCAAGACGTCGGACCGCGCGTCGCAGGAGGACTACGCGCGCGGGCAGCGCGGTCCCGGCCTCCTGTGGCGGTTCGGCACGTCGAAGGGCGGCTGGGGCTTTCATTGGGGGCTCAACTGGTACGCGGTGAAGCTGGAGCGGCCGATCGGCGGCCAGGTCACGGAACTCGGCGAGCTCCACGTCCGGCCGCTGATGGCCGGCTACGGCTACACATACTTGATTCGCCGCTACTCGATCACCGCGGATGTGCTCGGCGGCTACGCCATCGGCACGATGAACATCAGCGATCCGGCGATCGCTGCCTATCGACGAACGGTCGGCGCGCCCTCGGCTTTTGCGAGTGCGACCAACACGCTGGTCCTGAAACCCGAGATCGGTGTGTGGTACGACGTGAACAAGAAGGTTTACGTCAACCTGAACGCCGGCTACATGCTGGCGAGGCCAGACGTCCTCGTCGAAACGATCGCGGGCATCGATCGCCGGAAGGCACGCGCCGATCAGTTCATCGTCAAGGTTGGCGTCGTCTATTCGATCCTGAGCCGCCGCGAGTGACCGCGGAATATCCGACGCGGCGCCGGGGTTGAAGAACACATGCATATCGTGATCGCCGGCGGCTCCGGTTTCCTCGGCCGCCCGCTCACGGCCGCCCTCCTCCGCGACGGACACGACGTCGTCGTGCTCACCAGAAATACGACGGGCCCATCACCGTCTCGCAACGAGGGTCAGGTCGGTCCTCGCGCATCGACGTGGACGCCGGACGGCGACGTCGGGCCCTGGGCCGCCGAGATCGCCGGCGCAGACGCCGTCGTCAATCTCACCGGCGAGTCGATCGCCGGCAGACGCTGGACGGCTGCACAGAAGCAGCGCATCCTCGACAGCCGCATCCAGGCCACGCGCAGCCTCGCCGCCGTCATTCGTGGCGCCGCTCCTCGACCGCCCGTATTCGTCAGTGGATCTGCGGTCGGCTACTACGGACCTCTGGGCGACGAAATCGCGACCGAAGATACGCGCGCCGGATCCGATTTTCTCGCTCATGTCTGCGAACGCTGGGAACAGGAAGCGATGCGCGCGGCCGGCGATCGCACGCGGGTCGTCTGCATTCGTACCGGCATCGTACTGGCAAGGGACGGCGGCGCCTTGCCGCAAATGCTGCCGCCGTTCTGGTTCGGTGCCGGCGGACCGGTGGGATCGGGACGACAGTACTGGCCGTGGATTCACCGCGACGACTGGATCGCGCTCGTGCGCTGGGCCATTGCCGCGCCGGCGGCGGCGGGCGCGCTCAACGTCACCGCGCCGCACCCGGTCACCAACAGGGAATTCGCGCAGGCGCTCGGACGCGCGATGCATCGCCCGGCATTCATGCCGGCGCCCGGCTTTGCGCTGCGACTGATGCTCGGCGAGATGGCCGACGCGCTGCTGCTTTCGGGACAGAAGGCCGTGCCCGCCAAGGCGACGCGCGCCGGCTTCACGTTCAAGTATCCGCAAGTCGAC
>Ga0105248_10002679_pt1 | contig 19773 bp, 17 predicted proteins | sample KBSS34metaG_FD_81524 | JGI IMG/M metagenome (GOLD analysis project Ga0105248, IMG submission 81524) | Switchgrass rhizosphere microbial communities from Kellogg Biological Station, Michigan, USA - KBS S3-4 metaG | ecosystem: Host-associated > Plants > Roots > Rhizosphere > Soil | place...
GAGCCGCGTGGCGGCCGCAGCGGCGTCGTCGCGCAGCCGCTGTTCGTCGATGGTCGTCAGCCGTCCATGGTCGAGCACCCGGCGCCCGCCGATCATGACGCTCTCGACCGCGGCGCCGTTCTCGGCGAACACGAGGTGCAGGAGCGGCGCGCGCAGCGGCACGTAATTGATGTGCCGAAGGTCGAGGAAGACGATGTCCGCGGCGAAACCGGGATCGAGGCGACCCGCTTGGTGAAAGCCGAGCGCGGCCGCACTGCCGACGGTTGCCGCTCGGAACACATCCTCCACCGAGAGCCAGCGCGCCGGATCGGGATCGGCGATGCGCGACAGGTACGCGGCAAGGCGCAGCGCCTCGAACATGTTCTGCCCGTCCGAGGTGTTCGTCGCGTCGGTGCCGATCGCAAGGTTCAGTCCGGCGTCGAGCATCGCGCGCGCGGGCGCCGGAGCCGATCCGCAGGTTGCTCATCGGATTGTGGACGACGCTCGCGCCGGCGTCCGCGAAACGCGCGATGTCGTGCTCGTCGATCCATATGCCGTGCGCGGCGCTGAAGTTCGATCCGGTGAGTCCCAGTCGGACGAGGTGCTCGACCATGCTCTCGCCGTAGCGCTGCAGGGCAAGCAACGCCTGCGTCTTCGTCTCGGCGAGATGCGTCTGAAATCCGATGTCGAATTCACGTGCGAGCGTCGCGCATCCGGTCATGAACGCGTCGCTGCAATGCAGTGGAATCGTCGGCGCGATGGCCGGACGCACCCATTCGCGGTCGAAAGGCCAATGCTCGAACGTATCTCGCGCGGCCGCAAGGCTCGCGTCGGCCGGCGCCGTCGCAAGCTTTGCCGCCTGTGCGCGCACGGCGTCGGGCAGCGATTCGAGCAATCCCGAACGCGGGCGAGCCCGCGACGAAAAACCGGCATTGTCCATCACGCCGGCCGCGAAGGCGAGTTCAGCGGCGATCGTCCGCGCCGAGCAGCCGAGTGCAGAAGGCCTGATCACTTGCGAAGCGCCGGCGGTCCGCTGATATGTGGATTTCCGGCTTCGTAGAAGCGCAGCAGGCGGGACGTTTCCTTGGAGATCCCGATGCGCACCGATGTAGCAACGGGCCCCGGCGGTCGCACCTCGGATGCAAGCCACAAGGGACTGCGCGAGCAGAGGTCGACGCCGTCGAGGCGGCGGTCGATGGCCATGGCTTCGGTCAACCGACCGGGGCCGCGGGCAAGGTCGGCAAGGCGGTGCACGCGGCGGCGCGCTTGCATGATCGCCACACCTTCGATCGGCTCGAGCGCACGCAGGAGCACGCCGGCGCCGATTCCGGGTCGCTCGCCCGAAACGTTGACGCAAAAGTGCATGCCGTAAATGAAGTAGACGTAGGCGTGGCCACGGCGCAGGAACAGCGAGCGGTTGCGATCCGTCTCGCCCACATAGGCGTGGCCGCTGGCGTCGCCGGGAACGTAAGCCTCGGCCTCGACGATGCGTCCGCTCGTGCGGCCCTCGGGGGAATCGCGCACGAGCGTCTTGCCGATCAGAAAGCGCGCGAGCGTGGCGGTATCGATTGGAAGATCCGCACGCTTCAGTCTTCGCATCGAAGGAGCTCGACTTGTGCTTCGTCGTTCATGCGGTGACGAGTGCGGCGGGAGCACGCGCGTGCCTGCGACCATGCTCGTCGTTGCAGTCGCGAACAGCTCGACAACGTCAACAGGCCCAGGGCGTGAATGCCCGCGAGCCACTGTCTGCATCTTCGCGCTGCGTCGGCTGGAGTCATGTGAAACGTCGGCGATTTCATCGTACTCTTCGGCCCGATGGCGGTCGTCGCAGGCCGGCGCGCGAATGCGGGGTCCGGCCCGAGGCGCAGCGGTAGTGAGACCGCGTTGCCGCCCATGGTCCCTCGCTTCAACGTCCGAGAGCCAGGCAGAGGTGACGAAACTGATGACGTGCAGAACGTGATGGTGAATGAAGTCGACCGCAATCGGCGAACGTTCATTGCCAGCATGGCGAGGAATCTCCTTGCCGTGCCGCCTGCAGTTTCCCTCGTCTCGTCGCCGGCGAGAACGTTGCAGACGGCCGCCGTGACGGCGCAGGCACTGATGGCCTCGCGGGGAGCCGACGCCCAGGTGCCATCGGGCTATCCGGCGTCGTACGCGGACACGTTTGCGGCCGCACGCAAGGAAGGGAAGGTGGTTGTCTACGCGACGACCGATGTTTCCAGCGCGACGCCGCTGAACCGCGCCTTCGACGCGCTCTATCCGGACGTCAAGGTCGATTATCGCGAGATCGACAGCCCGGATCTCTATCGACGGTTCCTGGAGGAAACGTCGGCGCATCGGCCGAGCGCCGATGTGCTGTGGAGCTCGGCGATGGATCTGCAGCTCAAGCTCGTGAACGATGGCTACGCGCAGGCCTACGCGTCACCGGAAGCAGCGAGCCTGCCGGAATGGGCGGTGTGGAAGAACGAGGCGTTCGGTTCGACGTTCGAGCCGGTGGTGTTCATCTACAACGAGCGGCAGCTGCGTCCCGGCGAAGTGCCGCAGACCCACACGGATTTCGCGCGTTTGCTGAGAGAAAGGCCCGAGCGTTTCAAAGGCAGGGTCACGACGTACGACATCGAGAAGACGGCTGTGGGCTTCCTGCTTGCGACGCAGGACAGTCGCGCGACGGCGTCGTTCTGGCCGCTTGCCAAGCTGCTGGGCGAGAGCAACGTGCGTCTCGAGACGAGCACGGCCGCGATGATGGAGGCAGTCGGATCCGGCACTGCGCTGCTCGGTTACAACGTTATCGGCTCGTATGCGATGGCACGCGCGAGAATGGATCCGTCCATCGCCGTCGTGCTGCCAAGCGACTACACGCTCGTGCTGTCCCGCGTAGCGTGCATCGCTAAAGCCGCCGCGAACCCGAACGCGGCCCGGTTATGGCTCGACTTCCTGCTGTCGAATCACGGCCAGACGCTGCTCGCCGCCAAATCGGGCTTGCCCTCGGTGCGTCGCGACGTGGCCGGAGCGGTGACTGCCACGGCGTTGGCCAAGTCGCTGGGTGCGAGCCTCCGGCCCATTGCCGTGGGTCCCGGATTGCTTGTCTATCTCGATCGTGCCAAGCGGCAGGACTTTCTCAGGCAGTGGCGCGATGCAATGGCGACCGGCAGGTGACGGGAAGCTTTCATGGCGCGGGCGTAGAGCCGCGAGGCTGGTTTGCTTGATCCAGGATCCGAGAAGCTATCTCAACGAGCTCGGGCCCGCGGCGCATTTTGGGATAGGCTTTAGTCAGCTGCTTCGAACGTGACGAGCACGCGCAGCCCTGTGCCTTCCTGAGGTGTGGCGAGATCGATCCGCGCGGCGTGCGAGCGGCAGATGTCACGCACGATCGCAAGCCCGAGACCGGACCCGTGGTCGGACGCCGTGCTGCCGCGATAGAACCGTTCGAATACGCGCTCGCGCTCCTCCGGCGGAATGCCCGGACCATTGTCGTCGACTTCGAGCACGACGCGGTTCATTGCGCGCGCGACGCGGACCGTGATCGTGCCGCCGCATTGCGTGTAGCGGATTGCGTTGTCGGTGAGGTTGACGTTGAGCTCATGGAGCAGGATGCGATGACCGATCACGCGGCACGCGCCGTCGGCCGCGTCGAATCCGAGGTCGATCTGTTTCTTGCGCGCAAGCGGAACGAGCTCGGTCGTGGTATCGCGCGCGAGCGCGGCGAGATCCACCACCGTCATGTCGTCCCTCGGCACACCCTGCGGCTCGGCGCGCGCGAGCGCGAGCAGCTGATTGACGAGGCGAATCGTTTCGTTGGTGGTCCGGTGAATGTCCTGCAACAGCGCGCGGCTCCCAGCCGGCGACGACTCGCTCAAGCCGTACTCGGCCTGCGTCTTCAGCGCAGTGAGCGGCGTTCGCAGCTGGTGCGATGCGTCGTCGAGGAAGCGCTGCCGCCCGGCGATCAGCTTGTCGAGGCGCTCGGTATGCTGGTTGAGCGCCTGGATCAGCGGTCGTACTTCGCTTTGTACGCCGTCGTCGCTGATCGGCGTGAGGTCGGTCGGCGCGCGACGGGCGATCCCGTCTCGCAGTCGCAGCACCGGTTGCAGGCCTCGCCGCAAGCCGAGCCACACGACGAGGCCTGCGACGATGATGAGCAGTCCCTGCCGGGCCACGCTGTCGAGCAGGATTTCACGCGACAGCGCGTCGCGTGCCTCGGCGGTCTCGCCCACCTGGATCAGCACCGGGCCCTGTCCGCGCGCATCGTAAAGCGGCTTTTGCAGCGCTGCGTAGTAGACGATGTCGTCGTGATACGGCGCGCGATAGAACACCGCCTCGTAAGGTGAAGGGAATCCTCGCGGCGGCGGCGGCAGGTCTTCGTATCCGGTGATCGTCTCGCCGGCAGCCGTGGCCACGCGATAGAAGATCCGCTCCTGGCTCTTCGACTCGAACAGCTCGAGCGCGACATAGGGAACGTCCACCTGGATCCGGTCATCGACGACGCCGACGCGATCGGCGATCGCGTGCACCGAGGCAAGCAGCAGGCGATCGTAGGCTTCGTTGGCCGTGGCGAGCGCCGAGCGATAGCTCAGGACGGCATTCAGCGCGAGCAGGACGACGAGTGGAATCAGCAGCCAGGCGAGCAGCTGCCGGAGCAGGCTACCCGGACGTCTCAAGCGTGTATCCGAGACCGCGCACGGTGACGATAACGACACCCGAACCGTCGAGACGCTTGCGCAGGCGATGCACGTAGATCTCGACGCAGTCGGCGCTCGCCGTCGCATCGAGGTCGAAGACTTTTTCGTAGAGTGCTTCCTTGCTGACCACCTTGCCCGCGCGCAGCATCAGCACTTCCAGGACCGCGTGCTCGCGCGGGCGTAGCACGAGCGCGTGGTCGTCGAGGCGGAACATCCGGCCGGCGCTTTCGTATTGCAGCCGTCCCAAGGCGGTAACCGAACTGCCGCCACTCTGCGAGCGCCGGATCAGTGCCTTGAGTCGCGCTTCGAGCTCGGCGAGCTCGAACGGCTTCGGCAGATAGTCATCGGCGCCGAGGTTCAGCCCGGCAACGCGGTCGTCCAGCGCGTTCCTCGCCGACAGGACGAGAACGGGCGTGCGCGATCCGCGCTGGCGCAGGCGCCTCAGCACCTCGAGGCCGTCGATCCGCGGCAAATTGAGATCGAGAATGACCGCGTCGTAGTCTTCCGAAGACAGCGAACGGTCCGCCTCGATCCCGTCGCGCAGGCAGTCGACGGCGAAATGGCTCTGTCGCAGCGCGCTGGCGAGCCAGGTCGATAGCTGCGCGTTGTCCTCGGCAAGCAGCAAGCGCATGCGCCCCGTTCTCCTCATGAGCCGTTTCGCGCGGCGCGCGCCTCGCGAAGCCGGGGAAAGCATCTTGAAAGGTTGGGCGCCCATTATCCACGCAACGGCCAGGTCCGGTGCTCGCACGGGCTGCCGGTCGCCGCTGCCGCGAGAAACGAGCGCAAGGAGGAATCGATGCAGGTCACGGGCATGTTGTACGGCGCGAAATTGCTGCAGTTCGCGGGCTTTCCCACATCCGACGTGCTGGGCCCCGATGCCAGCGAAGAGGAGATCAAGGCGCTGATCGAGCGTCACGGGTCGGTGTTCGTGAAGCCGGTGTTCAAGGGCGGCGTCGGCAAGAAGGGGAAGGCGGGACTGCTGGGGCGAGCGAAGGACCTCAAGACGGCGCTCAAGGAAAAGGAGCGCCTCTACTTCGCCGAGCATCGCCACGGCAACCAGTTCGCCAAGGCCAACGGCGTCACGTTCGAAGGCGCGGTGCCGGCCGAGCATGAAGTCTATTTTTCGATCACCGATTCGACGCATTTCCGCGCGCCCACGATGACGCTCACGCACCACGGCGGCATGGACATCGAAGAGCTGGACAAGAGCAAGGTCGCTTCCGTCCCGTTCGATGCGCTCACGGGCATGAAGGCGTTCGTCGTCGCCAATGCGCTGTCCGCGCTCGACGCGCCGAAGGTGCTCATCTCGCCGCTCGTGCAGCAATTGCCGAAGCTCTGGGAGCTCTACCACGACTTCGGCATGACGACGCTCGAGCTCAATCCGATTCGCATGCGCCCCGAGCGAGGGGGCCGTCTTACGCCGGTCGCCTGCGATTTCAAGTGCGGTTTCGACCGCGACGATCCGCGCTGGCAGCGCCTCAAGCTGCCGCCGCATGTGTTCGCCATGGACTTCTCGGACTTCGAGCAGGAGATCAACCAGCTTCGCACCTACCAGGGCCAGAGCGACGTCTACGTGATCAACGCCAAGGGCACGATCCTCGCCCCTACGTTCGGCGGCGGCGCGAACTCGCTCGTGACGGAGCTGCTGGGTGACGACGCGATCATTTCCTCCGATTTCGGAGGCAACCCTCCCTACGAAAAGATGAAGGAGGTCGCGCGCATCTGCTTCAAGCACTGGCTTGCGCAGACCAACGTGCTGTTCATCATCGGCGGAAAGTCCAACAACACCGACATCTTCGAGACCTTTCGCGCCATGGCGGATGCGCTGCGCGAACATTTCAGCCAGCACGGCGCGACGCCGCTCTACGTCGTGATCGGACGCGGGGGACCGAATCTCGTGCGCGGCATGGGCGCCATGCGCGACACCTTCGACGCGCTCGGATTGCCGTACCGCATCTTCGGCTTCGACTCCGACATGAGCGAGGTCATCAACTACGCGCAGGCGGCCGATGCCTGGATGAAGGCGGGCGGGCGCGAGCACGTGGCCGCCAAGCTCAACGTGTCGGCGGGGCAGACGACCGAAGCGGCGCAGGCCAGGCCGTTATAGCGGTCACGCGCAATCAAATCAGCAGCAGGAGGACAGGCATGCACAAGCGGGGCGTCGGGGATTTCAAGTACTACGTCGGCATCGGCTCACTTGCGCACGTCGCCACGCGCGACGATCGCGTGTGCGTGCTCAACATTCTCGGCGGAGAGTCGAGCGAAGTGACGCCGGTGGGGCATGCGTATTCGGGTGGCAACGTGGTGTTCGGAACCTCGCCGGGGCGCCGCGGGCAGGCGCTCGCGACGCCGATCGGCGACGTCCCGGTCTTCAACAGCGTGCTCGAGGGGCTGAACGAGGGCCATCGCTTCAATTGCGGCGTGATCTATCTGCCGCCCTCGGGCGCGCGCGACGGCGTCGCCGAGCTGATCCGCGTCAATCCGGATCTCAAGAAGATCTACATCGTGACCGAGAAGCTCTCGGTGCACGACTCGCGCGAGATTCGCGCGCTCGGGCAACAGAACGGCATCGACATCTTCGGCGGCAACAGCCTCGGTGTCGCCGATGCGTGGAACAAGGTGCGCATCGGCGGTGCGCTCGGCGGGGACAGTCCTGCCGAAGCCCTGCGCAAAGGCTCGATCGCCATCTTCTCCAATTCCGGCAATTTCACGACGACGATCGCGACCTATCTGCGCATGGCCGGGTGGGGAACGACGACGCTGATCTCGAGCGGAAAGGACGTCTACATCCACTTCGCCGCGCCCGAGTGGGCGTTTGCGCTTGCGAACGATGCGCGCTCCAAAGGCGCCGTGATGTACGTCGAGCCGGGCGGCTACTACGAGCTCGACGCCGAATACACGAAGCCGATCGTCGCCTGTGTCGTCGGCCGATGGAAAAGCAAGCTCACCCGTGCGGTGGGTCACGCGGGCGCGATGTCGGGCGGCAGCGACGATGCCGCGGCCAAGGAGCGCTGGTTCATGGACAAGTTCGGCGTCGACGGCATCTTCACGCCGGAGAAGCCGGTGTTCTCGGCCATGGGCGCGGTCGTGACGAACATCGCGCACATCCCGCTCGCACTTAGCGCCGTCATGCGGGAAAACGCGACGCGCCCCGACTTTGCGCCTGAAGGGAGCCTCGCGCTGAAAGCGTGGTTCGGCTCCAATCGCGGGCTCGAACTCCCGGCCGCATTGAACGTCCCCACGGTCGAAGCAACCCCGCCTTACAACGCGCAGATCGCCGCACTGAACGAGCAGATCGGTGCCGTGCTGCCGCGCCAATCGATGAAGGACACGTCGGGCGCGTCGCAGATGGACCCCAAGACGCAGGTGACGAGCCTGCACGGCGTGACGATGCTCGAAGCCGCGCAGTACCCGATGGAAGCCAACCTGTGCCTCGCGCTGTTGCACGAGCCGGGTGGAGAGAACGACCGCAAGCTCGTCAATGTGGCGATCGGCGCCGAAGTCAACCTGAACGGCGATGCGGCGCTCGCCGCCGCTCAGGCGTCGCGCGAAGCCGGCAACGCGCCGAACAGCGTGCTCGCGGCCGCGGCGAGCATCGTGGGGCCTCGTCGCCAGGACGCGGCGCGCAAGGCGTTGCACGAGATGATCGACCGGTTCGCGAAGGCCGGGCTGGAGGACGCGAGGGACGAGTCCTTCGACATGAAGAAGCTGTCTCCGATGCCTCGCGAGTTGTTCGTGACCGACAAGCGGGAGCCGAAGGCGGAAGCGATGCTCGCCGGGCTCAAGGCGCGTGGCGCGCGATCGGCATTCGTCCGCTACCTGCAAAGTCTTCCCGGTCAGCCGACGTCCGACGCGGTACTCGCTGCGATAGCGGCAACGCTCGCCTGGGGCCCGCTGATGCGCAAACGCATCTCCAGGCAAACAGCGGAGAGCCTGCCCTGGTGGCTGCGCCTCTTCGGCACGATGATCGGCGCATCGGTGGACGCGAAGCAGCACGCTGCCGGAACCTTCTGCGGAATTTCCGCTGCGGACCTGCTCGGCAAGCGCTCGCTGACCGAGGTCGCATGCGTCGCATTGATTGGTCAGGAACCGAAACAGGCGGACCTCTTCGCGTTTCAGACGCTGGTCGGGTTGTTGCTGACGAATGGTCCGGGCGCGATCTCCGCCCAGGGCGCGAAGGGGGCGACGTCCGCCGACGGCCCGGAAGCACCGGGACGCGTCCAGTTCAACAAGGCCCTCGTCGGTTTTCTCACGCATTCCGGCTACGCGCACGGTGGCAACGGCTACGAGGGCGTGGCCTTCCTGCTCGAGCGCTTCAAGGGTGTTGACCTCGCCGATCCCTCGGATCCAAAGCATGGGCTCGATCTCCACGCGATGGCGACGCAATTCGCGCGTCGCTATGGCCAGGAGCGCATCACTCGCAAAGAGATGGGCGCCGAGTCGGCGCAGGCGCTGCCTTGCATCAATCATCCGGTGTTCAAGGGCAAGCCGGTCAATATCGACCCGCGCGAGGCGTTCATTCGCGGACTTTTCGAGAAGCGCGACGAGTACAACGTGTTTCATGACTACTACAGCACGCTCGTGCAGGTGCTCTATGACGAGAACGTGACGCGCAATGTCTTCTGCGTCAACGTCGACGCGGTGATCGCGACGTTGCTCCTGAAGATGCTTTGGCAGCGCTACCGCGCGGGCACCTTCTCGGAACGCGCGCTGGAGACGGCGGCCTTCACCGTGTTTCTCTACGGCCGGATGCTGGGATGCGCAGCCGAGATCGACGATCACCTGAACCGCGGCAAGAACATGGACACGCGCACCCCTCAGGCGGACGTCCGCTTCGTCGCTTAAGCGCGCGTCGCGTCGCGCGGTACGAGCTCCGCTACCGCCCCCGAGTGAAACCAGGGGCTGCACAGTGTTTACGACTGGAGAAGTCGATGGACAAGATGGCTGTCGTTTCCGTTGCAGGTGAGTTGCCACAGGCGTCAGGAGTGGCTCCCGTCGCGGGTGAATTGCCGCGGGCGTCCGGGCGATTCTGGCCGGAAGGTTGGTGGCGGGTGATGGAGACTCGGATCGGCATCGTTCCGTTGCCGGTGTTCGTCGTGATGGGGGCTCTGATCGCCGCCTTCGTCGTGACGGGGAAGATTCCGGCCGACATCTCCATGGCCATCGTCGTGTTCTCGTTCTTCGGCTTCCTGTGCGCCGAGCTCGGCAAGCGCATCCCGATCATCCGTAACATCGGCGCTGCGGCGATCTTCGCCACGTTCATTCCCTCCGCGCTGGTCTATTACAAGGTGCTGCCGGAGCAACTCGTCAAGATGACCACGGAGTTCACGAAGGCATCGAACTTCCTCTACCTGTTCATCGCGGCGATCATCGTCGGCAGCATTCTCAGCATGAACCGCACGGTGCTGATCAAAGGTTTCGCCAAGATCTTCGTTCCGCTCGCCATTGGATCGATCGCGGCGATGGCGGTGGGGACGATGGTCGGAACGGCGCTCGGCCTCGGCACGTACCACACGTTCTTTTTCATTGTCATCCCCATCATGGCCGGCGGCGTCGGTGAAGGCGCGATTCCCTTGTCCGTCGGCTACGCGGAGATTCTCCATCAGGATCAGGGCGCGCTGTTCGCCACCGTGCTGCCGCCCGTGATGCTCGGCAGCCTGACCGCCATCCTGCTGTCGGGAACGCTCAACTACGTCGGCAAGCGGTACCCGGGGCTGACGGGAGAAGGACGCCTGCAGCCCGACGAGGACGACCAGATGGATGCGCACCAGGAAGAAATTCCGGGCCACATGGACGTGACCCATATCGCCGCTGCCGGCGTGACCGCGGTGACGCTCTATGTGCTCGGCGTCATGTGCCAACGGCTCTTCGGGTTGCCCGCACCGGTCGCGATGCTCTTCATCGCCGTCGTCGTCAAGCTCGCGCAGGCCGTGTCACCGCAACTGCAACAGGGCGCGTTCGTCGTGTATAAATTCTTCTCGACGGCGGTGACGTATCCGCTGCTGTTTGCGATCGGCGTGGCGCTGACGCCCTGGGACAAGCTGATGGCTGCCTTCACGCTGCCGACGCTCATCACCATCGTTTCAACGGTCGTGACGCTCATGGCGACGGGCTTCGCCGTCGGGCGCTTCATGAACATGTACCCGATCGAGACCGCCATCATCAACGCCTGCCACAGCGGGCAGGGCGGGACCGGAGACGTCGCCATTCTCACCGCTGCGAACCGCATGCAGCTGATGCCCTTCGCCCAGATCGCCACACGAATCGGAGGCGCGATCACGGTGACGCTGGTGCTGATCGCGCTTGCGCGCATGAGCTGAGCGCGGCGAGAGCGCCCATGCGTCACTCGATCATCCAACTGCGGTCCCGAGGCGCGGGTTGCCGAGGGACGCTGCGAGCTTGCGTATCCCTCTGCGCGACGCTGTTGTCTGCGGCGCTTGTCGCGGTGTCCTCGCAAGCGGTGGCACAGGACATCGTCCGGTTTCCGGCGAAAGGACAGGTGCCGCCTGGCTACCCGTCGCAATACGCGTCCGTCATCGCCGCGGCGGAGCAGGAAGGACAGATCGTCATTCATTCGACGACGGACCTCGGCGTGGCGACTCCGCTCATCGACGACTTCCAGGCGCTGTATCCGCGCATCGAGGTCCGCTACCAGGACATGAACAGCAACGATCTGTACAACGTCTACCTGAGCGATCTGCTCGCGAGTCCCTCCACTGCCGATGTGCTGTGGAGCTCCGCGATGGATCTGCAGTTCCGGCTGGCGAACAACGGACAGGCGCAGGAATACGACTCGCCCGAAAGCAATCGGCTTCCGCCGTGGGCCATGTGGAAGAACACGGCGTTCGGGACGACATTCGAACCGATCGTGTTCGTCTACAACAAGCGCCTGCTCGCTGCCGCCGAAATCCCGCAGACGCACGCGGACCTCGCGCGCCTGCTCACCGAAAGACGCGAACGCTTCGCCGGCAAGGTGGCGACGTACGACATCGAAAGGTCCGCATTGGGTTTCCTGCTGGCGACCGAGGACGAGCGGTCGTCGGGGGATTACCTGTCGCTGATCAAGGCACTGGGCAGCGCGAGCGCGCACCTCGAGCCGACGACCGAGGCGGTCATCAGGCGCGTCTCGAAGGGCGAGGCGCTCATCGGATACAACGCGCTCGGCTCCTACGCATATACCCAGGGCAAGAAGGATGCAACGATCGGCTACGTGCAGCCACGCGACTACACGCTCGTCGTCACGCGCGTCATGCTGATCGGCAAGAAGGCGGCCAATCCGAACGCCGCGAGGCTGTGGGTCGACTATCTGCTGTCGCGGCGCGGGCAGGAGGTGCTCGCCAATCGAGTCGACCTCGGATCGCTGCGCGCGGATGTCGAGGCCACCAATGCGGCGGCCCTGGAGACGAAGGCGCTGGGACAAAGTGTGCGGCCCATCGCGCTTTCACCGGATCTTCTGTCCACCTCTGCCGATCGAACTCGCCGATCGGCATTCCTGCGCCAATGGCAGCAGGCGATCGGCGTGAAGCCGTAGCGAAAGCGGCATTCGTGGCTGCGCGCTCGTCGTGTTACAGCAAGCGCGCGCGACGGGTCTCGGTCCCTGTTCGAGCGCATGGCAGCATGCGGCAATCCCTCGAGTTCGCTACGATGCGGCAATCGGAGGCGACCCTCATGACGGTCAAACAACGTGAAGTCACCTTGCGCTTCCTTGCGCAACCGGCGGACGTCAATTTCGGCGGGAAGGTGCACGGCGGAACGGTGATGCGCTGGATCGACCAGGCCGGCTATGCCTGCGCGGTGGGTTGGAGCGGACGCTATTGCGTGACGGTTTACGTCGGCGGAATCCGCTTCTACAAGCCGGTTCTCGTCGGCAGCATCGTGGAAGTGCACGCGCGAATCATCTATACGGGCAAGACCAGCATGCACGTTGCCGTCGATGTCCGTGCCGGTGACCTCAAGGACCAGACTTTCGACACGACAACGCACTGCGTCATCGTTTTCGTATCGATGAACGACCATGGCAATCCGACGCAGGTGCAGCCCTGGGTGCCCGCGACGCCTGCCGAAGAGGCGGAGTTGCGTTATGCGGTGAAACTCATGGAACTTCGCAAGAGCATCGAGGACGAGGCGAGCCGTCTTGCGAATGCCTGAAGGAGCAAGGACGCCGGCGTGCAGTAGCCGCGCAGCCGGGCAGTTGGAGCGATGGTCAATGACGTTCGGCGACGCGCAGGACGCGCAGCGGTTCTGCCATGGCACGAAGGCCGACCTTGATGTTGATGATCTCATCGAGCCTGGCTACGCGTCCAACTACGGGAAGAGGAAGAGGGCGGCGGATGTGTACCTGACTGCGACGCTGGACGCGGCCACGTGGGGCGCGGAATTGGCCGCTGGCGAGGGCGCCGGCAGGATCTACGTCGTGGAACCGACCGGGCCGTTCGAAGATGATCCCAACCTGACGGACAAGAAGTTTCCGGGGAATCCCACGAAGTGCTACTGCACACGTGACCCACTGCGCGTCGTGGGCGAGGTCACAGGTTGGAAGGGGCACTCGCCCGAACAGGTCAAGGCCATGCACGACCGGCTCGCGCATCTCGGGCGACTCGGCATCGAGGCAATCGAGGACTGACGCTGATGCGTGCGACCGACATGAGTTTTGTCGGTTCCAGCGGGCTTCGGCAGGCGCCAGCGCGGGCTCTCACTGCCGTTTCCGCGCACGCTTCAGCACCGCCCATCTATCTATTCGATGACCTTGTCTGCCTGCAGGAGTATCGACTGAGGAATCACGATGTCCTGTGCCTTCGCTGATTTGAGGTTGATGACCAACTCAAATGTTTCGGGCTGCTCGATTGGAAGATCGCCAGGTCTTGCGCCTTTCAGGATCTTGTCGACGTAAATCGCTGCTCGTCGCACGATCTGGTCGACGTTGGGACCGTAGGACATCAATCCTCCGGCCTCCACGAATCCGCTCCTTTCATACATTGCCGGAAGTCGCGCGGCTGCGGCGAATTCGACGATGCGCAAGCGCTGGCTGGTCGTGAGCGGATCGGCCAGGATGAGAAGCGCGTCCGGGCGTTCGTGATCCATGCTCTCGAGTTCCCGCTCCAGGTCGCGCGAGTCGCGTACTTCGACGGACCGCACGCCGATGCCGACCGAGGACGCACCGCCTTGCGCCTGGCGATACCGCGCCGCCATGCCGACATAGTCGGGATTCCACAGCACTGCGACGGGACGAGAGAGTCGAGGAAATGACTCTTTCAGAAGTTGCAGCCGCTTCTGACCAAGTTCCGAGGACATCACCGACAGCCCGGTGATGTTTCCACCCGGTCGAGCAAGGCTTGCAACGAGTCCGTCGGCCACGGGATCGGACGACAAGGGCATCACGATGGGAATCGTTCGCGTGGCTTGCCGGGCAGCGAGGACAGCCGGAGAAGTGACGGCGACGATCACATCGACCTTCAGGCGAACGAGCTCGTCGGCCAACGCCGGCAACCGGGCCAGCTTGCCCTCGCCCCAGCGAATCTCCAACTCGATATTCTTGCCCTCTGCGTAGCCAACTCGCGCAGTCCGCCGCGGAAATCCTCGAGGAAAGCCGTCGTACCGTTTTGTGGCAGCGCCGGTTCCAGATAACCGATGCGCGGAACCTTCGGCGTTGAACCCTGCGGGAGCACGGTGATCGGCGCGATCAGAACGATCGAACCGCACGCGATTACGACTTGGCGGCGAGACCACATGCACCAACTCTGAGCGTACCGGCAGACGGATGACTCTAGGCCGCTCAAGCTGACAGGTCAAGAAACGCCAGCGACAGTCGAACACGCGATCGCGACACGTCTACGGAATTCGCTTTTTCGCGCTTCGTAATCGGATCACCGATGATGATCCGGGCCGCTAGCACGCGCTGCAGCGGCCTTCGAGGCGCATTCGGCAAAAGTCAGGGGAAGCTGCAAAAAGTTAGGGAGCAACCTTGCGGAGGCTCCCTAGTTTCTTGACGTTGGTCGGGGCGAAGTGATTCGAACACTCGACCCCCTGCACCCCATGCAGGTGCGCTACCAGGCTGCGCTACGCCCCGACCGAACAGCCATTATACCGTTCGGGGTTACGCGTCCGGCGCAAGCAACCGGCGAATCTCTTCGAGCTCGCGTCGAATGTCGGATATGTCGATCGCGCGCGCCGACGATGCAACGGTTGCGCTCGCCGTGTTCGCGCGGGCGGCTGCGCGCGGTTCGACGCCTTCCGAATCCAGCCGATGGCGCGCACCGTTGATCGTGAAGCCTTGCTCGTACAGAAGATCGCGTATGCGGCGGATGAGCAGGACTTCGTGATGCTGGTAGTAGCGTCGGTTGCCGCGTCGCTTCACAGGCTTGAGCTGCGAGAACTCCTGTTCCCAATAGCGCAGCACGTGCGGCTTTACCGCACACAGGTCACTCACCTCGCCGATCGTGAAATACCGCTTGGCGGGGATCGGCGGGAGGTCCGCCTTAGCTCGGCTGGCTTCGGGCATGGTTCGCCGCTTCGACCATGGCCTTCAACTTCTGGCTCGCATGGAATGTCACGACGCGGCGCGCGGTGATCGGAATCTCCTGGCCGGTCTTCGGATTGCGCCCGGGCCGCTGCGGTTTCTCGCGCAGCTGGAAATTCCCGAAGCCCGACAGCTTGACGCTGCGGCCTTCCTCCAGCGCCGTTCGAATCTCTTCGAAAAAGCGCTCGACCATGTCCTTCGCCTCGCGCTTGTTCAAGCCGAGTTGTTCGAATAGCAGGTCGGCCAGTTCGGCTTTGGTGAGCGTCATGGGGAAGCCTGTGATCTCAAGGTGGCGCCGAATCGGTCGTGCAGCGTCGCAAGAAGGGCGGCTACGATCCGGTCGCCGTCCGCGTCGGTCAAAGTACGTTCAGTATTCCGCATAACCACAAGAATCGCAACGCTTTTCAGACCGCTCGGCAGTTCGCTGCCCCGGTAGACATCGAAGACGTCGATCGATTCGATCGAGGCGGGCTTCGATTCCTGCAGTGCGCGAAGTACCGCGCCTACTGGAATGTTTTCATTGATAAGAACAGCCATGTCGCGGCGAATCGAAGGCTGCCGTGACACGGGCTGGACCGCCGGTAGCGGGACACGGATCAGCGGTGCGAGGTCCACCTCGAACACGATGACTGTACCCGGCAAGTCGAAGTGCCGGACGAGCCGCGGATGGAGTTCGCCGAGCCACCCGGCCGCGCGCCCATCGATGCGAATCTCCGCACTGCGGCCGGGATGCAGCCACGGCCACACGTTCGCGCTCGTCTCGATGGAGAGCGGTGCGGCGAGCGCTTCGATATCGCCCTTCACGTCGAAGATGTCCACGCTGCGCTGGCGGACGCCCCATTGCTCGGGCGCGCTCGGGCCGAACGCAAGACCGCCGATCCGCAACGGCTGTGTGCGGACGTCGCGTGCGAACGCGCGTCCGACTTCGAATATGCGCACGCGCGGAAGCTTGCGCCGCACGTTCGTCTGCAGCGTGGTGAGGAGCCCCGGTAACAGCGTCGTGCGCATCACGTCGAGGTGCTCGGCAATCGGGTTCAGCACCGGCATGGGCTTCGCGTCCGGATCGAGCGCAAGCTCGTCGCGCGACGCGACGAAGCTGTACGTGATGACCTCCTGCCAGTCGCGGTCGGTGAGGCGCCGCTTCAACACGCTCACGCTGCGCTCCCTCTCGGGTGCGGGCAGCATCGTCTGCACATGCGGGCGCGGTGTTGCGGGAATCTCGTCGTATCCGTGGATGCGTGCGATCTCCTCGACCAGGTCTTCCTCGATCGCGATGTCGAAGCGGTAGGACGGCGGCATCACGGTGAAGTCGTCGCCGTCGCGCACGAACGGCAGTTGCAGTCGGGCGAATACGTCCGCGATTTGCCCAGTCGAGAGTTCGATGCCGAGCAGTCGCTTGACGCGTGCACTGCGCAGGCGCACCGGTGTACGTGCCGGTAACGCGCCTTTGGCATCGGTAAGCGGCCCCGCGCGACCGCCGCAAATGTCCAGAATGAGCTTCGACGCACGCTCCACCGCGACGGGACCGAGCTCGAAGTCGACGCCGCGCTCGAAGCGATACCCGGCGTCGCTCTGGAAACCGAGCCGTCGCATCTTGCCCTGGATGACTGCCGGATTCCAGAACGCGCCTTCGAGATAGACGCTCGACGTGTCATCGGCGATGCCCGAATGCTCGCCGCCCATGATGCCCGCGAGACCGAGGGGCTTCGCGCTGTCGCACACGAGCAGCAGATCGCGGTCGAGCCCGAGCACCTGGCCGTTCAGCAGCGTCAATTTCTCGTCGGCGCGCGCGAAGCGAACGATGATGTCGCCTTCGAGCAGCCGGTTGTCATACGCATGCAGCGGCTGGCCGAGTTCGAGCATGACGTAGTTCGTGATATCGACGACCGCCGAGATCGATCGAATGCCGGAGCGCTCGATCCGGGACCTGATCCACGAAGGCGTCGGCGCGCGGGCATCGATGGCTTCGATGACGCGCGCAGCGAACCTCGGACACGCGTCGTCATCTTCGATCCGCACCGTCCGCGCCGCCTGCAACGTCATGGGCACACGCACGGAAGCCGGCATTTGGAGCGGCGCGCGCGTGATCGCGGACACCTCCCGCGCAATGCCGAGCAGCGACAGGCAGTCGGCGCGATTCGGCGTGAGCTTGATGGTGATGAGCGTGTCGTCGAGATCGAGCACGTTGCGAACGTCGGTGCCCGGCGCGGCATCGGCAGGCAGCGCGAGGAGACCGGAACTGTCCTCGGAAATGCCGAGCTCGCGCGCTGAGCACAGCATGCCCTGCGACTCCACGCCGCGCATTGCAGTGTGGCGAATGATCTCGTTTCCCGGAAGCGTTGCGCCTTCCAGCGCGGTTGGCGCGCGCATGCCGACAGCGACGTTCGGCGCGCCGCACACGATACGGAGCGGCGCTGCGCCGCCGACGTCGACGGTGCAGACGCGCAAGCGATCGGCCTCCGGGTGCGGCGTGACCTGCAGAATCACGCCGACGACGACGTTGGAGAAGGGCGGGGCGGCGGACTCGACCGCCTCGACTTCGAAGCCGCTCATCGTCAGCTTGTCGCAGAGCGTCGACGTGTCGATCGGAGGATCGACGAGCGTGCGCAACCAGTGCTCGGAGAACTTCATCGCTTCAGCGAGGGTTGTCCGGCCGCGACGGAACGTCGAAGCGCCGCTTCACTGGAATTGCCGCAGGAATCGCAGATCGTTTTCATAGAACAGGCGCAAATCGTCGACGCCGTAGCGCAACATGGCGAGACGATCCGGCCCGATACCGAAGGCGAATCCCTGCCAGCGCTCCGGATCGATATTCACGGCACGGAGCACGTTCGGATGCACTTGCCCGGAGCCGGCGATCTCGAGCCACCCGCCGTCGCCAAATCGCATGTCGATCTCGGCCGAAGGTTCCGTGAACGGAAAGAACGACGGGCGAAAGCGCAGCGTCACATCGTCGCGCTCGAAGAAATTTCGCAGGAACTCCGTGAACACGCCCTTCAGATCGGCGAACGATACGTCGTCGCCGATCCAGAGCCCCTCGATCTGATGGAACATCGGCGAATGCGTCGCATCGCTGTCGACGCGGTATACGCGGCCGGGCGCGATGATGCGAATCGGCGGGGCATGCGTCTCCATGTAACGGATCTGGATCGGCGACGTGTGCGTGCGCAGGACCATGCCGCCGTCGACATAGAACGTGTCGTGCATCGAGCGCGCCGGATGATTCTCCGGCGTGTTGAGCGCCGTGAAGTTGTGGAAGTCGTCCTCGATCTCGGGGCCGTCCGCGACGGCGAAGCCCAGCGAGCGAAACAGCGTCTCGATGCGTTCGAGCGTTATTGTCAGAGGATGCAGTCCGCCGATCCCGCGCCCCCGGCCCGGAAGTGAAACGTCGAGCGCATCGGCGGCGAGTTGCGCGGCGAGCTTCGCCTCCGCCAATTCGGCACGACGCCGCGCGAGCGCATCCTCGAGCTCGGCCTTCGCGGCGTTGATTCGCGCACCGCTCGCGGCACGCTCGCTCGGCGCAAGCTTGCCGAGCATCTTGAACTGCCCGGTCAGGGCGCCGGCCTTGCCGAGATATTTCGCCTTCGCGTTCTCGAGGGCGACCGCGTCGGCGGATCGGGAGAAGTCGGCCAGCGCGGACTCGACGATTCGGCTCAGCTCATCCATTGTCAAGACCGCTGCATCGGCATCAAAGGAAAGGGAGGCGGACTGCCTCCCTTCCGATTTTGCAGGTTCGAATCGTTGAGACTCCCGCGATAACGGGCGAAGGGGCGCAGCCTGCGTTCCCTTCGGTCGACGCTATGCGAGGGAGCCGCGCGCCTGCTCCGCGATCTTCGTGAACGCCGCCTTGTCGTGCACGGCGAGATCGGCAAGGACCTTGCGGTCGATGTCGATCGACGCCTTCTTGAGCCCGTTCATGAATGCGCTGTACGACAGGCCGAACTCGCGAGCGGCCGCGTTGATGCGGGCGATCCAGAGCGCCCGGAATTCGCGCTTCTTCGCGCGACGGTCGCGATACTGGTATTGCCCGGCCTTCATCACCGCTTCCTTGGCGATGCGGTAGACGTTCTTCCGGCGGCCGCGGTAGCCCTTGGCCTGGTCGAGGACCTTCTTGTGCCGCGCGCGCGCGGTTACGCCACGTTTGACTCTGGGCATGGCGGCTCCTCAGGCGTACGGCAACATCGCGGCGACCGCGTTGGCGTTGGTCGCGTGGATGCCCGTGACGCCGCGCAGGTGGCGCTTGTTCTTGGTCGACTTCTTCGTGAGGATGTGGCGCTTGAACGCCTGCGAGCGCTTCACGGAGCCGCTCCCGCGCACGCGGAAGCGCTTCTTCGCGCCCGACTTCGTCTTCATCTTCGGCATGATGCCGTTCCTTATTTGCTGCCCACGGCGGTGCGCTCCGGTTTCGCGGATGCGGCTTCGGCGCCTTGCGGCTTACCGTCCTCGGGCTTGTCGGGGTGATGCTGTTTCGGCAACGTCTTCTTCGGGGCCAGCAGCATCACCATTTGCCGACCCTCCAATCGTGGCCACTGCTCGACGATCGCGACGGTTTCCAGGTCGCCCCGGATCCGCTCGAGCAGACGCACGCCGAACTCCTGGTGC
>Ga0105248_10002680_pt1 | contig 19770 bp, 10 predicted proteins | sample KBSS34metaG_FD_81524 | JGI IMG/M metagenome (GOLD analysis project Ga0105248, IMG submission 81524) | Switchgrass rhizosphere microbial communities from Kellogg Biological Station, Michigan, USA - KBS S3-4 metaG | ecosystem: Host-associated > Plants > Roots > Rhizosphere > Soil | place...
AGGATTGCGGTACCGCTGGAGGCGACGCGAATCGTGAGGTCGATCGGGATATTCATGATCGTACCGTGCCACGTGCCGGCCAGAGTTTTCATCTTCTCGAACGCCTTTTTTGCGTCTGATTGCGCGGCGGGTGCGTTCGTTGTTGGTGGCGTCGTCTGGGCCACAGACGTCCCGCACCCGATCGCGATCACGAGACAGATCATGAGTGCAGGCAGAATTTCTGCGCGTCGAGAAACGTTGAGCGTAGCTTGCATTGGTTCTTTCCTTTCGATCTGAGTGACAACTTTCCAATCCACGCTCGACAGCCTATGGTCTTTGAACTTCCAAGTCTCCACAGACTGTAACTAGATTGTAAAAAGTTGTACCGACAGGAAAGTCAGCACAAGCGTGCTTCACACCGTCTCTGTAGCGACGTCTGTGCGAACGGCGACTCGCGCGCCTCGCTGCCGCAACATCAAATCGAGCGCGAAGTAAACAAACGCGATCGCGCCGACTGCGAACACCGTGTCGCCGATCATTCGCATCCAGCGCAGGGTTTGCATCAGCTCAGTCTGCAAAAACTCCGGACTCCGCGCCGACCAGTAACCGACGTTGACCGATTGATACGTTTGCAGCAGACCGACCGGGAGCAAACTCAAAACGATTTCCAGCATCAGCCCGATGTTGATCGCCCAGAAGGCGAGCCAGATCGGTCGGTGTTTCCAGATGACCTCAGGCTTCATCGCTCGCAGGCAAAACAGCATTAAGCCCAGGCCAAGCGTGCCGTACACGCCGTAGAGCGCGCCGTGCGCGTGCACCGCGGTCGTGTTCAGTCCCTGCATGTAATAGAGCGCGATCGGTGGATTGATCATGAACCCGAAGATTCCGGCGCCGACGAGATTCCAAAACGCGACCGCGACGAAGAAGTAAACCACCCATTTGTACTGCGCCAGCCACGGTCTCGCTTTCGCCCGGCGGATGTTCGCCACTGCTTCGTAGCCGACAAGCAGCAGCGGAACGATCTCGAGCGCGCTGAACACCGAGCCCAGCGCTAACGCGACTGTCGGTGTGCCGGCAAAGTAAAGATGGTGCAGTGTGCCGATGATGCCACCCGTCAAATAGATCGCTCCCGAGAGCAGCGAAGCTCTGGCCGCACTCTCGGCGTGAATGACGCCAAGCTTCGCAAACAAGAATGCGATTACCACGGTAGCAAAAACCTCGAAGTAGCCCTCGACCCAGAGATGGACCACCCACCAGCGCCAGTACTCGACAACTGAAATGTGTGAACGCATTCCCCAGAAGAGTCCCGGACTGTAGAAGAGCGCGATGCCGGTGGTGGAAAGTAAATAGAGAACGATCAGCGACTTCGCAGTGCCTTTTTGCTTCAACGCGGGAATCGCCGTGCGGCCGATCAAAAACAACCACAGGAACAAACCGATCAACAGCGCTGCTTGCCAGAGTCTGCCGAGGTCGACGTATTCATAACCCTGATGTCCGAACCAGAACCAAAGACTGCCGGGGAGTTTGTGCATCACTGACATCCATTGACCGGCCATCGAGCCAAGCACGACGATCAGCAACGCGCCGAAAAGAACGTCGACACCCAGCTTCTGATACCTGGGTTCATAGCCGCAAATGAACGGTGCGATAAAGAGACCCGCGGCCAGCCACGACGTCGAAATCCAGAAAATCCCGAGCTGCAAATGCCACGTGCGTGTAACGACGTAAGGAAGGTATTCCGCAAGTGGAATGCCGTAAAAGCCCTGGCCCTCGACACCGTAGTGCGCCGTCACCATGCCCATCGAGATTTGCAGCAGGAACAAGAGCGTGACTACGACGAAATATTTGACCGTGGCTCGCTGCGATGGTGACAGCTTCGCGCCGATCAGCGGATCTCGATTCGGGATCTCCTGCGAAACGACCTCACCCTCGCCTTTGTTCGCGTAGAACCAAACCATCCAGCCGATGCCGGCGAGCAACATGATCACGCTGACGCCTGTCCAGATAACTGCACTGCTCGTCGGGACGTTTCCCACCAGGGGCTCAGACGGAAAGTTGCTGGTGTAAGAAATGGTATTGCCGGGGCGATTGGTGGCCGAGGCCCACGCGGTCCAGAAAAAGAAAGCGCCCAACTGTCGCAGCTTTACCGGGTCGGATTGCGCGTTCTTCTGGATCGCATAATTGCTGCTGCCTTCGGTGAAGAGAGTCGAATAGTGCTGCAGGTTTGCTTCGAAGGCCTGAGCGCGAATCGGCTCGATCGTCAAGCGGCCACTGGATGCGTCGTAATTGTTTTTGCGCATCACGTCCTGCAGGCGTTGACGCAGCATCGCTTGTTGCTCGGAAGCATTTTTGTCGTACGGTTTTGCAAACTCTTTTTGTGACCAATCCTCAAGGAGGAATAGCGATTCGCGGTGCAGATAATCCGCGGTCCAGTCGGGTGCGACGTAGGAGCCGTGCCCCCAGATCGAGCCCATTTCCATTCCGCCCATCGCCTGCCACACGTTTTGTCCGTTCTGAATGTCGTCACCGGACAGCAGGACGCGTCCGTCTGTAGTTACGACCTCGCGTGGAATCGGCGGCGCTTGACGGAATATTTCTGTGCCCACCCAACCAAGCACGCCAAAAGAACAGACAAAGATGGCAACGAAGACTATCCACAGTTTTTTCATGAGCAATGGTCCTTTCCGAAGCAGGATCGAGTGGTCTAACCAGGGGCGGGAAAGCAATTTAGGAACCAAGATATTCGTGAATTCAAGTCGTGTTGCTGGGCAAACAGAGGGCGGAAATTAACGAAACGTGAGCGCTTCACTGCGCGATTTCGCGCTTTGATTAGTGAACTTTTCCCCAGTCAGGTCGTGGTGACGTCATTCTTTCTCCGCTACCTTCAGCCACTCACCCGGCACGTACATTGCGCATCAGTGGGTGCGGAAGGAGATCATTATGAAAGTGAAGGAAGTGATGACGCCGGACGCCAAGGCGATCTGGCTCACCGAGAGTCTGGCCGACGCAGCGAAATTGATGTGGGAAAACGATTGTGGGATTTTGCCGATCATCAAGGATGGTCGAAAAGTTATCGGCATGATTACGGATCGGGACATCTGCATGGCCACCGCAATGAGAGATAGTAATCCCTCGAGCATTTCCGTCGAGGAAGTGATGACAGGCGAGGTTTATGCAGTGAGCTCTGAAGACGAGATCGACAAAGCATTGCACGCAATGCAGGAGCACAGGATTCGACGGTTACCGGTCATCAACGCTGAAGGTGAACTGGAAGGTAGCTTGTCGATGAACGACGTCGTGCTTAACGCGACCGCGGCCGATGAACCGGCTCCGGACTCAATCGGTTACGCCGACGTAATCACGACCTACCAGGCGATCTGTCAGCGTCCGGTGCCAGCGGAAGCGCAAGCCGCTGCTTCCGCCTGACGCATCAGTGAGTGAAAGGCCACAGCGACCGGCTGCTCAGCCGCGGAACGTCACGAGGCGATTGACCTTGTCGACTGCGTACTCCGAGTCTGATTGATGCCAGCGCTCGCCCTCCCACTTGCGAAACATTGTAAACTGCGCGAGACCATTGAAGATCACTGCGTAGTAGAGGTCTTTGTAGATCCAGTTGAACATGATGTGCGGTTGTTCAGAAGCCGGCGACGCGGGATTAGTGCAAACTGAAATCCGCGCCGTTTCGTTCGGCATGAGCTGCAAACGATCGAGCGAAATCTTCACCTGCTCCGTGCCTTGCGGCTCATTTACCGCGGGCACGTAGCCGCGAAGATTCACGAGCTCAAACCACGGCGTCCAGTCGAGACGGCTGATCGTGATCGGTGTGCTCACTCCGTTCTTGAACTCCCAATCAACGAAATTCCAACCAACCGGGCAGGGCGGCCACTTGTCGTTGTCAACTACCGGAATAAACTCGCGAGCTTCATAAACCGGTTCGAGCAGATAGTCCCGCTTTCTCATGTCGAGCGTTAACAACGGCTCTTTCATCAGCGGCGCCTGCCCGTCCTGATCGCTCGCGCCGACACGCCAACCAACAAACGCTCTCTTGCCATAACGCAGCGGCGCGCGCAGTTTCACTTTTCCTGACGTTTGCGTATCGAAGGTGCGCATGAAGCTGCCGTAGCCGTCGCCGGAGTTGTTCACGTCAAGCGGCTCACAACGGATAAACGGCTCGATCTCGTCATCCACTTTGACGAATACAGTTGAGAGGCGATCGTCCACCTTATGAAAGAGCAGCTTGAGCCTGAGCGTCAGGTTTTCAAGCTTGCCTTTATAAGTTCCCGACTTCGTAATGCGCAGACGGGTCCACGCGGAGGGCTGGAAATTCAGCAACGGATCTTTCTCGTCCGTATTGCCTTTGATGAGTTTGCGAACCAGTGACTCTTCTTCCGGGTTGACCTTCGTCTCCGTGATGCACAGGGGGTCTTTGTCTTTTGGAGGATGCGGCTCATAGGTGATGTCGGTCGCCCAGAAAACTTTATCGTTTCGATACTGGTCGGGAGTTGGTTCGCCCTTTCCTGCCGCGATGCGATATTGCCCCGTGCGGAACAGGTAAAGCTTGCCGCCGCGCCGAATCCTCGAAACACCGTCGTGGCGATACTCGAGACTGAATTCAGAGGTCTTTAACGGTAACGGTTCCGCGAGGGTGAGGCTGTATGTCTCAACGGCGGTGATCCGCAGATCTTCTCGTTGCGGGTTCAGCCAACGCAGCAGATCGATATCCACCTCGCCTTGCGCGTTGAGTGTCTCGACCTGTTCGTCACTCAGCGCCACCGGGAGAATTGCCGTGCGCCTCGCCGTATGATTCTGGTAATAGTCGATGATCTGTTTCGCCACCTGCTGGAGCTGATCGTCAAACACAGCCTTGAGGTTTTTGTATTGGTCGGCATTGAGCGTGCCGTCGGGAGTGTTGGCCAGCATTGGCACGAAGGCATCGATCAGCTTTTGCGCGCGGTAATCGATCATCTTTATGTCGTCGAGCATCAGGTAGTGATACGACTTGACCATGTAATACTGGTAGTGCACCAGCCGATCTCGCGCGCGTTGGCCCATACCCTGAACGTACTGTCGCAACTGCGGGTTGATCGCTTCAACTTTGGTGTCGAGCTGCGACCGTACTTTGATCAACGCAAACTGGTTTTTGACGATAGTTGTGGTGGCTTGATCGATCGTGTCCAGCACCGAAAGAAGCTCTTCAGTGATCGCCGCCTTTCTCGTGTTTAGCCGCTTGACTTCGTCGACGATCGCCTGGTAGCCCGGAGTGTCGGAAAGGATCTTCTCGAGCCGCTCCTCGATGTCGTCTTCAGAAACCGCGAACCCGGACAAAGCGTCGATGACGGAATCCTTTGCTGCTTTCTGCTCTTTGCGATGCGTCTCCACACGTTCTTTCAGATCTGCTTCCGCGACTTTGTCGTCGAACTTCTTATCCTTGGGCTCTTTCTCTTCTTTCTCCTTCGTCGACTTCAACTCGTCGTAAAGCTTGGTCGCTTTTTCCTTCAACTTCTGACCGGCAACGATCGCGAGTGGAGACGCGATTTTGCTGGCGCTTGCTTTGGGATCGTCGAGGTCGATGTCTGAAAGCGCCGTCAACGATTTGCCAAACGCGCCAACCACCGGTTGACCCGCGGGAATCAGTTGCATCACACCGCCGAGAACTTTGCCGGACGATCGAAGGATGTGTTCGAGTTGCAGATCGCCTTTAACTTTGCTTCTGAGATTCGATTCGGTTGTAGCGAGATCCTGAGCACAGTCTTCAAGCTCTTTCGCGACATTGTTGGCGCGAGTTTGGAGATCGTCGAGTTTGCCGGCAGCGGCTTCATAGTCGGCGAGCGCCTTCGCGCTCTCGTCGCGCAAACGCTGGGCGGCTGCTGTTAGCGTGGCCGCCGCCTTCCGCTCGCGGTTTTCCTTGCTCTCGACCCAATGCGCCAGGAACATGACACGAAGTGAAACGTCGACCTCGGCTTCGAACAGATCCTTGTTTGCCTGAAACGAGAGCATCGGTACCCAGCCCGCCGGGTTGCCAAAATAATCGTATGGTCCATTGACGCGTGTGATGAGGCTCGACACTTCGTCCTTGAGCGTGGCGGCGAGCAGTTGATCCTTCCGGTTTATGCTATCGCCCTTGTAGCGAAAACCGTCGAACTGCACGACCTTTGTGAGGTTGTCGTGGTAAGTCGTGAGCAAGCCTTTTATATCCGCGCCATGACCTGAGAGCAGTACGTCGTGCGCGTACGAAATGAACGCGCGAACGCTGAGCGGATGAATCCATTCCCAGCTCTGTTCTGGTCCGCGAGGCAGGCCTCTTCGGGCTGCGGGTGTGTTTGGGTTGACGCCTGGAGCGATTCCCGGTGGCCCATCCTGAGTCTCCATTCCGCCATTCTGAAACATCTGGATGACGTATCCGCCGTCCATGTCGGGATCGAAATACTGAGAGTTGTAGAGGACCTTGATGACGGACCACTTGCTGGGCGTTCCCGCGGGCGCCGCTTTGACATTCTGGGCCATGTCTCCGGCGGGACCCGCGTCCATCTCATAGTAGTCGGCGAATTTCGCCATTTGACTCGACAAGACTCTACCGCCGTCTCCGCCATGACCGGGAAAACCCGGATAAAGTTTTGGCGGAGAACCACTGGTCGGCACTTCCTTCAGCGCATCGCCATTGTCTTTTAAGCCGCCGTCGATGATGCACGTGACCTTCGAGGGTGCAGCGGGCGCTTTATTTATCCGCCAAATCTCAGCGCTCACTGGAACGAACACTCCGGTTTTTTGTTTGATCTCAGCCGACCAGTCGAACCATTTCTCACCGATCACACCCGCCTTCGCGAGGTATCTGCCATCCCATACCTTGTAACTCTTGCCACGGTCGCCTTCGATACCTTCACGCGCGGGCTGTCCCTTGCCGCCGGTGGCGATCACGAGAGTTCCGTTGGGAGGCGCGTGGAGTTCGTCGAAGAGCAGATAAACGTCGCCGCCTTTCTGGCCTCGTAGTCCTTCTTCGCGGCCTGTCTTGTCTCGAGGCGGGCGTGTCGGCACGGAGAGAGGTGTCGTGATGATCTGCCCGGCGCCTTGAAAAGTCAGCACGCGAGCGTAGATGGAAACTTCCGTACCGGGAAGTTTCAGCGGGGAACCGATAATGATTTCATCCGCGCAAATAATCAGTTCTCGCAGATCGGTACGCCCGTTCAGCCGGTTGTAAAGCGAAGACGGATCTTCCGTGCGCTCGAGCACCAGCTTCACGCCTGCGAGGGTGACGCGTTTCGTATCGATCTGGGCGTCGGATTCGTTTTTGTAGTCTGACTGGTTATTGAAGATCGCTCGGCCGGCGTCTTCCTCGCAGTAAGTGACGTAGACGCGGCTGTCTTTTGCGGGCGGCGCCGAGACGTGTTCGATAACGTGGAAGTCGGAAGGCAGTCGCGGCTGCGGAGTAATCGAGAAGCTCTGTGATTTCTCGCCGTGGCGAATCGCGACTGAAAACTCGTCGCGATCTTCGGGTGCGGCCTGATAGGAAAAGCTGCCGGTGTTTTCGTCGAGCGAGAGCTTGCCCTTGGGCACGGGCGTGGCGCGTACTGAAAACTTCACGCCGGCGGTTGTTGGGCTAGTAACAGTAAAATTTAGCGTCTCACCTTCCCAGACAGAGAGAGGTGGAATCGTACCGAGGGGGTAGGAAGCAGGCATCGTCAATCTCCTGAAGCGCGCAGGTCTCGAACAGAGTAGGCGGCAGGAAATATAAGAAAAAATTTCCCGAGACTCAAGAATTTTTGCTTGGCAGAATTCCGGATTAACCGCGACGGCGGTTGCGGGATTTTGCGGCTTTGGCGCGGGTCATGACCGATTGGATGTAGGCGCGCGCTTCGCCGCGGGTTTTTATTGATTGAGCTTTCGCCAGGAATGCGGTGGGTGCGGCCGGCGTGGCGCCGGACATCTCAGCGTCCGTCTTCATCGCAATGCCCAGAAAGCCGATGTGATTTCCACGCTCGGGCAGCGGTTGCTGGTCGAGAATCATCTGGCGCGCCGCAGTCATCGCGGGCCGCACCGGTTCCGGCGCCGGACGCCCGAGTGACGTTGGGCAATCCGTGCGGAGCGTAGAAGAAATCAGGTGGATCACCGAGTTTGCCTGCGCGTCTCGCCGCGTCAGCGGCTGCAAACCGAAGATCTGTTCGATGGTTTTCGGCACCGACGAGTGATCGTAAACTACGTGATCCACCTGCGCGTTGATCCACGGCGAAACAATCACCGCCGGCACGCGTACGCCGAGCTGTTGAAACGTAAACCCGGATTCGTTGTACGTGCTCGAACTCCCATCACCCGGAGCAACGACGCCCTGCGCGACTCCCGGCGGCGCAAAGTGATCGTAGAAACCGCCATGCTCGTCGTAGGTGATGATGAGCAAACTACTCTCCCACACGCTCGAGTTGCGTATCGCTTCGTAAACCGTCTGGATCAGTTGTTCGCCGCGAGCGACACCGTCCATCGGATGTTGCGACGAACCATTTTCGTAACTCTTGTTGATGACGTCGCCGTAGTTTGGCTCGATGAACGTGTACTGAAAAGGGTAATAGTCCTGCACGTCCTGGACGAAGTCGTTCAGCGTATGAACGTTGTCGTCCAGAATGGAAATGCCTTTGAGCGCCGCAACCTGCGGAATGCTTCCTTCCACCGGACCTTCGGTATCAACGTACAGTCCGTAGGAAATCTGGCTAGCGTTGAGCGCGTCATAGATCGAGCCGTGCGGATAAGCGAAACCGGAAAGAAATTCCCAGTCGAGTATTTCTTTAGTGCTCGGGCTATGTTCGAAGCCTGCCGACGAAGCGCCATGAACGAAGAAACGGTTGGGCCACGTGGGGCCGGGGATTGAAGAAAACCACTGATCGCAGAGGGCAAACTGCGAACCCAACTGGTAAATGATCGGAAGTTGGGTGGGCGTGTTGAAGCAGGCCATTATGTCGCCGATTTGCCCGGGCTGTGGGCTCGGGCCCTCGGACGTGGTCGTAGCGTAATTCGCCGCAAACCCCGAGTTGTTGATCGCCGGGTAGTTGCCACCGCTCGGATAAGTCACGCCCTCGCCGCAAAGTTGTTGCACCACGTCCGTAAACTCATGTCCGGGATCGGTGGGCATTGACGCCAGCGCGCCGTCCTGAACGTTGTAGGGGAAGCCCTTGTAAGAGTTGGAGTCGTCAGTTGTCGCGGCGATGATCTCGGGAATCTTCGACATCGCAAACATGTTGTCGAACGAGTGGTTCTCCAGCATCAGCACGAACACGTGTTTGATGGGACTCGCTGCCTGGGGGTTGGGATCTGTGGACATTGGGGGAGCTCCTGTAAGGCTGAGTTAAAAGGCAGCAGGAATCTACTCGTCATCGGCGAGCACGTCAACGTAAAATCTCGGGCCTATGAAACCTTATCGATTACTACTGCCGCTACTGCTCGTTCTTGCGGCGACTTGTTTCGCGCAGGATGGCGTCGCGACTAAAGTCGACGATTACATTCGCGCCGAGATGCAGGCGCAGCAGATACCGGGCGTGTCGCTGGCGGTGATCAAAAACGGCGAGATCGTTTTGGCGCGCGGTTACGGTCTCGCAAACGTCGAGCACCAGACGCCGGTGAAACCGGAAACGATCTTTCAGTCAGGTTCGATGGGCAAACAGTTCACTGCGACCGCGGTGATGATGCTCGTCGAGGAAGGGAAGCTCAGTCTCGAGGACAAGATCACGAAGTTTTTTTCAGACGCGCCGGAGACGTGGCGCAACATCACGGTGCGGCATCTGCTCACGCACACCAGCGGCATGGCTGACTATCCGGAAGATTTCGATCTGCGCCGCGATTACACCGAAGACGAGTTGTACGCGCGCATCAAGCCGATTCCGCTCGCGTTTCAACCCGGCGAGAAGTGGAGCTACAGCAACCTCGCGTACGTGATGCTCGGCGTGTTGATTCACAAAGTCAGCGGCAAGTTTTACGGCGACTTTCTGCAAGAGCGCGTGTTTCAGCCGTTGGGCATGACGACCGCGCGCGTGATCAGCGAAGCGGATATCGTTCCGAATCGCGCGGCGGGTTATCGTCTCGTTAATGGTCAACTGAAAAATCAGAGTTGGGTTTCACCGTCGTTGAATACGACTGCCGACGGCGCGCTCTATCTGACGGTTTACGATATGGCGAAGTGGGACGCGGCGCTTTACACGGAGAAGCTGCTGAAGCGAGCGAGTCTCGAAGAGATGTGGACGCCGGTGAAGTTGAACAACGGCAAAACGCATCCTTACGGTTTTGGTTGGGCGCTGAACGTGGTCCGCAATCATCGGTTGATCGAACACGGCGGCGCGTGGCAGGGATTCAAATCGCAGATCTCGCGTTACACGGACGACAAGTTGACGGTGGTTGTCTTTGCCAACCAGGCGCGCGCGAATCCGGCGACGATCGCGCACGGAGTCGCGGCGTTGTTCATCCCGGAGTTGGCGGTGAAATAAATTACGACAAAGCGGAGCGCTTGCGTTATGATTAGCGCTCCTCGTGAAAGGCGAGACTCACTGCTTATGGTGTCCTCAACTCGCCAGGCAATAGCCGGCTTCTTCGTCATCTTCGGTGTCGCCGTGCTGGTGCACGCGCAGACCACTTCCGTTAAAGAACTAACCTCCACCGTCAGCGGCAGGATAACGATCAAAGACAAACCCGCGCCGGGAATCGCCATCGGTCTGCGTATGCACGACCAGTCGCGTCCGCAACCCGTGTCACATCGCGCGGTCACCGATCTCAACGGCGAGTACCGCATCACGAACGTACCAGCCGGAACCTTCCTGGTGAGCATCTCTGCGCCCGCGTTCGTGTTAGCAGATGAGTCTCTCAGTGAGCGAACGCTGATCATCAGCAAAGGCGAAACGATCGAGCACGTCGATTTCACTCTCTTGCGTGGCGGCGTGATTACCGGAAAGGTTTCTGATTCTGACGGCCGTCCTCTCATTCAACAAACGGTGTCTATCATTCCCGAAAATCAACAGGGGCGTGGTTATTATCGACAGGTTAATACCGACGATCGCGGTATCTACCGGGCTTTCGGCATTCCTGCCGGTGCGTACAGAGTCGCGGCGGGAACTGATGAAGAAGACTCGTTTGGCGGGCGTTTTCAGGGAGCGTTCTACCGGCGAACCTATTACCCAAACGTTTCGGATACGGCACAGGCAAAGGTGATCCAGGTCAGCGAAGGCAGTGAAGCGACAAACGTCGACATCGTCCTGAGCCGCACCGTAGCGACTTACACCGCGAGCGGTCGCATCGTCGACGAAGCCGGCCAGCCGGTACCAAACATTCCTTACGGGGTGACGCACTTCATCAATGCAAACAGCACTCATTCGCTGAACACGGGACAGGTTTCCAATGCGCGCGGAGAGTTTAAGCTCGACAAGCTGATGCCCGGCAGCTATGCAGCGATGATCTCGAGGATGGACGCCGACTCCGACCTGCGCTCCGACCAGGTGCGTTTTGAGATCACCGATCAGGACGTCACCGGACTGGTGATCACTATCAAGAAAGCCAGCAGTGTGTCGGGCGTGATCGTCGTCGAAGGCGGCAACGACGACAAAGCCTTGCGCGATCAGCTCACCAAAACCGGTATCAGTGTCTCAGTGTCGGGGCCGAGTCTCGAGCGCGGCGGATTTGGTCACTTCACGAACCCGGCTGCAGATGGAAGTTTTCGCATCGGCGGCTTGTCTCCGGGCACGGCGACTTTTTATCTCATGTCTTCTTCGCGCTTCCGCGTCGTTCGCGTCGAGCGCGACGGAGTTGTTCAACCCCGCGGCGTCGAAATCAAAGAACGAGAGAACGTCACCGGCCTGCGTATCATCGCCAGCTACGCAAACGCGTCAGTTCGCGGAATGGTCGAGCTGCAAAACGGGACGCTGCCGCCGAACGCGCAATTCTCCGTTTGGCTCACAAAACTCGGTGAAGAACCGGGTACCACGAATTTCGCATCGACTACTTCGCAGCAAGTCGATGCTCGCGGTCAATTCGTGATCGAGGGATTGATGCCCGGTGAATATGAATTGCACGCCGGCCTGTATGTGCCGGGAGTGAGCGGCGATATGCCTTTTACAAAACAGACGATCGTCGTTACCGCCGGCGTGGTCACCAACGTAACCGTCACTCTCGATCTAAGTCCCCTGACGAAGAGGCCATAGGTGGTTACCTTACGCGCAATTCGGATCACGTTGACGCTGTTGCTTACGGCGCTTTCCGCCGCCGCGCAAACTCAAACGCCGCAAACACCGGAAGCGAAACCCGAAGCGAGCGTCGTCACCGGCTCGATCACGGGGAGAGTCGTCGACGAGAGCGGCCAGGCGTTGCCGAATGTCACGATAATGGTTCGCGCCGCCGGCCGAATGCAACGCGAGCAAACCTTGGCGACGGATCGCGAGGGAATGTTTCGCATCAACGGCCTGGAAGCGATTCCTTACAACATCTCTGTTTCAATGCCCGCATACCTTCTTCCGCCACGCGATCCAAATAGCACTGTCAGTCCCGTAGCGACTTATCGAATCGGCGACACGGCAAACTTCACCCTGATCAAAGGCGGCGTTGTGACCGGAACCGTGATGAACGCGAACGGCGAGCCTCTCGTGGGCGTCAATGTGCGCGTGCAGATGACTCGCGACTTTACCGGCAAGGTGTTGCGACCCGGCTTCCGCACTGAAGGCTCCACCGACGATCGCGGGATCTATCGCATCTACGGTTTACCGACAGGCACGTACGTAGTGATGGCCGGTGGTGGTCCGCTCAACTCTTATGGCAACTTCACCGCTTACGAGAGTGACGCGCCGACTTACGCGGAATCGTCGACGCGCGACAACGCGTCGGAAATAAACGTCCGCACTGGTGAAGAAACGACCGGCGTGGACATTCGTTATCGCGGCGAACCCGCCCGCGTAGTCAGCGGCCGCGTGAATATGCCGGAAAACGCGAATGGCGGAATCCAGGTTTTTATAACCACAGCCGACGAGAAGGGGATTCCGTGGAGCAGTTCCATGTACCAGCAGCCCGGCAGTCGCGGCTTCGTTTTTAACGGTGTTCCGGACGGCGACTATTACGTCTACGCGAGCACGTATATATCGAATGAAGGCTCGGCATACTCCGATGCAAAAGCGATAAAAGTGAGAGGCGCTGACGTGACGGGCATCGAGTTGTCGCCCAGATTTCTCGGCTCCGTGTCGGGCCGCGTGGTGCTGGAAGAATCGAAGGCTCCGGAGTGTGCAGAGAAGAAGCCGCCGGTCCTGAGTGAGGTATCGATAGCTGCGTGGCACAAAGACGATGAAGTCGCGAAGCAAGTGCCGCAGTTTTTCTGGTCGTTGGGCGCGCCGGTTTATCCCGACACTGAAGGCAAGTTCAAATTACAGAACCTCGCCACCAGCGAATATCACTTCATCCCGCGCTACGTTTCGCGTTACTGGTACGTGCAGTCGATCCTGTGGCCGCCCGCTGCGAAAACCGCTAAGCCCGTCGATGCCACGCGTGTTTGGACCAGCGTGAAAGCCGGTGATCGCTTGTCAGGCCTGACGATCACGCTCGCGCAGGGTGCGGCGTCATTGCATGGTCAGCTTGTGTTGGGAGAAGGGGAGTCGCTTCCCGCGAAGCTGTGGGTCTATCTCGTTCCCTCTGAGCGCGAAAGAGCTGAGGACGTGTTGCGCTTCTTTGGGGCCGCGGTATCGCCGGACGGAAAGATCGTTTTGGGTAACATCGCGCCGGGCCGTTACCTCGTCGTCACGCGCGCTGAAACGGAAGAAGGCGCTGCGCCGCTAACGAAACTGCGCTTGCCTCACGAGAACGAAACTCGCGCGCGTCTTCGCCGCGAAGCGGAAGCAGCGAAAACCGAGATCGAGTTGAAACCCTGCCAGAACGTGCCGGATTTCAAACTCCCGCTGAAACCTGCAAATCCTAACTGAAGAAAAGGGGTGGCCCCGAGCACCACCCCTGCAGACCTTCAATTCAAACCAGCAAAAACTATCTTCGCCGGCGTGAAGTCGTGCGTCTGTTTGCTCGCAGTTGACGAACCTCTTGCTTGAGCTGTTCGATCTGTTGCTGCTGTTCCTTGATGGCATTCAACATCGTCCAGATGATCGGATCGTTGTTGACCATCAGGTATCCGGTCGAGGTAGACGTCACCGCTTCCGGAATGACCTTCTGCACTGCCTGCGCCGAAAATCCGATGTGCTCGCCGTTCGGCGTGACACCCACGGCATTATTTTCGCGATACTGATAGCGCAGTGGTTGTAACTGCATCACCGCTTTCAGACCGCTGTTGAAATTACCCTTGATGTTCTTCAGTCTTTCATCCGAAAAACTCAGCCACGAGCCGCCGCCGGATTTGCTGGCGTCGCCGTTGACCGACAAACGTTGATCGGGCGCATTGGTGTTGATGCCAACGCGGCCGGCGGTCGTCAGGATCATCGTACCGGTGCCGAAATCCGCGGCTGCGTCAGCCAGAGATGCATCGTTTGCGAAGCCGAAATAAAGATTGTTGTCGCTGCCGGTAGCCACGGCCCACGTGTCGTTGGTCGTGCTGCGTCGCAGTTGGAGACCGCCGATAAACGTGTCTTCAATCTGTTTGACGTCGATGCGCGCATGGGGGCTCGCAGTGCCGACGCCCACGTTACCGTTGGCGGCGATATCGACCGAGCTCGTCGGTGCGCCTGGACGAATACGCAGCGAGAGACGCGAACCGCCAGTCACGTCGCGAATGAAGAAGTTCGCTTCGTTGGCGCCGACGTCCCACGTTTGCGCGGTGAAGCCGCCGGAATTGTTTTGTTCGAGACGAATCGCGGGCGTATCAGTGGTGTTTGCGTGCAGGTCGAGCACCGGCGTTGCGGTCCTGAGTCCGACCTTGCTGTTGCTTCCAACCCTGAGTGAATTGGCCTGTGCGCCGGCAGTGACGGCAAACACAATCGTGCCCGACTCGGAGTTTCCGGTGGCGCCCTGGTCTACAAAACCGAGGAAACTCGCGCCGCCGCTGCCCGAATCGTTGGCTCTGATCTGCCAGTTGTTTGCCGGGAAGCCGGCCGAGGTGCTGGTGTCGTCAAACTGGATGCGCGTGTTGTTCTCTTTGACTCTGATCGTGTCGAAACCGAAGTCTTCGTTGTTGACACAATCCAAACCCGCGCAGATGCTGCCTTGCACGATCAGATCGTCAGCAATGACCTGATCGAAAACCAGGAAGTTCGGGTGATGCCGTGAGATCTTGAAGTTAGTGCGGCCGGTTGAAGACGCCGGGGCCGTTTGCACGGGGGCAACCGGCGCTGCGGGTTGCTCCAGCGTAGCCCGTCCCGGACGCGTGCCTTCGCTCGCTCCCGCGACGGTTGCAACGCCGTTCACAACCAGAAAACCGCCGGATTGAACCGCAACCCGCGACGGCAACACGCCGCTCTTGCGCAACTCGCGTTGCAGCTGGTCTGCATTTCCTTTGAGGCGTGCGGCCGCGAGTTTTTCCCTAACTTCCGCAGAGATGATCGGAGTAAGGCGCAATTCGTAAATGTATTGACCGTCGGGAAGTTTCTCGCCGTTGGCGTCGATCAAGCGAAACTCCGGCGCGGTGCCGGCCGAGAATTCTTTGCTGAAAACCTGGCCATCGGGCGACGAAACGGTCAAGGTCACGGCCGCGTGTGGGCCAGCGACGTCCCACCTGACACTCGAGCCCATTCCAGTGATGGCGGCAAACTGGTCGGATGATTGGGCCAACGCCATACTGCAAGAGGCGAGAACGAACAAGGAGCATAGTACAGAGAGTAGTCTTGGATTCTTCATTGTGGAGCCTTCCTTAGTCGGCAAAAAAGCAACGCCGAACCTGCAAGAGTGGGTAAGGATCATCCCTGAAGTTTTACGGGGACAGAGAGGAGCCTTAAGTGCGCGAGGTAATACGAAAACGCCTCCCTATAAACAACAACACGGCTCGCGTGTCAAGATTTTCTTTCTTACTGGTTGAATAGCGAACGTAAGTGGAGCATACTCACCGGAACTTGTGATTAGCGGAGGCGGGCCATGAAGCTACTCTTCGTTTTTCCGATTCTCCTGGGTCTGCTGATTCCTTACCAGGCTGCCAACTCAAACGGCGAGAACTCGCCTTTGACTGTCGTCAACTTCAAATGGGCGAAGGCGCGGCGGACAGTCGAGACCCCGCAGAACCCGACCACGGCGCCTGCGCAGGCGATGATTCCGCAGAACAGAAACTTCGCGCGGAATGCACGCATCAACGACCCGCAAGGCGTGCGAGATCCGAATCAGGACACGCTCGATGGCCGCAGTGCGGCCATGGAAAAGAACGTGCAGGACGCGCGCGCCGCCAAGCCCAAGGCGACCGACGGGTTTACGTATCGCATCAAAGTCCAGAACCCCGGCAAAAATGTAGTGGAGATCGTGTTTTGGGAGTATCAGTTTCAGGATCCCGCCGATTCGTCGCTGACTGCGCGGCGGCAGTTTCTTTGCGGCGTGAGCATCGCCGGCGACAAGAGCAAGGATCTCGAAGGCTTCAGTATGGCTGGTCCAAGCGACGTGGTGAACGTCGCCACGCTGGCCAACAACGCAGAGAATCCGTTCAAGGAAAAGGTCCTGATCAATCGCGTGGAATACGCCGACGGATCGATCTGGCAAAGAAAGGGCTGGAGCCTGGCGGAAGTCAAGTCTAGTTACGAACGGGTGTTGCGCGAACCGTGGGTGCCGGGGATGTGCAAGGGACTCTAAAGCGAACCGATGGAACCGGTTAACAACTCGAAATCAAAACTCCTCATCATCGACGACGAAAAGCAGATCCGGGACCTGTTGGTAGATCTGCTCGGCAGCGATTACGACTGCAGCGACGCCGGTTCAGCCGAAGAAGCACTCACCGCGCTCTCAAAGCAAACGTTTGATCTCGTTATCAGCGACATCGACATGGGTGGGATGAGCGGTCTCGAGCTCGTGCCCCGCGTTCACGCGCTCTCTCCGGACACGGTCGTCGTGATGATCAGCGGCAACCAGGATCTCGAGTTTGCGATCCGCGCTCTGCGCGTCGGCGCGTTCGATTACATCACCAAACCGATTGACCTGCGACACGTCGAAGCGTCGGTCGAGCGCGCGCTCCAGCACAGCGAGCTGTTGAAAGAGACGCGCCGTTACAAGGAACAGATCGAGGAGCTGTTGCAACAGCGCACGGCGCAGGTCGATTGGCTTGCTTACTACGACACGCTGACTCAGCTCCCGAATCGTGCTCTGTTTGAAGATCGCCTGACGCAAGCCGTTTCGGTTGCCAAAGCCTCGGGCCAGTCGCTCGGCGTGCTCTTTATCTCACTCGATCAGTTCAAGAAAGTGAACGACTCGCTCGGCCACGTACCGGGCGACAGCCTGCTGCGCGAGTTTGCGGAGCGTTTGAAGAGTTGCATCACCAGATCAGACACCGTGGCGCGTTTTGGCAACGACGAGTTTGCCCTGCTGAAGACGGGAATCGACGGCACCACGGACGTGATCGAAACGATCGGCTCGTTGTCGCAGGTGTTGCGGTTTTCGTTCGATCTGCACGGCCATGAATTGTATGCAACCGCGAGCGTCGGCGTGAGTCTGTTTCCGTTGGACGGCGATGATTGTCAGACGCTTTTGAAGAATGCAGGCGCGGCGCTTTATCGGGCCAAGAAATCCGGCGGCGCTAACTACCAGTTTTTCACGGCGGACATGCACGAGCTTGCTAATCGTCGCCTCGCGCTGGAAACGAGTATGCGCCGCGCGATTCAGAACGAAGAGTTTTTGATTCACTACCAGCCGCGCGTGTCGGTTGATTCGCTCGCGATCACGGGCGTCGAAGCGCTCGTGCGCTGGCAGCATCCGCAGTTGGGATTGGTTTCGCCGTCGGAGTTCATTCCGCTCGCGGAAGACACGGGTTTGATCGTGCCGATCGGTGAGTGGGTGTTGCGCCAGGCGTGTGAACAAAACCGGCGCTGGCAGGAGGAGGGATTTGCGCCGATTCATGTCGCGGTGAACATCTCGGCGAGGCAGTTTCACGATCAGGATCTGTCGCAGACCGTGATTCGAATACTCGACGAGTCGGGACTCGCGCCGAATTACCTGGAGCTCGAGCTCACGGAGAGCTCCATCATGCAGAACGCCGAGTTTACCGCCGATGTGCTCACGCGTTGGAAAAACCTCGGCATCAACATCTCCATCGACGACTTCGGCACCGGCTTTTCTTCCTTAGCCTCACTCAAGCGTCTCCCGATCGACGCTCTGAAGATCGACCAGTCGTTCGTGCGCGACGCGACGACGGATCAGGACGATGCCGCGATCGTGATGGCGATCACGACTCTTGCTCATAACTTGCGTTTGAAGGTTGTTGCGGAAGGCGTGGAGACGGAGGAACAGCTACGTTTCTTACAACTACTCCGCTGCGACGAGATACAGGGGTTCTTTTTCAGTAAACCCCTGCCCGCCGACTTGCTGGTCTCGCTGTTCGACTCCGTCCCGAAAGACTCCAGAGTCACTTAAACGATTTACGCGTGAAACTCGAAACGCGCGACGTCTGATTCGCCTAGGATCACTGTGTCGCCTGCGTTGAGCGACGTTTCAGTTACGCGCGCCGACTTCGGATCGTTGACGAACGTTCCGTTGCGCGAGTTTTGATCTTCGATCACGACGCGGCCGTTCCTGACGCCGAGCCACACGTGGCGTTTCGAAATCCGCGGATCGGCGATGACGATCTGCGACGAGCCTCCGTCACGGCCGATGTAGTCGCCGTCCACTCGCACCTGAAACTTCTGTCCGGAAAGCGGGCCGGAAACAAACTGGATCGATCCGTAGTTCTTGAACGAATCGCCGTCGGCGGTGATCGCCACCGTGCGCGACAGGTCAACCGTCATGCCTTGATCGCCGGCGGCCATCGGCATCGGCATCGGTGGTGGCGGCGCGGGCGCAGGCGCCGGTCTGTGAGCTGGGGGATTTGGCGAATGAGGCGAATGGGCCATTGCCGGCGACGGTGAAGGCGCGGGCGGCGGCGCGCGATGATCCCTGCCGCTTCCGGCTGCACCCGGTGAACCGGCCGCAGTTTTGCGGCGCCGGCGCATCATCAGGACCACGGCTGCGATGATGATGATCAGCAGCAGGCCGATAAAGAGCACACCCAGAATCACCCCGACCAGCCACATCGGAAAACTCGATTTTTCTTTTCCTTCAGCCTTCGCCTGTTGGCTGCTCTGAATCAGACGATCGACTTCGGAATGTTGCGGGAAGAGTCTTTTAACTTCTTCAAATTTCGGAATCGCCGACGAGTAATACTGGTTCCAGTAGAAGTCGAGACCTTCACGATACGACCGGTCGGTCGCGCTTTCTTCATTACTCGCGCCGGCGCTCTTCACATATTCCATCACCGTGTTTGAGGGAACGATGAAGGAGAATCCGGAGACCTCCTGGCCGTTAACGGTATCGCCGCGGAACGTCAGCAACCCGATAACTTCGTTGGCATCGTTCAGGACGGGACCACCCGAATTGCCGTGGGTGGCGGCCGTGTTCGTCTGCAAGATTGGGGCTCCACTGGACGCCTGTTTCTTCGCCGAGATCTTGCCGTCGTTGATAGTGGCTTCGAGCGCTGAACGCTGGCTCAGCAAGCCGGAGTTGAACGTGTCAGCCGCGCCCGGATAGCCGATGACGGTGACGTGATCCTGGAGTTGGACCTTCTCTGAGTCAGCGAGTTTGAGAATCGGAGCGTTCTTGACTTCGATCTTGATCACCGCCGCGTCTTTACCCTGATCGTTACCTTCTCCGGTCGGCGCGCCGTACGACTTGATTTCGAACGGAAACGAG
>Ga0105248_10002682_pt1 | contig 19764 bp, 16 predicted proteins | sample KBSS34metaG_FD_81524 | JGI IMG/M metagenome (GOLD analysis project Ga0105248, IMG submission 81524) | Switchgrass rhizosphere microbial communities from Kellogg Biological Station, Michigan, USA - KBS S3-4 metaG | ecosystem: Host-associated > Plants > Roots > Rhizosphere > Soil | place...
CTTCTCGTAAGCGCTTGATTGTGCCGGAATCGGATGGTCGGGGCCGTTCGGCTCGGGTGAATATTCGCGCCGCGAATGGCACGCGGCTCGCGCGTCACCCGGTCGCCGGCCGTGCTCTCCTGCTCGCGGACGCGGACATTCGTCAGGCGTAACGCTTATGTGCGGACCGCCAGCGCACGCAAACCCCGCGTTGCCTGCAAACGCCGCGTTGCCTACAACGCGACCGCGTACGCTTGCAACTGTGCGAGATCCGGATCGAGCCCGAGCCCGGGGCGATTGCTGAGCACGCCAGACCCGTCAGTGATCGCGGCGAGCGGCCCGCACGTCGCCGATCGCAGCGGATTGGGATTCGCGTCGACTTCGAGCATCCCGCCGCCGCCCACGGCCGCGAGCGCATGCGCCGCGGCAAGGAGCCCGATGCCGCCCCCCAGCCAATGCGGGCAAAAGCGCGCGCCCGATGCAAGCACGCGGCGTGCGAGCGGTATGCCTTTGGTGAAACCGCCCCACTTCGCGATGTCCGGCTGGACGACCTTCAGGGCGTTCGCCTCGAGCGCTGCATCGAAACCGGCGTCGCTCGCGATGTTTTCACCCGCGGCGAGCGCGATGCTCGTCCGATCGCGCAGCGCTTGCCATTCATTCCAGGGACGATCGGCGCGAAGCGGCTCCTCGAGCCAGCCGATGTAGAAGGACTCGAGCGCCTCGGCCATGTCGATCGCCGTGTCGAGCGACCACGCCTGGTTCGCATCGACCATCAGATCGACGTCGTCGCCAAGCGCACTCCGCACCGCGGCGACGTTCGCTAAGTCGCGGTCCTTGCCGAAGCCGATCTTGAGCTTGAAGGCGCGAAAGCCCTCGTTGCGACATGCGGCGGCAAGGTCCGCCGGACGATCCGGATTGAGTCCGCTCGCATAGACCCGCACGCGCGGCGTCGTCCCGCCGAGCAGGCGCCATAGCGGCTGTTGCGCGCGGCGCGCCTCCAGATCCCACATCGCGAGGTCGACGCCGGCGATCGCCTGCGCAAAGGGTCCGGGTTCTCCCGACTGCAGTGCGAGCACGGCAGTCTGCGCGGTAAGAAATTCGAAGAGCTCCGGCGCATCGGCAAACGCACGACCCGTTGCGAGCGGCGCCAGCACGCCGTGCACGAGGCGCGCGCGGTGCTCGGCGCCGACGGCCGGGAAGTTGCACCAGATCTCGCCCCAGCCGGTGATCCCGCTCGCGTCCTCGGCCCGCACGAGCACCATCGGCCGGTCGTTCATCGTGCCGAAGGACGTGACGACCGGTGTCTTCAGCGGATAGCGCCACACGAGCGCACGCAGCGAGCGCAACTGCAGCGGCTTGCTCATGACGCCCGACGGCAGAAATGCGCAGGTACGCGCTTCATGGCTTCAAATCCATTTCGAGATGTATGTAATCGCCCCGGTACGTGACTTCGCCGAGGTAGATCACCGTACCTTGGCGATCCTGACACACCCGGCGCACTTCCGCGACGGGTGCGTTGACCGCGATGTGCAGATGACGTGCCACCGTAACGTCGGCCGTGCCGATTTCGAGCGTCTGCCATGCACGGCCGATCGCCACGCGCGGCAGATCGAGCAGCACCGGAACGACGGTCTCGCGGCGAAAGCGCCGCGGCGCCATGCGGAAAACGCGCTCGTCGAGATAGATGGAGATTACACAATATGCTTCACCGTCGCGCGAATGGACGCGGCGCATGAAACGGTAACGCGCCGCGGCCTTGCCATCCGCTTCGGAAAGCGTCGGCGACGCCGCCGCCTCCTCGATCAGCGTCAGGTTCGGCGTGTCGTTGCGGTACACATCCGCCAGCGCCTGCAGGCTCGTTTGGAGCATCAGGCCGCGCCGGCGGCTTGGCTGCGCGGTGACGAACGTGCCCCGCCCACGCTCGGCGGATACGAGTCCATCGCGCGCCAGAAGTTCCATCGCCTGCCGCACGGTGACGCGCGCGACCTCGAACTCGCGCATCAGCGCCTCGAGCGTGGGCAGCCGCGTGCCCGGCGGCCAGCGGTTCCGCGCGATGCGCTGCCGGAAGATGCCGGCGAGTTGCGCATAGCGCGGCATGGGGCCGTGGAACAGCGACACGCCGCCGCTTTGCGCGCTCTTGTGCATAAGGTTCCATCTATAGTACGTTCGACGTCTGTCGACCGCAACGCACGTGACCCTTCCGCGACGAACGCTGCTGATCGCGCTGCCCTGGCTGATCGTCATCGCGATCTGGTACGCGATCGCGTATTCCGGATTGATCAACCCATCGCTCGTGCCCACGCCGCATCGTGTGGCAGCCCGGTTCTTCCAGCTGCTGACGACCGCGCGGCTCCCCGTCGACATCGCGATGTCGACCGAGCGCGTGCTGCTTGGCGTTGCCCTCGGCATCGCGGCCGCGGTCCCCGCCGGATTCGTGCTCGGCTGGTATCCGAACGTCCGCCTCTTCATCGACCCGCTGATGAATTTCTTCCGGGCGCTTCCGCCGATAGCGCTGATACCGCTCGTGATCGTGTACTTCGGGATCGGGGAGGTGGCGAAGGTCGTGATCCTGTTCTACGCGTCGTTCTTCGCGGGCGTCATCGTCATGTACGAAGGCATAGCCCAGATCAGCCCGATCTACGTGCGCGTGTCGCGCACCCTCGGAGCGACCGACGGCGAGATCTTCCGCAAGGTGATCATCCCGCTCACCGTGCCACACCTGCTGACCGCGCTGCGCGTCGCGCTCGGGGTGGCGTGGGCGACGCTCGTCGCGTCCGAGCTGATCGCGGCGCAGCAGGGTCTCGGCGCGCTGATCCAGAACGCCTCGTCGTTCTTTCAGCTCGACATCATCTATGTCGGCATCATTTGCATCGGGCTGATCGCGCTTGCGATGGACCTCGTGCTGCGCGCGCTCACGCGTCGTCTCGTCGCATGGCAGGAGCGGATTTGACACCCCCGCCGGGTGGAGTGGATTTGCCACCCCCGTCGGGCGGCCGAGGCGCGTCTCGCGCGCGCATCGTCTTCGATCACGTGTCGGTCGAGTTCCCGTCTGCGCGCGGCGCCCTGCGTGTCGTCGACGACGTGTCCTACGAGATCGCGGACGGCGAATTCGTCGCGGTCATCGGACCGTCCGGCTGCGGCAAGACCACGATGATGAACATGGTGGCAGGCTTCATGCAGCCCACGCGCGGGCGCGTGCTCCTCGATGGCGAGCCGATTGCAGGTCCTGGCCCCGACCGCGGTGTCATCTTCCAGGAATACGGCGTGTTTCCGTGGCTCACCGTCAAGGACAACATCGCGTTCGGCCTGCAGCTCGCCGCGAACCGTGCGGCGCCGGCCGAGCGCGACGCGATCTGCGATCGCTACATGCGCCTGATGGGCCTGACGGAATTCGCCGACGCGTGGCCGAAGATGCTGTCGGGGGGCATGCGCCAGCGGCTCGCGCTCGCGCGTGCGTACGCCGTCCGCCCGCAATTCCTGCTGATGGACGAGCCGTTCGGCGCGCTCGACGCGCAGACGCGCACGGCCATGCAGGACCTGCTGCTGCAGGTGCTCGAGACCGAGGGCAAGACGGTGATGCTGATCACGCACTCCGTCGAAGAGGCGATCTACCTCGCGTCGCGGATCGTCGTGATGAGCGCCCGTCCCACGCGCATCCGCGAGGAGATCAGGACTCCGTTCGCGTATCCGCGTGCGGAGTCCGTGCACGAGACACGCGAGTTCAACGAGCTGCGTTCGCACGTGCGCGAGCTCGTGATGAAGGAGTACGCCGTCCAGGCTTCGCAGCAAACGGCGCCGGTTCCCCAATGACGTCAAAGGAGGAGTGATGAAGATCGATCGGAGAAGATTCCTGCAGTCCACGGCTGCGGTTGGCGTGGCGGCGGGCGCAACGGTGCTCGGTGCACCGGCGATCGCGCAAAGCCGTACGAAGGTGAAGGTCGGCTATCTGCACACGCTTGCCGTCGACGGCCAGATCTGGCTCGGGATGGATCGCGGCACGTTCGCGAAGCACGACGTCGAGCCGGACCTCGTCCAGTTCACGACAGGCCTCGAGCTCTTCCAGGCGATGATCGGCGGCAGCATCGACATGCTCGCGACCGGCGCCGTCATCTCCAACTTCCCCGCGCGCGGGCAGGGAAAGATGTTCCTCGTGAACGACGTCGAGTTCGCAACCGCCCAGCTCTGGGTGCGCGAGGACCAGGGCATCAAGAGCTTCGCCGACCTGAAGGGCAAGAAGATCTCGACCACGACGGGGACGACGGCGCACGTGTTCCTCGATACGGCGCTTCGCGCCAACAACGTCGATCCGAAGGCCGTCGAGGTCGTCAACCAGCGGATGTCCGAGGCAGTGACCTCGTTCATCTCGGGCGCCGTCCCGGCGGTCGCGCTGTGGGTTCCCTTCAACATTCCGGTGCGCGAAAAGGTACCCGGCGCGAAGATGCTGACCGACGCATCCGCGTACTACCCGAAAGCCGCGATCGTCGGCGGCTGGGCGGTGCGCGACGACTATTACGGCAAGAACCGCGCGGTGTGCGCGAACATCGTCCGCGGCTGGGCGGAGGCGAACGACTACTTCATCGCGAACCCGGACGCTGCGCTAGAAGCGCTGCAGAAAAACCACTACCAGCAGGTTCCGCTCACCGACCTCAAGGAGCAGTTCAAGGCGCAGAAGATGTTCACGTCGAAGGACTGGAAGAAGCTGTACGCGGATGGAACCGTCACGCAGTGGCTGCAGCAGGTCACCGACTTCTTCGTGCGCTTCGGCGGCATTCAGAATCCGGTGCCCGCGTCGCAGTATTTCGACACGAAGCTGTATCTCGAGACACTCCCCGCGTGAGGGCTCGGCCGGCGCGGATCGACGCTTGCACGGCGCGAGCGAGGCGCCGGCGCCGATCGCCTGAAAGCGCCGGCGCCCCCATGCGTCTGCTCTGATGCCCCACGCGGCGGACGTCTTCGACTACGTGATCGTCGGCGCCGGCTCGGCGGGCTGCGTGCTCGCCAACCGGCTGTCGGCGGACCCCTCCGTGCGCGTGCTGCTGCTCGAGGCGGGCGGCGAGGACCGCAACTTCTGGATTCATCTGCCGGTCGGCTACTTCCGCACGATCTACGACACGCGCTTCTCGCGGCTCTTCGAAACCGTCCCGTCGGAAGGCACCGCCGGTCGCAGCATCGTCTGGCCGCGAGGTCGCATCATCGGTGGTTCATCTTCGATCAACGGCTTGATCTTCATCCGCGGCCAGCACGAGGATTTCAACGACTGGGCCGCGCAGGGCGCGAGCGGCTGGCGCTACATCGACGTGCTGCCGCACTTCAAGCGCATCGAGCGATACGCAGGCGGCGCGGGGGCGTATCACGGTGCGAGCGGCGAGCTCGGTGTCTCGAACCTCCGGAACGACCATCCGTATTGCAACGCCTGGGTCGAGGCCGGCGTACAGTTCGGACTGCCGCGCAATCCCGACTTCAACGGCGCGTCGACGTACGGCGTCGGGTCGTACCAGCTCAGCATCGCGAATGGCTGGCGCGCGAGCTCGGCGGTGGCGTTCCTCCGACCCGTTCGCGCCCGACCCAACCTGACCGTGCTGCCGCATGCGTTTGCGCTTCGCGTCCTGTTCGAAGGAACGCGCGCGAGCGCCGTTGAATTCGAGCACGAGGACCGTGTGCATCGCGTGCGCGCCGAACGCGAGATCGTGCTTTCAGCGGGCGCGATCCAGACGCCGCAGCTCTTGCAGTTGTCCGGCGTGGGCCGGGCTGCGCTCTTGCGGCAACTTCGCATTCCGGTCGTTGCGGACCTTCCGTGCGTCGGCGAGAATCTGCAGGACCACTACCAGGCCCGCACCATCGTGCGACTGCGCAGGCGCGTTTCGCTGAACGATGCGGTGCGCAATCCGTTCAAGGTCGCCGGCATGGGCGTCGAATGGCTGCTGCGACGCTCCGGTCCGCTGACCGTCGGCGCGGGACAGGTCGGCGGTGCCGCATGCACCGAGCACGCGATCGGCGGACGGCCGGACGTGCAGTTCAACGTCATGCCCCTTTCCGTCGACAAGCCAGGCGATCCGCTGCACGCCTATCCGGGCTTCACTGCCGCCGTATGGCAATGCCATCCGAAATCGCGCGGGCGCGTTCGCATTCGATCGACGGATCCCTCCGATGCGCCCACGATCGAGCCGCGCTACCTCGACGACGCGCGTGACCGCAAGGCGCTCGTCGCCGGCATCCGCATGTTGCGCGAGATCTATGCGCAACCCGCCTTTCGCGATCTTTTCGATCTCGAAGTTCTGCCGGGGTCGGACGCGTCGTCCGACGAGGCGCTGCTCGACTTCGCCCGCCAGGCGGGCGGCACGGTGTTCCACTGCGTGGGTACGTGCCGTATGGGCGCCGCCGACGATGCGGATGCAGTCGTCGATGCGACGCTCCGCGTACGCGGCGTCGAGCGGCTGCGCGTCGTCGATGCTTCCATCATGCCGAGCGTGACGTCGGCGAACACGAACGCGGCAGCGCTGATGATCGGCGAGCGCGGCGCCCGGATGATTCTCGGCGAACGTGCGCCGGCCGACTATTTCTTCTCGACGTCCACGTAGATCCAGTCGGCAAGCAGCACCGGGTGCGCCTTGTAGCCGATCACGCGCGACTGCACGAGCGAGTTCTGATAAGGCGCGGTACCGAGGCGCCACGGAGAATCGGTCTCGAACTGCCGGGTCATCTGCTCGAAGAGCGTGTCGCGGTCCGGTGAATCGGGCAGCAGGCGCGACTTCTCGTACAGCGCGTCGAAGGTCGACGACTTGTAGCATGCGACATTGCTCTGGCCGATGTTGCCGCCATAGAGCAGCTGGACGAAATTGTCGCCATCGGGATAGTCGGCGATCCAGCCGTAGCTCCACATCTGATGCTGGCAGGCGATCGCCGCACGGATCTGGTCGCTGAACTTTCCCTTCTCGACGTTCATGCGGATGCCGATCGAGTCGAGCGCCTTCTTCCACAGCTCGTCGAATTCCCGTGCGGTCGCGGTTGTCTGGCTTGCGTACGTGATGGTGAGCGGCTTGCCGTCCGGCAGCGTTCGATAGCCATCGGCGCCCTTCCGGTATCCGAAGCGGTCGAGCAACTGGTTGGCGGCGTCAGGATCGTGGCGGATGCCGCTTCGGTAGCGCGCGTCGTGACCGGCTACACCAGCCGGTATCAGCGTATGCAGCGCTGCGGCCTGACCCTTGCGGAGGATCCGCACTTCCGCATCGGTGTCGTACGCCATTGCAATTGCCCGGCGCAACGCGAGCTTTTCCTTCGACACGCCGCCGACGAGGGGATCGCGCATGTTGAACGCCGTGTAATTGATGGCGGGCAGCAGCAATCGCGACAAGTAGACGCCCTTCTTCGCGAGGTCCGGCGCGAGCTTGCCATTCGGCAATGCGATGGGCGCGAACGTGCTGGGGAGATTGAGAATGTCGAGCTCGCCACGCTGGAACGCGAGCCAGCTCGACTGCGCCTCCTCCATCACGCTGATGTCGATCGTGTTCACCTGCGGCATCTTCCTGCCGCGCATGCGCGCCGCGATCGCCTTGTCGGAAGGATCATCGCCCGGCTCGAAATCCCACGTCATGCCGCGGTATCCGGGATTCGCCTCGAGAATCATCTTCGTCGCCGGTACCCACTTCTTCAGAACGTACGGACCCGTGCCGACCGGATGCGCGCGCAGATCCGCGCCATATGCGTCGACGACCTCGCGTGCAACCGGCGCGAGCGCGGGCAACGCCATCACTTGCGCGAAGGTGTAGTCGCTGTTGACGAGCGTGATCTGCAGCGTGTAGCGGTCGGGCATCTCGAGACCCGCCACCTTTGCGTCGTAGTCGAGTCGATCGCCGTTGCGCTTGGCGTTCAGTGCGAGCTCTTCCAGGCCACGGATCTTCTTCTCGACATAGAACGCATTGGGCGAGCGGTTGCGCGGATCGACCAGTCGCTTGATCGCATACGCGTAGTCGGCGGCGGTGAGCTCACGCTGCCTGCCCTTGAATGCGGCATCGGCCGCGAAATGGATTCCGGGCTTGATCCTGAACGTGAACCGCCGTCCGCCCTGCGCGACCTCCGGCAATGCTTCGGCCGTCAAGGGAACGAGCTTCGCCGGCCGCGCGAGGTAGTCGAAGGTCAGGAGCGGCTCCATGATCGCCGCGATGACGGCGCCCGAGTAGATCTCGCTCGCCTGCGCAGGATCGAAACCCGTCTCCGCGCGCGGCAGCGCAATGCGCAGCACCTTGGCGGGATCCGCCGCACGGGTGGACGCGCTGGCCGAGAGCGCGCAAATAGCCAGCGCGCACAGTGCGATGCGTCTCACGCTCATCGAGTCACCCCTCCACCACGACCGGCGCGACCCCGCCAGCCGCGGTCGCGCACGACACCTGCACAATAGCGGCATGCCCCGCAACTATTCAATGGGTGCGCGCACGCCGAAGGCTACGGCCGCGGAACGCGTCGCCCATCCCGAGCGACGGTCGTTGCGGGAGCGTTTCGGCGGGTTGCGCAACATCCCGCCGTTCCTGCGCCTCGTCTGGCACACGAGCCCGTCGATGATGCTCGCGCAGTCGTTGCTGCGGCTCATCCGCGCACTGCTGCCGGTCGCCACGCTGTACGTCGGCAAGCTGATCATCGACGAGGTCGTCGCGCTTGCCCGCACGCCGCATCCGGTCGACGATCTGCGCGAGTGGTTCGACAACGGCTGGCTCGATCCGATCCTCTGGCTGCTCGGCCTCGAGTTCATCCTCGCCGTCGTTTCGGATGTGCTCGGCCGCACCGTATCGCTCCTCGACTCGCTCTTGTCGGAGCGTTTCAGCAACGCGACGAGCCTGCGGCTGATGGAGCATGCGGCCACGCTCGACCTCGAGGATTTCGAGGACAGCGAGCTGCAGGACAGCCTCGAGCGAGCGCGCCGGCAAGCGGCCGGGCGGATGTCTCTGCTCGGCCAGCTGTTCGGCCAGGCGCAGGACATCGTCACGATCGCAAGCTTCGCGGCCGGCCTCTTCGTCTACGCGCCCTGGTTGATCGTGCTGATGGCGATTGCGCTCGTGCCGGCATTCGTCGGTGAAGCGCATTTCAACGCGCAAACGTATTCGCTCAACTTCGCGCGCACGCCCGAACGCCGCGAGCTCGACTACATCCGGCGGACGGGCGCGAGCGTCGAGACGGCCAAGGAAGTGAAGATCTTCGGGCTGAATGCGTTCCTGATCGAGCGGTACGGCGAGCTCGCCGACAGCTTCTACCAGGCCAACCGTGCACTCGCGATGCGCCGGGCGAGTCTCGGCAGCGCGCTCACGGCGCTCGGAACGGTTGCCTACTATTTCGCCTATGCGTACATCGTGTGGCGCACGCTGCACGGCGAATTCACGATCGGCGATCTCACGTTCCTCGCCGGATCGTTTCGACGGCTCCGCAACCTGCTCGAGGATCTGCTGATGGGCTTCTCGCAGGTCGCCGGACAGGCGCTCTATCTCGACGACCTGTTCTCGTTCTTCGACATCGAGCCCGAGATCGCGTCGCCGCCCAATCCGCGCCTGTTCCCTACGCCGATACGCAGCGGGTTCAAGTTCGAGGACGTCGGATTCCGCTACCCGGGCGCCGATCGATGGGCGGTGCGGCATCTCGACTTCACGTTGCGCGCGGGGGAGGTGCTTGCACTCGTCGGAGAAAACGGCGCCGGCAAGACGACCCTCGTCAAGCTGCTCGCCCGGCTCTACGATCCCGATGAGGGACGCATCCTGCTCGATGGACACGATCTGCGCGAATACGACCTGTCGGCCGTGCGCGCGAACACCGGAGTGATCTTCCAGGACTTCGTTCGCTATCACATGACGGCCGCCGAGAATATCGCCGTCGGCAGGATCGAGGCTCGCGACGACCGCGCGCGCATCGTCCTGGCCGCAGAGCGGAGTCTTGCCGAAGAAGTCATCGCGAAGCTCCCGAACGGCTACGATCAGGTGATCGGCAAGGTGTTTCGCGGCGGGCTCGATCTGTCCGGCGGCGAGTGGCAGAAGATCGCGATCGCCCGCGCCTATATGCGTGACGCGCAAGTGCTGATCCTGGACGAGCCGACCGCCGCACTCGATGCGCGCTCCGAATTCGAGGTCTTCCAGCGTTTCAAGGAGCTGTCGCGCGACAAGACCGCGATCCTGATCTCGCACCGCTTCTCCAGCGTGCGCATGGCGGACCGCATCGTCGTGCTCGCGGACGGAACCGTCGAGGCGACGGGAACGCACGAGGAACTGCTCGAGCAGCAGGGGCGATACGCGGAATTGTTCGAGTTGCAGGCGGCCGGATATCGATGAGGAAGCACGTTGCCGTCGTCGGCGCGGGTGTCGTCGGGCTCGCGTGCGCAAGTCACCTGCAGATGCGCGGGCACACGGTGACGCTGCTCGATCCGCGCGCACCCGGCGAGTACTGCTCGTTCGGCAACGCAGGCTGCTTCAGTCGCGCATCGTGCGTCCCGCTCGGCATGCCGGGAACATGGAGGAAAGTGCCCGCGTGGTTGCTGGATCCGACCGGGCCGCTGTTCATCCCTTTGCGCTACGGGCTGCGGATCGCGCCATGGCTATGGCAGTTCCAGCGCGCGTCATCGATGGCTCGCGTGAACCGGATCGCCGACGCGTTGCATGCATTGCTCACGCACACGCTCGACAAGTGGCGGCCTCTCGCGCAATGGGCGGGCGTGCCCGAACTCATCGTGCAGAACGGCTATGCCTTCGCGTACGAAAGCGCAGCGGCGTTCGAGTCCGATGCGCCGGGACGCGCGATCCGGGCCGCGCGCGGCGTCAGGATCGACGTCATCCGCGGACCTGACATCCGGGCGCTCGACCCGGCACTCTCGCCGCACCTCACGCATCTCGTCCTGTTGCCGGAGCAGGGCCATTGCCCGAATCCGCTGCGCCTGTCGCGAGCGCTTGCCGCTCGCCTGCGAAACGGTGGCGCAGGCTTCTCCGCGCGGAGCGCCATCGGGTTCGACGTCGTCGACGGTCGCGTTGCGCGCATACGCACGGACGATGGCCCGATGGAAGCCGACGTCATCGTCATCGCTGCGGGCGCGCACTCCGCCAAGCTGTCCGCGCAACTCGGCGGTGCCGTTCCGCTCGAAACCGAGCGCGGGTACCACGCGATGGTTGCATCACCGAGCGTGATGCCGCGGATCCCCATCGCGTCGGGCGAAGGCAAGTACTTCGTGACGCCGATGGAGGACGGCCTGCGCATCGCCGGCACCGTCGAATTGGCCGGACTCGCGGCGCCGCCCGATTATCGGCGCGCCGACGCCTTGCTGGACAAGGCGCGGCGATTGCTGCCGGGCCTCGAAGGCGCGAAGGTCGAGCGCTGGATGGGGCATCGACCGTCGCTGCCGGATTCGATGCCCGTCATCGGGCGCGCGCCGCGCGCAACCAATGCCTGGTTCGCGTTCGGTCACGGTCACGTCGGCCTCACGGCGGCGGCGCCGACCGGCGAGATCATCGCGGACCTGATCGACGGGCGCGCTCCATTCATCGACGTCGCGCCCTTTGGCGCCGAGCGGTTTCGATAGCGCGTTCGCGGTATCGGGCGCGCTTTTGCTATCGTGCATTGCCGTCCGCATTGCCCTCGACCCTTCATCCGCCGACACTCGTGAAAATCGTCCGCATCGACACGTTCAAGTACTGGGTCGACTGGTGCAACTGGCTCTTCGTGCGCATCACGACCGACGAAGGTCTCGCCGGGTTCGGCGAGGGATCGCTGCATGGGGCGCTCGAGTCGGTCGAGACGGCGATACGCGAATTCACGCCGCATCTCGTGGGACAGGAACCGGCCGGTCCCGAGCGCCACTGGCAACGGCTGTACAACGCGTGGCGCTGGCGCGGCGGTGCCGTCTTTCAGACCGCGCTCGCGGCACTCGACATCGCGTTGTGGGACCTCGAAGGCAAGCGCCTGGGCGTTCCGGTTGCGCGCCTCCTTGGTGGTGCACAGCGCACGCGGCTCCGCGGCTACGCGAGTCACTGGCTGCAGGGCGCGGACACGCCCGAGAAGGCGCACGCCGGCGCTCGGGAGGCGATCCGGCGCGGGTTCAACGCATTCAAGTGCCGGCCTTTCAGCTACGAGGGACTGCGCGACAACGAAGCGGGCGAGATGCGAAAGGCGGCTGCGCTGATCGAAGCTGCGCGCGACGGCGCCGGGCCGGACGCCGAAATCTTCATCGAATGCAGCGAATTTCTCTCGCCGCGCACGGCGGTTCTACTCGACAACGCACTCGCCGCGTATCGGCCGGGTTGGTTCGAGGAGCCGATCCCGTTCGAGAACGCAACTGCGATGGCCGCATTGCAACGCGACATCCGCACGCCGATCGCCACGGGCGAACGATTGCTGTCGCGCTTCGAGTACCGCGAACTGCTCGAGAATGCCGGGTGCCGGATCGTGCAACCGGACCTGATGCACGCGGGCGGCTTCACCGAAGTGCGCAAGATCGCCACGCTCGCCGACACGTACTACGTGCCCGTCGCGCCACACAATCCGGGCGGCCCCATTTGCACGGCCGCCGCGATGCACCTGGCAGCGGCAGTGCCGAATTTCCTGATCCTCGAGCAGATGGAACCGCAGCGCGCATTGCGCGATCAGGCGAGCACCGTTCCGATCCGCTTCGAGGCGGGTGATTTCCTGTTGCCAGAAGGACCGGGGCTCGGCGTCGAGCCGAACCTCGAGTTTCTCGAGCCCTATGCATACCGGCCGCAACCGCGCACCGAGCGGACCGGATCACTGTACCGATAGAACGCGCGAGGAGGAATGATGACGAGGCTTTCGACCATTCGAACGGCAGTGGCGGCGATCGGCGTATTCGCCGTCGCGCCGCTTGCCGCGCAGCAGCCGATCGTCCTGCAGTGGCAGACGGCGAACCTCACCGAGTCGCAGTACGAGCCCGTGTGGAAACAGACGATCGCCGAATTCGAGGCGGCGAATCCCGGCATCAAGGTGGAGCCGGTGCTCGTCGCGCGGAAGGACCACTGGACGAAGTTCGTCGCGGCCGCGCAGGCGAAGAAAGCGCCATGCATCGTATCGGTCGATCTCACGACGGCCGCCTACAACGGCTACCTGCTCCCGCTCGACAAGTATTGGAACGCCGAACCGGCCGAGTTCCGCAACGCTTACACCGACGCGATCCTCTCCGCGGCGAAGTGGCAGGGACAGCTCTACGGCGTGCCGATCTGGGGCGGGACGTATGCGGAGATCTACAACCGCGACCTCGTCACCAAAGCCGGCCTCGATCCAACCAAGCCGCCCAAGACGTTCGCCGACTATGTCGCATGGGGCAAGAAGCTCACGGGCTCCGACCATTGGGCCACCGCGGTGATCGGTGGGAAGACGGACACGACGACGCGCGTGCTGCTCACGTGGATCTGGGCGAATGGCGGCGAGGCGTTCAACGCCGACATGACCGAGGCGACGTTCGCGAAGAACCCCAAGAGTCTCGAGGCGATCAAGTTCTATCTCGACTTCGCCGGCAAGACCGCCATTGCCGCGCCAGCACCGGCGACGACGAATTACCTCGAGCAGACGACGCTCTTCGCGCAGGGCAAGATCGCGACCATGCGCAATGCGTACTGGGCCGTCGCGAAGGTGGAAGGCGACAACCCGGCGATGAAGGGCAAGATGTTCGTCGGCACGAATCCGGCCAACGTGCCCAATGCGCCCACGCTCGCGACGATCACTGCGTCGAGCATTTCCTCGTCGTGCGCCAATCCGGATGCGGCATGGAAGTTCATCAAGTTCGATGCCGGGAAGAAGTGGTCGATCGCGCGCGCCAAGGTATCGAACTGGATGCCGATGCGCAACGATCTCGCCGACGATCCGGAGATCCGCGCCGATCCGCTGCTTGCGCAGTTCGTGAAGATCGGCGAAAACGCACGCAGCTACCCGTTGCCGTCGCCGGTGTGGGCGGACATCGCCTCGAACGACATCGTGGACGCGGTGCAGAAGGCCCTGCTCGCCCCGGACAAGACCGACGAGATCTTTCGCGACCTCGACACCCGGCTCACGAAGAAGCTGCGCGACATCTGAAACAGAGAAAGTAGGCTCAAGACGACTTCTCGTGGATGCGCGACCGCCCGTCGGCGCGAAAGTCGTCCCTGACCCTGCCGTTCCGCAGCGGCGCAGCGCCTCCGCATTCGGCGGCCGCAGACGCTGGTACGGCTACGCGTTCGTCGCGCCCGTCGCGCTGTTCCTCTGCGCGGTGATCGTCCTGCCGCTCGGTCACGCGTTCTGGACGAGCCTCCACCGCGTGCGCGGCCTCAACACGACATTCGTCGGACTCGCCAATTACGTGCGCGTGCTCGGGGACGAGGCGTTCTGGCACTCGCTCTACGTCTCCCTCGTATTCACGGGCGCTTCCGTCGCGCTTCACATGGCGCTCGGACTCGCGCTCGCGCTGATGCTGCACGCGCTGCGCGTCGCGCGCACGCCCTTGCGAATCCTGTTCCTTACGCCGTGGATGGTTGCGCCCGCCGTTGGCGCGACGATCTGGCTGTGGCTCCTCGAGCCGCAGTTCGGCGTCGTCAACTACCTGTTGCGCGCCCTTCACGTGACGAGCGGCCCCGTGGCGTGGCTGGGCGAGCCCGCCACCGCACTCGCCGCGGTCATCGCCGTCGATGTCTGGCGCGGCGTGCCGTTCGTGATGCTGCTGATGCTCGCCGGTTTGCAGACGATCCCACTCGAGCAATACGAGGCGGCGGCGATCGACGGCGCGACCGCGGTGCAGCGCTTCCGCCACGTCACGTGGCCGAACCTCCGCTACCTGCTCGTCGTCGCGTCGACGCTCGACATCATCAACACGATCCGCCACTACGACATCATCGGCGTGATGACGGCAGGCGGACCGGCGGGGGGTACGGAAGTCCTTCCGGTGCTGCTCTACAACACGGCATTCCGCGCCAATCGCTTCGGCGACGCGGCCGCGATCGGGGTCGCGCTGCTCGTGCTCGTGCTCGCATTCTCCATCGTCTACGTGCGGCTCACGCGACCCGATCGCGTGGAGGCCGCATGAGGCGCGCGAAGCCGTCGCGCCAGGCATTGCTGTGGTGCGCGACGCTCGTCGCGCTCGCGTTCGTGCTGTTTCCGTTCTACTGGATGCTGAATACGTCGCTCAAGCCGCCGTCGGAAGTTTTCGCGTCGCCCCCGACGTTCTTCTCGTCGCACTGGTCGCTCGACGCGTATGCAGCGGTGTTCTCCACACGCCCCGTCGGCCGCTACTTCGTCAACAGTCTGATCGTCGCCGCCGGCGCGACGCTGCTGTCGGTCACGCTCGCGGCGCTCGCCGCCTACGGCCTCACGCGCTTCTTCCCGCGCGGCGCGACACCCTTCGTGATGTTTCTGCTGTTCACGAAGATGCTGCCGGAGACGCTACTGATCATTCCTTACTTCCAGCTGATGTCGGACCTGAACCTCCTCAACACCTATCTTGCGCTGATTCTCGCTTACAGCTCGTTCGCGCTCCCGTTCTCGGTCTGGATGCTGATCGGATTCTTCCGCTCGATTCCGCGGGAGATCGACGAGGCCGCGGTCATGGATGGGGCGACGGTGCTGCAGACGTTTCGCCGCGTCATCCTTCCCCTCGCGCGTCCGGGGCTGACGGCGGTTGCGCTGTTCACGTTCCTGCTCGCGTGGAACTCGTACCTGTGGGCGCTTGTGCTTACGACCGACGCGTCCATGTTCGTGCTGTCGGTGGGCATCGCGAACATGGTCGGCGAATACCGCGTGCAATGGAACGAGCTGATGGCGGCAGCGTTCGTTGCGGCGTTGCCGGTGATGGTGCTCTATTCGCTGCTCGAGCGTCACCTGGTCGATGCGATCACCGCCGGCGCAGTCAAGGGTTGACGCCCGGCCGCGAACGATCGAAGTAGCATCGGGGAGCGCAAGCGCCGAGGGCTGATCGGCGAGAGCAGCCGCCGAGGGCCAATCGGGAGCGCAAGCGCCGAAGGCTATTCGAGGAGAGCAAGCGCCGAGGGCTCATCCGGATAGCAATCGGCGAGGGGCTAGCGCAATGACCAGGATCAGGCAGTGCGATCGGGGACACGAAGCGTGTCATCGCGCTGCGTGAGCGCGGGGACGCCAGGCAGACGATCATGACGACCGAACATCTGAAGAAGGCCGCGAAGACGCCGCAAAGCGAGTCGGGCGCCGCACGCACGGTGGCAGGCAACATGCTCGCGGACATCGAAGCGCGCGGCGAGGCGGCGGTGCGCGAGTACGCGGCGAAGCTCGACGGGTGGACCGGCGACGTAATCGTGTCGCCCGCGGAAATCGAAAAGCGCACGCGCGACATTCCGCGTGCGATTAGGGACGACATCGACTTCGCGACCGAGCGCGTGCGGCGCTTCGCGATCGCGCAGCGGGAATCGATCAGGGAATTCGCCGTCGAGGTTCAACCTGGCCTGACGGCCGGGCAGCGACTCGTGCCGGTCAACGTCGCCGGGTGCTACGTCCCGACCGGACGCTATGCGCACATCGCCTCCGCATACATGAGCGTGGCCACCGCGAAAGCCGCCGGGGTTCCCAAGGTCGTCGCGTGTTCGACGCCGTACCAGGGTCAAGGCATCCACCCGCACGTTCTCTATGCGATGCACGTCGCGGGTGCCGACGTCGTCATGACCCTTGGCGGCGTGCAGGCCATCGCGGCCATGGCGTACGGACTTTTCACGGGCAGCCCCGCGGACATCGTCGTCGGCCCCGGCAACAAGTACGTTGCGGAAGCCAAACGGCTGCTCTTCGGCAAAGTCGGCATCGACGTGTTCGCCGGTCCCTCCGAGATCGCCGTCATCGCCGACGAGACCGCGGACGCTTCCATCGTCGCTTCGGACCTCGTGGGCCAGGCCGAGCACGGCCACGAATCGCCGGCGTGGCTCATCACGACTTCCCGCAAGCTGGCCGAAGAGGTGATGCGCCGCGTTCCTGCGCTCATAGAAGAGCTTCCTGCGACCGCGCGCGACGCCGCGGGATCCGCCTGGCGCGACTACGGCGAAGTCGTCCTGTGCGACTCGCGGGAAACCGCCGCGGCGACGTCCGATCGCTACGCGCCCGAGCATCTCGAGGTCCACGCGCGCGATCTCGACTGGTGGCTCGCGAGGCTTACGTGCTACGGGTCGTTGTTCCTCGGCGAAGAGACGACGGTTGCATTTGGAGACAAGGCGTCGGGACCGAACCATATCCTGCCCACGATGGGCGCAGCCCGTTATTCGGGGGGCTTGTCGGTGCACAAGTTCATGAAGCCGCTGACGTGGCAACGGATGACGCGCGATGCCGCGAAGGAGATCGCGCAGGTGACCGCGCGCATCTCGCGGCTGGAAGGCATGGAGGCGCATGCGCGCACCGCCGACGATCGACTCGTCAAGTACTTTCCGGCCGAGGCGTTCGACCGTGGAGAGCCCGTCAGGACATGACCGCACGCAGCCCAACGGCCATGCAGCCCTTGCTCGCATTGCGCGGCGCACTTCGGTCGAGCCACGGATCGTGACGGGGTGCTCGTGAGTCTTCCCGCACTGTTCTCGCTCGCCGACCGGGTCGCGCTGGTGACAGGCGGCAGTTCCGGGATCGGACGCGCAATCGCGGAAGCGTTTGCGGAGGCCGGCGCGCGTGTCGTGCTCGTCGCGCGGAGCGAGCAGGCGCTTGCGGCGGCGCGAGATCGAATCGTCGCCGGCGGCGGGCAGGCGTACTTCGTGCCGTGCGATCTCGCCGATCGAGGCGAAATCGTCCGGTGCGCGGAGGATGCGGCGCGCGCCTTCGGACCGCCCGACATCGTCGTCAATGGCGCGGGTCTCAATGTCCGCAAGCCGATGCTCGACCTGACCGCCGACGACTGGGACCGCACGATGCGCGTGAACCTCGAGGCGCCGTTCTTCCTGTCGCAGCGGCTCGTTCCCGCAATGATCGCGCGCGGGTGGGGCCGCATCATCAACATCGCGTCGCTGCAATCGGTACGGGCGTTCGCAAACAGCGGCGCGTACGGCGCATCGAAGGGCGGGCTCATGCAGCTCACGCGCGCACAGGCGGAGGCATGGTCGAGCAAGGGCATCAACGCGAACGCGATCGCCCCCGGATTCTTCGCGACGCCGCTCACGGCCGCCGTTGCATCCGATCCGGTGAAGTGGCAGGCGAACGCAGCGCGGACATTCATCGGCCGCAACGGCGAGCTGCCGGATCTCGCGGGCACGGCGATCTATCTCGCGAGCCGCGCCTCGGACTACGTGACGGGGCAAACGATCTTCGTCGACGGCGGATTCTCGGCAGGATGATCGCCAGGGCACGCACGCCGTGAGCGATATCGCGTTCGAGGACGTCGGCCGCGTATTCCATCGGGATGGCACGAACTTTCCGACGCTCGAGCACATCACGTTCGCTGTCCGCGACCGCGAGTTCGTGGCGCTCGTGGGACCCTCGGGCTGCGGCAAGACGACCTGCCTGCGCATGGCGGCCGGCCTGGAGTTTCCGACGTCGGGCCGGGTCACCGTCGGTGGCCGGGCCGTGACGGCGCCCGGACCCGATCGCGCCGTCGTCTTCCAGCAGTTCGCGCTGTTCCCCTGGAAGACTGTGCATGAGAACATCGACTTCGGGCTGCGCGGCAAGGGACTCGCCGAGCCGACGCGGCGCGAGCGGATCGCGCGGCAGGTCGAGCTGATGGGACTGCAAGGCTACGAATCGGCGTATCCGCACCAGCTTTCCGGCGGGATGCAGCAACGCGTCGCGATCGCGCGGAGCTACGTGCTCGATCCCGACGTGTTGCTCATGGACGAGCCGTTCGGCGCGCTCGATGCGCAGACGCGCGTGGTCATGCAGGAGGAGCTCATCAAGCTGTCGCGCGTCAACCCTCGCACCGTGCTGTTCATCACGCACGCGGTCGACGAGGCGGTGTACCTGGCCGACCGCGTTGTCGTGATGACCCGCAGGCCGGGCAGAATTCGAGAGATCGTCGACGTGGCCCCCGTTCGCAAGACCGAGGGTTGGGACCGTTTCGACCGGACCGAGGAAGTGATGGACCAGGAATCGTTCGTACATCTGCGTACGCACATCTGGCGCATGTTGCGCGGCGAGCAGCAGAGCGTCGACGCGGAAGCATTGAAAACCACTGGAGGAGTGACGTCATGAGAAGGCACATTGCCGCGATCGCGGCCGCCATCACGCTCGGCATTGCAACGACGGCGGCGCACGCGCAGCAGCCGACCGAGATCAAGATCAGCTACCAGCCGGCGCTCTACTGGGCGCTGCCGTTCTACGTGGCCGAGCAGAAGGGCTGGTACGCGGAGCTCGGCCTCAAGCCGACGTTCAGCACGTTCCCGGCCGGCGTGCCGCAGATTGCCGCATCCGCGTCGAAATCATGGGATGTCGGTGGCACGGGTTCGGTCCCGGCGACGCTCGGCGCGGTCCGCTACAACCTGCTGACGATCGGTATCACCAACGACGAATCGTACGGCAACGCGCTTCTCGCGACCGCCAAGACCGCCGAGGGGTTCATGAAGAACCCAGCATCGATCAAAGGGCAGACGATCGTGCTGACGGCGAACTCCACCGGCGACTACGCGGTGCAATCGTGTCTCGCGAAGTGGGGACTCAAGAAGGCCGACGTCACGATCAAGAGCATGGGTCAGGCCGAGATCATCTCGGCCATGTCGAGCGGCAATGCCGATCTCGGCGGACTCTGGGCGCCGAACACGTACACGATGGAAGAGAAGGCCGACGCGAAGCAGATCTGCTCGGGCCAGGACGCCGGCGCGGCCGTACCGGGCGCGCTGATCGTTCGCGCCGATTACGCCA
>Ga0105248_10002685_pt1 | contig 19760 bp, 15 predicted proteins | sample KBSS34metaG_FD_81524 | JGI IMG/M metagenome (GOLD analysis project Ga0105248, IMG submission 81524) | Switchgrass rhizosphere microbial communities from Kellogg Biological Station, Michigan, USA - KBS S3-4 metaG | ecosystem: Host-associated > Plants > Roots > Rhizosphere > Soil | place...
GTCGTTGTCGAACAGTATGGAGCGCCGGATTCTGTCGCCAATCTTTTCAGCGTTGTTGCACTGCATTTCGCGATTGCCCCGATTTACTTTGCAATCATGCTCGCTAGATCCGGGGTGCCGCGACCCTATGGCGAGCTCATCAAGGTCATCGCGCTGTACGTGGTTTTAACGCGCGCCATGGTGCTGCCCACCTATTGGCTCGCACGAATTTACCACTGGCCGCAGCAACGATTCAGCGGTCTGGCAGACGCGACACCATTCACGGGTTTCATCGCCATACCCTTCCAAACTGCAGCTATCTGGATCGTTGTTTCCGTTGTGTTCGGCGGGATATGCGGTTCGATCATCATGATGGTCATCCGCCAGTTCGGCCGCAAGTCGGTGTCGGCGGGAATCACAGAATAGAATCGAAAACGGTGGGCCGGATAATCGGCAATCCGCGATGCCACGGTGCTACCTCCTTTGAGTGTGGATTCATCTCATCTATAGCCGCCTCGTGACCGTCCGAGGACTTTTGTGCTTTACGCGAGACGGCGAATCCTGATTTGATGAGTTCACCGTTCCATTGCGAAGGGGGTTCTGATGCGTTTCTCATCCCACGTTCCAGCGATACTGCTTCTGATTGCCGGCGTTTCGTCGATTGCGGAGGCACAGATTGTTCAGGCCCGCTCGGCCTGTAATCTGCCGCATGCTTCTGGAGTCGCGCAGCAGGCGATTACTTCCCTGCAGCGCGAACGCTCCTACCGGTTGTTTGTTCCCGCCGGCTACGACGGTCGAACGGCCATTCCTCTTGTTCTCGATCTCCACCCCAGTGGAGGCACATCGGAAGGTCAGGCGCGAACCAGCGGATTCGAGGCTCTTGCCGCACGTGAGAATTTTGCGGTCGCGAGTCCGCAGGCAGAAAACGGCCGTTGGAATGTTCCGGTTCAGGAAGGCCGGGCGGATGACGTTGCCTATATTAAAGATGTCCTGGATCACGTGGAATCCCAGGTGTGTATCGATGCATCGCGAATCTATGCCACCGGGTTCTCGGGCGGCGGACGCATGGCATCACTCCTTGCCTGCACACTGAACTCGCGAATCGCCGCCTTTGCGCCGGTAGCCTCGCTTCGCTGGCCCGCTCCTTGCAGCGGACGGCCCATTCCCGTTCTAACGTTTCACGGACTTGCCGACACACAGAATCCCTACGCCGGACACGTCGAAGGCCGCAACGGCGAGTGGGTTGAAAGCATTCCGGATGCCCTTGCAGGATGGGCGCAACACAACGGTTGTCGACTCAGCGTCATCATGGAAGATCCGGCAGGACCGTTGTCGACTATGCGCTACGAAGGTTGCCGCGACTCCGCGGAGGTGCGGTTGATTCGCATCGATGGCCTCGGTCACGCATGGCCGAAAGCCGAGATCGACGCGACGACCGTGATGTGGCAGTTCTTCAAGAATCAGCGCCTGCCGAGTGTCTCGCGAAACTGAATCCGGCAGATATTCATGGAACCTGGTGTCGAGACCGACGCATGCCGCAATCAGCGGAGAGGCGCCAAGCCGTCCGAGATAAGACTTTTTCGAAAGCCCGTCTTTTTAGAGAAGCCTAAAATCGTTAAATGTTAAACGCAGCCTTCAGGATCGTTTCGTGGCCCGAGTCATCAGGAAGGACTGATGCAGCAGATTCTCCTTGTGATAAGTCTCGATCAACTTTTTGAACGCTGCTCGAAATTCGGCGAGACGTGGGGGATCCTCTTTTAATGTCTGCACCAGTTTCACGACCGGGCCTGAGATTCGCTCGAAATCCGCGACGAGGTGACTCGAGCTCAAGCCGGGCGTAAAAACCAGATCCCGATCAAACGTGAGATCCGAAACCGCATTTGCCAGACGTTCACGCACAATATTCGGATCGCCCCACTGCTGCGGAGGCGCCGCACCGGACGATGGTGGGGGCATGTAGCTACTGACGAGCTTGAACATGAGCCCCATGAAGAGTTCGGGAGGCCATGTCGAGAAGGCAATACGGCCGCCCGACCGAAGAACACGCAGCATTTCCCTGGTGGCTAGTGGCGGACGTGGAGCAAATATATGGCCGAACTGACTCAGCACGACGTCGAAGGCCTCATCGTCGAAGGGTAGTGACTCTACGTCGCCTTCGCGAAATTCAATCGACATCTCCGCAATCCGTGCGCTTTCCTTAGCTGCCGCCAGCAACTCAGGCGTAAGGTCGAGACCGGTTACCTGTGCTCCCGACCGCGCAGCTGTTATCGCTACGACGCCCGTTCCGCAAGCGACATCGAGAACTCTTTCTCCGGAACGCACTTCGGCAAAACGAACGAGTTTCGCGGCAGCGACTATGGTATGCACTTCGAATGGAGCAAACAATTTCCATCCTTCCCGCTGGACCGCTTTGAATTGAGCAAAGGGATCAGGCGACGTACTCGTGGACTCCATGTTGTTCTCCGATATTATTGAGAAAATTTGAACTTATCGTGCTGTGAATCCGCGATCACTTTCCGGACATTTCATGAACTCGCAACTGTGATTTTAGACCATTCCCACCTGTCAACAATTGCTGACGACCGCGATGTGAACGGCACCGCAGTAGCGCCGTCATTCTTTCGCGCGTTATCCGACCTTGTAATCGCTCTGATCGGCGCGCTGGAAAACTTCGCGCGCCGGATTGAAAACGCTGTTCAGCACAAGCCCGAAGAACAGCAGTGCGGCGAATCCTGTGGCGAGCATGAATCCGTAGATGGGGCCGCCCATGGCATCGCTGATGGCGCCCATTGACAGCGGAGCCAGCACTGCAGACAAGCATGTAAAGAACAGGAGTACGCCGGCAGCGGCGCCATGTTCCGATTTCGAAACGCTGCTGATTCCCTTCGAATTGATGGTGGGATAGATCACCGACATGAACAACCCGGATAGCGGGAGTGAATATATCCCCCACGCCACCCCGCCGGCGATGCTGATGGCGAAGCACGCGAGAATCGCGCCGCTGCAGATCGCGAGCACCGCGCTCCACGAAAGCCGATTCAACATCCATGCGCCCAGGAATCGCCCTCCCGCGCGCAACAAAAAGAAGATGGAAATCGCGTAGACGGCAAGCCATTTTCCCGTGCCCTCGTAGCCGGTCAGCAGCGTCGGCATCCAGACATAGATCGCGGCTTCCACGGCAACATACAGAAACAGGCCCAACGAGAACAGCAGCACAAAGCGATTTTTCATGACTGCAAAAACGGAATTCAAGTCGGCCTGCTCGGTCGCGATCGATGCGCGGTTGGGATACCGAACGGTGAGGGCGATGAGAATCAATACAACTCACATCCCTCCCGCAATCGCGTATAGCCACTGCCATGGGACGCCGCGATGCAACAACTGCGAAAGCAGAGCGGGTCCTACAATGGAGCCGACGCCGAAAAACCCTTCAGCCGTGTTCATGATCGACGTGTGTTCCGAAGTCGATCGCACAATATCGCCGATCAGAGCGAGTGCACCGGTCTTGAAGACTGCGATTGCAATGCCGGACAACGCCATCAACACACAGAAGAAAAAGAACGATGTTCCCGCCAGGAATAAAAATGATGCGGCCGCGAAGAGCATCAAGCCAATCAGAATCGTTGTCTTTCGCCCGAATCGGTCTGCGAGATGACCGAGGAGAAAGCCCGCCACCGCAATTCCTGCCATGGTTGCGTATTGAAACGACCCTGCCGCAGTCAGGCTCAATCGAAAGGTCCTGACGATTTCCGGAATGATGATTCCCACCGAATCGGTCGTCATCGCAAACATCGCGAACATCATGTATGTCAGAGCTTTGATCGCTCTCATGTTCGAACGGCCGTGGAGTGATTCGTTTTGGATCATGAAGAAACCTCGGAAGACGCTTCGATCACCACATTCATCGTCATCAAATCCACGTGGAGGCGGGCCCAGTGTGCGTTATTGCGCCATTCGATCGTGATCTCGGGATCACTGGAAGGTAGAAGATTAAAATCACCGTCGAACGCCGGATGGGTGTTCCGAAACCGGATCAAATCGAACAGCGATCGCACGACGGGACGCTGGATTTCCGAACGGATTTCGAGGCCGGTGTAATAGTGCCTGTTGATGTCGCGCCCTTCCTTTGTCCGCCGCAGAAGTTCCATGTCATTGGCACCGGCCAGTAATCCGACGTAGTAGACCTGCGGTATGCCCGGCGAGAAGAACTGTAGCGCACGGGCAATCCGGTATTCCCCGTCGCGTCGGCCGAGAGCGTCATAGAAAGTGCAGTTCACCTGTGACACGTCGAGATTGTTCGCCGCCTCTCCACTGGCCTGTCGGCTTTCGTCGTTGGTTCGCTGATGAATCGTTTCAACAAGGCTCGCAATTTCATCAGCATTCAAAAATCCGCCGGCATCGATGACTCCGATTCCATCATGCGTATCGAGGACCGTGACCACATTGCGAGGACTCATCGAGAGCCAGTGTTTCAATGCGCCCGCGCTGTGCGTGTACAGCGCGTGCAGAATCAGCGGCGGAAGAGCGAAGTCGTAAACCCAATCCACTCGTCGTGCAAGCTGGATCTGGTCCTCGAACTGGCCGTGCATTTCCACCAGCACTTCCATTCCGAGCAGGTGCGCCTTTTCCGCAAGACCGGAGATAAACTCGAACGTCTCGGGAATCATAAAGCAGCTTGTACCGGACTTCTTGATTGCGAATCCTGCCGCATCCAGCCGAATCGCGCGCACACCCGCCGCGTGGAACTGCTTCAGGATGTCCTCCAGATAGGCGCGGCCCGAATCGGAAGAAACGTCGATGTCGATCTGTCCCGAGGTGAACGTCGTCCAAAAGACGCGTTCGCTGCCATTCTCAAACTTCACCGTGGTGAACGGAAGACTCGGACGTATTCGATAGATCTGGAGAAGATCCGACTCTGTTGCCCCGTTCGGGAAAACGCGTCCGAAGGTCAGGAAGAGGTCGGAGTGTGGTGAGGCATCGCCGTTTCTTCGAACATCTTCGAATTGCGGCGATCGGCTGGACACGTGATTGACGATCAGGTCCGCCATGAGATCCTTGCCTTTGGCAAGTTCGCCAAGATCGTCCCAGGATCCCATTCGAGGATCGGGCTGCGTGTGATCGATCGGATCGAAGCCGGCGTCGGTTCCATCGATCGGAAAATAGAACGGCAGAAGGTGCATGCCGCTGAACAATCCGGCGAACGGCCCGTCCAATAGCGAACGAAGCTGCCGAAAACCTCCACCGGACAAACGATCGACGTACGTGATGAGCTGGACCTGATTTTTCAGAAGTACACGGCCTCCTCGAGAGTCCAGTCCGGAATTGCGCCGTGGCGGCTCGCGACAATGGCCCCGACACGATTCGCAAATGCAGCGATATCGCGAGGCGGTCGATTCAAACTCAGCCCATGCATGAAAGCCGCAGCAAACGCATCGCCCGCACCCACTGTGTCCGCCACCTCCACCGGGCGGCCCCGCTCTTCAACATAATTCCCATCAGCCAGAAGAGCGCATCCGCGTGCGCCCAGCGTCACCGCGACAGCTCGCCAGCCATAACGAGCCGCGCCATCGCGGCAAAATCCCTCGATTGAAGACGGCAGGTTGCAGAACTCATGCACCCGGGTCAACTCTTCTTCGTTGAGCTTTACGACGTCGGCGCGCTCCAATAAATTTTTCACCAGTTCCGGAGAATCCCCGGAAGGACGAAGGTTCAAGTCATAGAACTTCACGGCCTCGTCAAGTTGATGCAGGAGGCCATCGAGAAATGCTCGACCTTCAGGCGTCGAAGCGAACAACGTCCCAAAATAGAGCCAGTCGGGATGCTTATCCTTCAGCTGGTCCACCTTGCCGCCGAGCTGCATCCCGTCGTACGCCGCAGGGCGATGGATTGTGAAAGAGGTCCTTTCGGGTGAAACCTCAACGGTCGCCGTGCCGGTAGGAAGCGTGGTGGAAGACTCAACAAACATCGTATCCAGATCGAGTGTCGCAATCTCCCGAGTGGCTTCCCTCCCCCGATCGTCCGAGCCCACGGCGCTGACGAGGTAGACGGGATGTCCCAGCCGCCTGGCGTGGACGCCAAAGTTCAGTGGTGCGCCGCCCAGGCGAGTCGAGTTCGGGAAGATATCCCAAAGGACTTCCCCGACCGCGGCAACGGATTCCGGATGGCACTCAACCGACACGTGTCCATTCCCTGTTTCGCATGCCGCAGGACTCACGAACGACCAAATGAAAATTTAACAGAATATCCCTCGCCGGAAGTTTCGGATTGCGAAGCCGATCCAGCATGGCGCCCACGGCAATCGCGCCAATGCTGGCGCAGGGCTGGTGGATCGTCGTCAGCGGGACCGAAAGAAGACTGGCATACTTTACATCATCGATTCCGACCATTCGAACTTCGCCGGGGACAGAGACTTTCAAGTCGGTGAGCGTCTTGAGAAGGTTCGCAGCGGTGAAGTCGTTGGCGCAGACGAAAGCGTCGGGCTTTACGCGTTTCAAAATGTTCTTCACCTTCGCATGATCTGCCGGGTCCACGCGGAATACCTGTGGCCCATTGTTCAGGTTTGATTCTGCGATCGCCCTTTTGTATCCGGCAATGCGAGCATCGACCGTCGGCGCCGAGCCGGACCGTCCAAGGAACACGATTCGACGGCATCCTCCAGCGATAACATGCTTCGTCACAACGTACCCGGCCCTGCGGTTATCGATACCGACCAGGTCGTATTGGCTCCTCTCCGGATAAGAAACCAGATCACGGTCCAGCAGAACAACCGGGATGCCAGCCCTGTCGAGGGATTGGGCAACACTGCGATTGATCGCATCCTTCTGAGGCGTTAGTTCCAGCGGCGCAAAAAAAACGCCGGATACTTTCTTTGCGATCAATTGCCGGCATGCTTGAGACGCCTGCAGTTCGATGTTTGCCGCATCCCCAAACGGGCTCCCCCAGAGCAGAACATGATGACCGGCATGCTGGGCTTCCGCCATCCCGCGGCAAATGGGTTCGAAGATTTCAGTTCGGCCCAGTTCCGGAATCAGAAGACCGAATGTGTACCCGCGGGCCGCAATGTCGGCCCGCACGTAGCTTCCCGACCCGACACGGCGCTCGATGACTCCGGACAACTGCAGTTCGCGCAGGGCACGATTCACTGTGGGCCGCGAGGCGTGAAATTTCCGGACGAGTTGGCTTTCGCTGGGGAGCCGCATCCCGGGCTGATATTCGCCCGACGTGATCGCGTCGGAAAGGCTGTCGCGGATAATCTGATATTTCGGAGACGATTCCTGCTCCTGCACGAGCTGATAATACAGGTCCGCGTCTTCCCCACCAAATCCGTTGTGACGGAAAGCAATCTTCGCCTTGACACCACGGAACGCCGTTGATTAGATTTCCGCGCAGCCGGCGATCGGACAGATCCACTAAATCTGTCAATACAGATTTCAAATTTCGAAAACAGACGATAGGACATTCAATCCAATGAACGCACGAATTTTTGCAGCTTTGGTGCTGTTCGCAACGGCCATGTCGGGTGAAAGTCTTGCGCAGACTTCAACGCTGCGGGCAGGCGCCGCGAAGGTCGACGTGACGCCGGCGGAAAACGAACTCCCCCGGAACTACGAAGGCATTCTCGATCATCTTTATTCCCGCGCTATCGTGATCGACAGTGGTGGTGCCAGCGCCGCTCTCATCTCACTGGATGCAGGCGGAGTTTCCGAGCAGATCTGGCAGAACGTGACGCAGCAGGTGGAACGCGAGCTCGGGATTCCCGCAAAGAACGTCGTCATCACCGCCACGCACACGCACAGCGCACCTGGACAACCAGCGGCTTCCTACGTGCAGAAGATCGTCGAATCCGTGCGTCTGGCGAAGCAACGTCTCACGGCGGCGCGCATCGGCTATGGCACCGGCGTTTCGTACATCAACGTCAATAGGAACATCATCGACCCACAGACGAAACGCTGGTGGGAAGGCCCGAACTACGATGGTCCCTCGGACAAAACCGTCGCAGTCATCAAGCTCGAGTCGCTGAATGGGACGCCCATCGCGGTTTATTACAACTACGCGATGCACGGAGTCGCGGCAGGGCAGCTGGACCTGGTGAGCGGAGACGCGCCGGGCACGACATCGAAGTACATCGAAGATTCCTTCGACGACAAGATCGTCGCGCTGTGGTCTTCCGGAGCTTCGGGGGACCAGAATCCGATGTACTACCAGCAGACCTATGACCTGCGCGAAATCCGTATCAAGGAATACGCGTCGCGCGGTATCGATATCAGCAATTCGATGCCTCCCGGCGGACAGGGCCTCAACAAGAAAGATCCCGCGGTCATCAAGCTGATGAATCAGCAGAAGCAGATGATTCTTTCGATGGGCCAGTTCCTTGGCGAGGAAGTGATGCACGTGATGCGCGGTATGGAGCGCGTGGAAACGAGCGTTCAAATCGATGGACGACAGAAAACCGTTCAATGTCCCGGCCGCGATCGCACCGACACGGGGCGAGCGGGTTTTCCGGGAACCTACAAGGATGGAGCGCCTGTCAACATCCGCCTCGGCCTGCTGAAGGTTGGGGACATTGCGATAGGGACGGTGAACGCAGAGGTCTTCAACCTGATTGCCCAGCGGCTCAAGAAGGAATCGCCCTACGCTCGGACGATGATGGCCACACTGACCAACGGGTCGGCAAACTCCGGCTACATCCCGAATGACGCGGCTTATGGGATGTACACGTTTGAAGTCGTGTCCTCGCGTCTGCAACCCGGATGCGCGGAGACGGCAATCGTCAACGGCATCCTCGACCTCATGTCGGAATCGAAAAAGTAAGGAGAAATCGATGAAGCTTTCCATCATTCCAATTGTCGTGCCTGTGCTCGCCGTAGCGATGCAGATCACCGCCCTCGCCCAGACAAATTCCAGGTGTGCGGACATGGCAAAGTTCAAGAGCCCGGGCGTGACACTGGAAATCACACGCGCGGAAGCGATGCCTGCAGGCCGCGCACAAGCTGCGCGCGGCGGACGCGGAGGCCCGGCCGGTCCGGAACTGCCGGCGCATTGCCGGGTCGACGGCATGATGGATAAACGGACTGGAACAGACGGAAAGACCTACGGCATCCGGTTTGCGATCGCGCTTCCTGAAAATTGGACCGGACAATATCTGCAGCAGGGCGGGGGCGGCCTCAACGGCACCGTTGGCGAGCCCACCGGAGCGCAAGCCGCGGGCGATAAGCCGGCGCTGCTTCGAGGGTTCGCTGTTGCCACGACCGATACCGGACATCAAAGCGCCGGCGGCGCGTTCGACGGTGGCTTCATGCAGGATCAGCAGGCTGCGCTCGATTTCGAATATGTCGCCAACGGGCGCGTCGCCGTGCTCGCGAAACAAATCATCGAGAGCTACTACGGCAAACCGATCGCACACTCGTACTTCGTCGGATGTTCCACCGGAGGACGCGAAGCGATGCTGATGTCTCAGCGATATCCGCTTTATTTCGACGGCATCGTGGCCGGGTCTCCCGCGATGCGTACGGGGCATTCGAATCTCGCAACGCGCAGCGTGACGGTGAACCTGAACAAGATCGCGCCAAAGGGCCCGAACGGCCAGCCTCTTTCCGGCGGAGGACTCACCGACGGCGATCGCAAGGCCATCATCGCGAAACTCATCGACGTCTGTGATGCGCGCGACGGTATGAAGGACGGCATGATCTTCGACGCAACCGGTTGCACGTTCAAACCGGCGGATCTTCAGTGTCCCGCCGCCAAGATGGAAGGCTGTTTGTCGAAGGAACAAGTGGACGCGATCACAACTGCGTTTGCGGGACCGAAGGATTCACGCGGCAACCAGGTTTATCCCGGCTTCTTTTTCGATACCGGCATCACCGCGACTGGCGGCGGCATCCCGGGCCTGCTCGCAACCGGCAACAGCCCGATCGGCCCCCCAACCACAGCCGTTTCGCAGGACATCGACGCCGATGCCGCGCGAGTGAGCTCCAATCCAACATCGCTTGTTGGCGACTCATGGACGTGGACCAATCTCAATACGTTCTCCACGCATGGCGGCAAGCTGCTGTTCTATCACGGCGTGAGCGATCCGTGGTTCTCGGCGAAAGACACCATCGACTATTACCAACGTTTGGGCACCGCCAACGGCGGCGACGCAAAGGTGAAAGACTGGAGCCGGCTTTTCCTTTCTCCGGGCATGGGCCATTGTAACGGCGGCAGCGCCACGCTCGACACGTTCGACATGCTTTCCGCAGCAGTGAACTGGGTGGAGAAGAACACGCCGCCGGATTCGATAACGGCAACAGGCCGGGCGTTCCCCGGCCGAAGCCGCCCGTTATGTCCCTTCCCATCGCACGCGCAATACAACGGCGCCGGCGACCCGGAGAATGCAGCCAGTTACGCCTGCCGTCCGTAGGCGGAACGGTGTCAGGAACTGCGAGCAACACAAGGCGAGATTGGCCTTCCTGGCCATGCGGACCGATTTGCTCGACCTCAAGATTTCAGGAGGATTCTATTGCGATTGAAAATGGTCTGGGTCTCGATTGTTCTCCTGCTGGCGTGCGTTGTCGTTCGGCTGGATGCTCAACGCGGAAACGCCGCTGCGCCGACTCAGGGATTTCCGGCGCAGCAACGACCTCCAGGGGACGCCGCACTCATCGCGCGCGGAAACACACTGTATGGAATTCATTGCCGCTCGTGTCATGGACCCGATCTGCGCGGGGGCGAGCAGGGAGGACCTAATCTTCTTCGCTCCGAAGTGACGATGAACGATCGATCGGGCGAACTGATTCAACCGGTGATCCGCGAAGGACGACGGAATCCCGGAATGCCTTCAATGCCAGCGATCGATCTCTCCACGGACGATATCCGTGCAATAGCGGAATACATCCATAGCATCCTCGCTACTGCCAGAGGCCAGGGTTCGCCGCCGCCCGGGCCGCCGGTCACGCTCAATGTGCTGGTGGGCGATGCCAGCGCGGGCCGGGCGTATTTTGAAGCGAAGTGCTCCAGCTGTCACTCCGTGACGGGCGATCTCCGCGGAATCGGGTCCCGTTTTACAAACCCATCGCAGCTCCAGAATTTGTGGGTTGCCGGAGGAGCCGGGGGACGTGGCGGCGGAACCACGCCCATCACGGCGAGTGTGACCTTGCGGGATGGACAAAAAGTGGAAGGCCGTGTCATTCGTTCAGACGACTTTACGATCGCGCTCGAGATGGCGGACGGCACTTCCCGTTCGTTCCGTCGCGACGGTGATGTGCCGAAGGTCGAAATCCATAATCCACGCGACGGCCACATCAAACTCCTTGCTGGATATACCGACAAGGATATCCACGATGTGACGGCCTATCTGGTGACACTGAAATGAAGATCATACGATTTTTCTTATTCCTGACATTAGCAGCCATGCCGGCGCTGTCTCGGGCGCAATCTTCGGGTGGACTCGATCCCGCGGTTCTGTTGAAACCTCTATCCGATATCTGGCCGACCTACTCCGGCGATTACACCGGACGGCGTTTCAGTTCTTTGACGCAAATCAACCGAGACACTGTCAGGAACCTTACGCTCTCATGGGTGGCGCGGCTCAATGGGACCGCCGCAGGCGCGCAGACAATTCTCGGAGGTGTTGGCTCCGGTGAGTCCACCACCGTGAACATTAAGGGATTCGTTTTGTACTTCGACGACACGCTGTATGTCACTTCGGCCGACCATGTGTGGGCGCTGGACGCGCGTGACGGCCGATTGCTATGGCATTACTTTTGGAAAACGCGCGGTGGCACGCACACCGGAAACCGCGGTGTCGCGATGTGGCATCGCTATCTGTTCTTCGAAACCCCGGATGACTACCTGGTATCGCTGGACGCCAGGACCGGCAAGGAACGCTGGCACGTTGAAATCGCGGATTTCGAGCAACAGTATTTCTCAACCATGGCGCCTGTGGTTGTTGGTGATCATCTGCTGGTCGGGACGGGCAACGATCTCGACGCTCCTGGATTCCTTCAGTCGTACGAACCGGAAACGGGAAAACTGCAATGGAAGTTCTACACCGTTCCGATGAATCCCGGCGATCCGGGGCTAGAAACGTGGCCGAACCTCGATGCGGCGCGGCACGGCGGAGGACAGGTCTGGATACCGGGATCGTACGATCCCGAGACTAGGTTTTACATTTTTGGAACCGGGAATCCGACGCCTGCATATACCGGAGTCGGACGCAAGGGAGACAACCTGTTCACCTGTTCGCTCATCGCCGTCAATGTCGACACCGGAAAAATGGCATGGTATTTCCAGACGTCGCCGCATGACACACACGACTGGGACTCCACGCAGACACCGGTATTGATCGATGGTGTCATCAACGGCCGTCTGCGCAAACTCGTGTCGACGGCGGAGCGCAACGGCTACTTTTACACGCTGGATCGCGTGACCGGCGAGCACATCGTCACGGCCAGGTACGGTTCGACGACCAACTGGGTGAAGAGCGTCCGACCGGACGGAGTCGTGGAGCTGGATCCACTGAAAGAAGCCACAATTCCCGGGTCGCTGGTATCTCCGGTCGAAAGCGGTGTGACGAACTGGCCGCCTCCAGCATATTCCCCGGAAACCGGACTGTTCTACGTGCCGGAGCACAATGGGTTCAATATGCTTTACCTCACGGATCCCGATCCGCGAGGTTCCATGGGCCTGGGCGGTAAATCCGTATCGGGTGTCGGTTCGGCCGGCGATTTTCTGACCGCCATCGACTACGCGACAGGCCGCATCGCCTGGCGAAAACCGATCAGTGGGGGCGGAGTCGGAGCAGGATTACTCGCAACCGCGGGCGGGTTGTTATTTGCGGGCGACGGAAGCGGCAATCTTGTGGCGCTGGATTCGCGCGATGGAAAACCTCTTTGGCACACACGCATCGGCAATGCGTCGAATGCGCCGCAAACCTATTTGCTCGATGGACGCCAGCATCTTCTGATCGCGGTCGGCGATACCCTGTACGCGTTCACGTTGTACTGAAAATGGAGGATTCATGAGCGCTAAGAATAGTGCAGTCGTGCGGAGCTGGATCATCGTGGCTGCGGCAAGTGTTGCGATTGCCGCAGGCACTCGGGTGAGCTTTCCGGCTCAACAAGCTCCAGGTGGCGCCGGTGCAGCGGCTGCGGGTGGCGCACGTGGTGTACGCGGAGGCGGTGCGCAAGGTACGCCAGTCTCCGGGCCGAACGGCGAAGTGTGGGGGTTTACCGATACGGCGTTCAATCCCAACTCGCGGTGGCGCATTCACGATGCCGAGCGTCCGCAACCGCCTGTGGTCACGCCCGGAGAAACGGTAAGCATCCCGGCACCATCGGATGCCGTTATTCTTTTCAATGGCAAAGACCTGTCGCGGTGGGTGAATCGGGGAGCCAATGGCGCCGAATCCCCGGCCAGCTGGACGATCCGCGATGGCTACTTCGAAGCACAGGGCGGAAACCTTTCCACACGGGAAAGTTTTGGTGACGTGCAGTTGCATATGGAATACGCGATCCCCGCGGACGTGACGGGAACCAGTCAGGATCGCGGCAATGGGGGTGTGACCTTCATGGGCCGCTATGAGATTCAGATCCTCGACTCTTTCAACAACAGAACCTATGCAGACGGCATGATGGCATCCGTTTATGGGGAATGGCCTCCGCTGGTCAACGTATCCCGGAAACCTGGGGAATGGCAGTCGTTGGACATTGTCTTCGAGGCGCCCAAGTTCACCGGCAGAGTGACTCCGGGATTCTTCACGGTGTTTTGGAATGGCGCCGTCGTGCACAACCGCGCAGAGTTGTATGGCACCACGACTCCGACCATGACTCCGCACGTCTACACGGCTCACGATCCGGAGCTGCCGCTCCAACTGCAGGGTCGCGCCCGCGTCCGTTATCGGAATGTCTGGATTCGCCGGTTGAAGTCGTACGATCAAGGCGCCAGGGTCAATTAACGCGTGGCCTCTCGGCGTCGTGGAACTCGAGAATGAGTCTGAATGCGCCCCACCGAAATCTGCAAGGTAGTACCCAGGTCACGGATGCGTCAATCGGCGGACTGCCGCGACAGCATAAGGGTCGTCGGGCAACCATGGTTGCCGCGCGGGCGCTTCTGCGTCCCGACCTCGCGGTGTTCGTTCCTTTGTAAATTCAGATTTTCCACGCGCACTCCGTAGAAATTCGGCACTCGAGCTATCGCATGGCGTTCAATTTCTCAAATCGCTTTTCCACAACGTCGAAGGTTTCATCCTTCTTCGGAAACGCGAAGCGCACCAGCCCTCGGCCCAGACCGGGATCTGAAGCGTAGAAGCTGGAGCCCGGCACGGTCGCAACACCGACTTCATCAATCAACCAATAAGCGAAGGCCATGTCGTCGTCGCCGCGGTTCAGGTGCCGGAAGTCGGCCATCACATAGTAAGCGCCTTCGGGAACGGCATATTTGAAGCCGTGTTTGTCGAGGAGCCCGAGCATACGTGAACGACGAGAAGTATAAAAAGACTGAAGCCACTGATAATACGAATCCGGTAAACCAATGACCGTCGCCATGGCCTCCTGCAGCGGCGTGGGAGCGCACACGGTAGTAAAGTCGTGAACCTTGCGCAACGCATCGGTCAATTCTGCGCTCGCTATGCAATAGCCCACGCGCCAGCCAGTGACGGCAAAGGTCTTCCCTAAGCCACAGATGGTGATTGTGCGATCCTGCATGCCGGGAAACGTGGCAATCGGAATATGGCGAAGACCATCAAACACGAGGTGTTCGTATATTTCGTCCGTAATCGCGACAACGTCATGCTTGACGCAAAGATCCCGAATGATCGAAAGTTCCTGCTCGGTGAAAACCCTGCCCGACGGATTGTGCGGAGAGTTGAACAGCACGGCCTTGGGCTTCTGCTCGAACGCGCGCGCCAGTTCTTCAGGGTCGAACTGGTAGTGAGGAGGACGCAGTGGAACCCAGATCGGAATCCCGCCGGCGAACGCGATACCGGCATGATAGTTTTCATGCGCCGGCTCCAGAACCACAACTTTTTCTCCGGGATTAACGATGCCGATCAGGGCGGCGATGACCGCTTCGGTCACACCGCAGGTCACCGTGACATGCTTGTCGGGATCGACGTCCTGGCCGTAAAAGCGGCGGCTCTTTTCCGCGATCGCCTTGCGGAGGCTGGGCTGTCCCCAGGTCATTCCATACTGATTCCGTCCGCTTCGCATCGCCTTCTCGGCCGCGGCGAAAACTTCCTGCGGCGGGTCGAAATCCGGAAATCCCTGCGCCAGCAGGACCGCTCCCTTATCGAAGGCATAACGCGTGATGGAGCGGATCACGGATTCCTGAAGATTTCGAAGCCTGTCTGCAGCGTAATTTTTCACGGCCGTTAATATACGTTAAAAGCAGAGATGAAACAGTGACGCCGTGGGTATTTTCCTGAACATTCGAAGGCTATTGAAAATCCACTGAGGCAACAGCGGCTACAAAAGGTTGGTTAAACGCCATCACCTTTTGATGCTCCGGGTGCTGCTGATAACTGCGCAACACAGCAGAAGAAGCAAATCGCATGATGAGTATCAGGTCCCAGCTACGTTCATCGTGCAAAATATCGCGTCCAATTTGCAGATGTTCAATGCCCGCAATGCTGGTTCGCAGGCTCAGCATTCTTCGACAGAACTCCGCGATATGTTCATCGCTGGTGCCCTTCTGGTACTTGATTACGACGTAGTGCTGCAGCATTGAGAGTTCCCGTTGAGGGCTGCTTATCGAACTTTGGCGCCTTCTGCAATGATGGAGGCTGCGGCATTGAGTTTATCAACCGCAAAACCTGCAGCAGTCTTGTAACGCTGCATGAATTCGTCACGTTCAGCCCTGGGGATGACGTCTTCGATATTGTCGAACACACCTCCGCAACGATCATCGAGCAGATTCAGCAAACCGAAAGGACCTGCTCCACGATTGCGCAAAACGAGTTGTGACATTTCCGGACACAGTTGAGTGTCGTACGCTTTCAGTGCCGTGGAGTTCACGCCATGTTCCAGTATGGCGGCGCCAAGTACTCGCGCATCGATAATGGCCTGACTGGCGCCGTTGGATCCTGTGGGGTACATCACATGTGCAGCGTCGCCCAACAGAACCACATTGCCATCAACCCAGGTTGGGATGGGTTCACGATCTATCATGGGGTATTCAAATACTTCAGCGGCGCCGCGCAACATGGCGGGAATGTCGATCCAGTCATAATTCCAATGCGCGAAATGATGCAGAAAATCTTCGTGTTTTACCTGTTTGTTCCAGTCGCCGTCACGCCAACCTCCCGAATTGTCCACGGTGATTTCTGCTATCCAGTTGATATCCGACACGCCGGAGACCGGGTCTGGAGCTGAAATGGGATAAAACACCACACGATGATGGTGCGTCCCTAAACCCACGAAGGACGCGCCGGTGCGGATTGGTTTTCCCCTGGTCACGCCGCGCCACATGATTGCACCTCCCCACTGAATTGGTGGTTGCTCGGGGTACATCTGCTGACGTACCGCGGAATGCAGACCGTCGGCGGCAATCAACACGGACCCCTCAAACTCGGAACGGTGGCCATCACGGCTTTGCAACAATGCAGTGACTCCTTTTCCGTCCGGACGATTTCGATAGCCTGTCACTTTCACACCGGTACGAATCGAGGCTGTACCGAGACGCTCCATCGCAGCGCGATACAGCAACATCTGCAGTTCACCCCGGTGGACGGAATATTGCGGCCACTTGTAACCGGCCTCAAAACCTCGCGGTTCGGAATAGACTTCATTACCATTCAAGCCGACCAGAACCCATTCGCGAGTTTGAACTCCAATCCTATCGAGCGATGCGGAGCCAAAACCCAACTCATAGAGTTCCCGCACCGCATTGGGTTGAAGATTGATGCCCACGCCCAGAGGTTTGATGTCTGCGACGGATTCAAACACGACACATGGCACCCCGATTTGATGCAGAGTGAGTGCGACGCTCAAGCCGCCAATGCCGGCACCGGAGATTAGTACTGGAGATGTGGTCATTTCAGTTCCTTAAAAGCCGGCATTGTACTTCAACGCCGGGCCCTTCCGCTTTGCTGTTCTGGTCCGCGCTGGTGGATGATCGTGAGGCGCTTTTGAGTATTGCAGAACTCGGGAGGGTCGGAGGGCAGCACGATCGAGGCAGTCGTCAAGATCACGAGGGGAATGGTTCCGGGGCCGCTTTCTTTAAGAATGCGTTCCGAGTCATTTTGTTTGGACAACCCCGCGCGTCATCGCAAAGAACGCGATGACGCTCCGGATCGGACCAGGTCAGGAGACTTCGTGTGCACAAGGGACCCGTACGATTGAACGTCTTCCCATGTGCACACGAGTTGGCATGTGATTGGCGTCAGCGGACTGCCGGCCTTACCGTCCTGTTCCGGGCTGCTGGCCACCGGGAAGTCCGATGACCGGTTCTGCCTCGGGCTCGGGCGCGTTGCCGCGGCCTCGGCCGCCAGCAGGGGCTGCACCCCGCGCCGCACCACCGCCACGCGCGGGCGGGGTCCAGCCATCGCGTGCCGGTCCATCCTGAACGAATCGGGTATCCGCACTGACGGTGTAGCCGGTACGATACTGCTGGCCGGCATTTCCGTAATACTTCCCGTACTTCAGGGCGGCGTTGTGAACCTTGATGATGGCATCCTGGTAGCGTGGATCGTTCTGTGACCATCCGGAAAAACTCGACAGATCGTTGTTGCCGAGGATGACGACGTCCACTCCGTGTGTCGCCGCGATTTCCTCCGCGTTGGCTACGCCTTCAAGAGTTTCGATCATGACGACCACAAGCATGTTGTCGTTGATCGTCGCGCGATAATTGACGCCAGGCCATGCCTGTCCAAACGATCCGCCGCCCGAACTTCGCCGGCCGAACGGAGGGTACCGGGAGAAGCGCGCCGCATCGCGCGCTTCGAGTGCATCGTCGACAGTGGGTACGATGATGCCGACGGCACCGAGATCTGTGGCTTTTTGAATGTTGGCTTCCAGAGCATCAGGCATTCGGATAAACGGCGCTGCGCCGTCGACGCCGGGGCACGCGATGATCATTCGGCGCACTTCGTCCCACGACATGGTGCTGTGCTGCATTTCGAACCAAACAAAATCGTAGTGCTTGCGTACTTCGCAATAGAGGTCGGGGTCAAAAGAGGACATCGTGCGGCTTGTAACGACTTTGTCCTGGAGCAAAAGCTCCTTGGCTTTGTTGTACAGTGGCCGCGGAGTGTCCGGACTCATCAAAGCCTTCACCTGCCATCCCCAGCCACGCGCATCCGGTTTATCGGGCAGCATCGAGCCGCCGATCAATCCGGCATTACCGGGGTTGGGGGTTGCCGAAGTAATAGCTGCAGCATTCGCCGCGGCTCCACCGCCACGACCTCCACCACCCTGGCCTCGCGCGCCTGCCGCCGGGGCGGGAGCCTGCGCGGAATACATAACAATTCCCAAACTTACCGCCACTGCGGCAACTGCCAACGGATACCTGACCTTCATCTTTCCTCCTTCTCCAGCGGAGCTGTGGCACCAAATGTCTGAACGTTTGAAAAAACCGACTGGAGCATACTAAAAGCGAGTCCAAACATCATCTGCCTGCTTCAGCTGTTCAATATCGAGGGCCAGTTCCCAATCGGGGCCAGCCTTGGGGTTCACAGTATAGGCTTCTCATCTCGTTTATCGCTTAATACATTGCACTCGGTTGTATTCGGTATGATGGATTCCCATCGCATGATGGTTTATAAGAAAGCGTTCGACATGAGGAATGCTGTTCCAGATGAACGACACGAGGTTACGTCATGACGAAGGCCCGAATTTTTTTGTGCTTTGCCGCGCTGGTCGCAGGCGCCTCACTCATCGCACTTTCCCAGAACCGAGGGGGTGGCGCTCAGGTGTCCGGCGCACCGGCCGGCCCCAACTGGCCCACGTATGGCGGAAACCTTGCGAGTCATCGGTACGCTCCACTCGACCAGATCAATAAGGACAACTTCAGGAACCTTCGAATCGTCTGGCGTCTCAAGACGGATTTCCTGGGCCCCACTCCGGATAACCTGTATTCGGCAACGCCGCTTTATGTGAACGGCGTGATCTATACGACTGCCGGCACGCGGCGCGCCGCGGTTGCGCTCAATCCCGGAACCGGCGAAATGATATGGATGCATAGCGAGGATGAAGGACCGCGTGGCGATGCGGCTACACGTCGGGGCGCGGGCCGTGGTTTAGCGTACTGGGCAAGTGCCGACGGCTCCGACCAGCGAATTCTCTATGTCACACCCGGATACCGCATGATCGCGCTGAATGCCAGGACCGGCGAGCTGGTTCGCTCCTTCGGCAAGGACGGCATCGTGGATTTGAAAGTCGACAATGACCAGGAGTACGACCTGACTACGGCCGCAGTGGGACTGAATGCAACGCCCCTCGTTGCCGGCGACGTCGTGGTCGTGGGCGCCGCCCATTTCGCGGCCGGAAGCCCGAACACTCGACCGACGGCCAAAGGCTTTGTGCGCGGCTTCGATGTGAAGACCGGCAAGCGGCTCTGGATTTTTCACACGATTCCGGTGAAAGGAGAATTCGGTTACGACACGTGGCTCGACGGATCCGCGGAAAAAAATGGCAACCTGGGCGCGTGGGCTCAAATGAGCGCCGACCTCGATCTGGGCCTCGTCTATGTGCCAATGGAAATGCCTGCGACCGATTACTACGGCGTAAACAGGCCCGGCAACGGGTTGTTCGGTGAGAGCATCGTCGCCCTCGACATCAAGACCGGCAAACGCAAGTGGCACTATCAGA
>Ga0105248_10002686_pt1 | contig 19759 bp, 12 predicted proteins | sample KBSS34metaG_FD_81524 | JGI IMG/M metagenome (GOLD analysis project Ga0105248, IMG submission 81524) | Switchgrass rhizosphere microbial communities from Kellogg Biological Station, Michigan, USA - KBS S3-4 metaG | ecosystem: Host-associated > Plants > Roots > Rhizosphere > Soil | place...
AGCTCGGTCGCGATGTAGTCGATCGACTCGGTCACCGCGAGGTTGAGGACGATGTTCGGGTAGCCGATGCTCTGGTTCGACGACACCGCGCGGAACTCGAACTTGTTGCCGGTGAAGGCGAACGGGCTCGTGCGGTTGCGATCGCCCGCGTCGCGCGGCAGCTTGGGCAGCACGAGGACGCCGGTATCGAGCTCGCCGCCGTGCTTGGTCGACTTCGCGCCCCCCTTTTCGATCTGCTCGAAGATGTCGGTGAGCATGTCGCCGAGGAAAATCGACAGGATCGCCGGCGGCGCCTCGTTCGCGCCGAGACGATGATCGTTGCCGGCGCTGGCGATGCTCGCGCGCAGCAATCCCTGCCAGCGGTTGACCGCGCGGATCACCGCCGTGCAGAACACGAGGAACTGCATGTTGTCGTGCGGGTTCGCCCCTGGCCCGAGCAAATTGTTCCCCTCGTCGTCGCTCATCGACCAGTTCAGGTGCTTGCCGGAGCCGTTGACGCCCGCGAACGGCTTCTCGTGCAGCAGGCAGGCGAGGCCGAACTTCGGCGCCGATCGCTTGAGCGTTTCCATCATCATCATCTGATGATCGGTGGCGACGTTCGCGTTCTCGAACACCGGCGCGATCTCGTACTGGCTGGGCGCGACCTCGTTATGGCGCGTTTTCACCGGCACGCCGACCTTGTACAGCTCGGTCTCGACTTCGGACATGAACGCCATCACGCGGTCCGGGATCGCACCGAAGTACTGATCCTCCAGTTCCTGCCCCTTGGGCGGCTTGGCGCCGAACAGCGTGCGGCCGGCGTTGATCAGATCGGGCCGTGACAGGTAGAAGTACTGATCGATCAGGAAATACTCCTGCTCGGGTCCGCAGGTCGTGACGACGCGCTCGGCGGTCGAGCCGAACAGCTTGAGAATCCGCACGGCCTGCTTCGAGAGCGCTTCCATCGAGCGCAGCAGCGGTGTTTTCTTGTCGAGCGCTTCACCCGTCCAGCTCACGAACGCCGTCGGAATGACCAGCGTCGTCGCATTGCCGCTCTTGAGGAGCCAGGGCGGGCTCGTCGGATCCCACGCCGTGTAGCCGCGCGCCTCGAAGGTCGAGCGCATGCCGCCGGACGGGAAACTCGATGCGTCGGGCTCACCGCGCACGAGCTCTTTCCCGGAGAACTCGAGCACCGCTTTGCCGTCGCTCGTCGGCGAGAGAAACGAGTCGTGCTTCTCGGCGGTGATCCCGGTCAGCGGCTGGAACCAGTGCGTGTAGTGTGTGGCGCCGTGCTCGACCGCCCACTCCTTCATCGCGGAGGCGACCGCATCGGCGACCGAGTTGTCGAGCGGCTCGCCGTGCGTCATCGTGCGGCGCAGCGCGTGATAAATCGGTTTGGGAAGACGCGTCTGCTGAACTTCGTCGCTGAACACGAGGCTGCCGAACGCCTCGGTGGCGCGTGCGGCCCGTGGCTCCTTGGCTTCCGTGACCGACCAATTGCGGATTGAACCGATTGCTTCCCCGAGCACTCTGGACCCCATCGCTGCGCCCCCTTGTCGACCGAATCTTAAAGCGTCACACAACCTGCGCATTATCCCAGAATCCGTGCAGATGTTGCAATCCAGCCGAGACAACTTCGTGACAATCCAGCCATTTTCTGCAATCTGTCGGCCTGGAATTGCCACTTCGGCAGAAATCTGCGGTCAGTCAGCCCACCCCAGCAATGCCAGGAATTCGGCCAGCACCATCGCCGTCGCCCCCCAAATCTCCACACCGTGGACGTGGAACGCCGGCACGGTGAAGGTGACGCCGTCGCGTTGGCGTTCAGTCGTCGAGAAATGCCGCGGATTGAGAAGGTCGTCCACCCCGACTTCGAGGATTCTGGCGACCTCGCTGTCCGACGGCGTCAGCGCCGGCCGCGTCGGGTTCACGGCGACGATCGGATGCAGGCGGAAACCGCTGACAGGAATATCCAGCGGCGTGAGCGCGCCCAGGACGCGCACCTCGTCCAACGACAGCGCGATCTCCTCGTGCGCCTCGCGGAGCGCCGCCTGCTCGAACGTCTCCCCCGGATCGACAACGCCGCCCGGCAGCGAGACCTGGCCGCCATGCCGCAGCGCATCAGCGCGGACGGTGAGGATGATGTGGGCCTCTCCCGACGTTAAACGCGGAACCCGCGGAACACGCAGATGTTTGTTTTCTTCTGCGGATTCTGCGGGTTCTGCGTTGATCGTCTGCGGGTAGACCAGTAGCAGTCCTGCGGCGTTGCGGATCCTCGCGGGGTTGAGGCTGGTCGGCCACTGGCGGCGCGGAAGCGGCGCGAGGCGCGCCTGCGCATCGGGACCGGGCAGCGTGGATCGCAGCCCGGCCTCCAGCCGAACGAGCGCGGCGTCGAAGGTCACGGAACGATGGTCATCCCGGTGCAGCTGCTTTGCGGCGGGGGGTACGAGCTGCCGGTGATGGCCTTGACGACCTCCGCGGCGATGAACGCGTAGCCGGCGTCGTTGGGATGCAGACCGTCGCCGGCGTAGTTCGACGCGACGTAGCTGCGCGCGTCGCACATCAGATCGACGATGGTGACCGATGACGAGGCGAGCGCGTTCACCGCGGTCCGGGTCATGCCGACCGCCGCGCGCTGCGCCGCCTGGCGCTGGGCGAGCGCCGCGTTCGCGAGGAAAGGAAGGCCGGCCGGATTCGGCACGTTCAGGATGATGATGCGGGCGGACGGCGCGATCACCCGGATGCCAGCCATGAGCGTGGCGTAATCGGCGGCGAACGCTCTCACCTGCGTGTCGATGTAGCCGTTGGTGTCTCCGCCGCCGGCGCCGCCGCCGAGCGCCGCGGTGATCGTGTTGACCTCGTTGATGCCGGCGAAAATCGTGACGACCGTCGAACTGGGCAGCACGAACGGCATCTCGTTCTCGATCATGTTGCCGACGATGATCCGGTTGTACTGAGCGCCGAGGGTCGCGAAGTCACGGCCGATTACGGTCGTGGGGATACCGAGATTCCGGTTGGTGACCATGAACCCCCGGGCCGTGAGGGATCGGACCGTCACCGGGACATAGCCCATCCCGTTCGGGCACTCGGTCAGAAACAGGCACTCTGCACTCGAGCCGACGCCGTTCGCATCGCTGGCCCCTATCGCCGTGTAAAAGATTGTCGAGCCCGTGACCGGCGGGGTCGGCGCCGTCGGGTTGTTGCTGTTGTTACAGGCCGTCCCTAGTGCGATGACGGCAGCGCACAGACCGATCCGCAGAATTGGAGAATGCTGTAACGCCTGAAAAATCCTGTGCTTCGATTCCCACATGTGTTCGACGCCCTTCATTAGAATGGCATACACATGGAGGCGGTGCCTGTCCCTCGTAGCACAGCTGAGGCGTTTTGCGACAACCGCGGCGACCGTCGTCAAGGGAGCATTCAACGTGGCCACGCAACGTCCGGCAGCGCCGATTGAGTTGAAGCCGGGCGATCCGGCTCCCGATTTCTCGCTGCCGGGATCCGATGGCCGAACGCATCGTCTAAAGGACTTGGCAGGCCGTCCGGTCGTGATCGCCTGGTTTCCGAAGGCCTTCACCGGCGGTTGAACGGCCGAGTTAAAGTCGCTCGGTTCGAGCGGCGCAGCGTTACAGGGCCTGGGCGTCAGCTATTTCGCGGCGAGCGTCGACTCGGCGGATGTCAACAGGCAGTTCGCAGAGTCGCTGGGACTGTCGTACCCGATTCTGGGCGACGCGACGAAAGAGGTGGCGCGAGCCTACGGGGTGCTCGCGGCGAGCGGGTACGCATCCCGCTGGACGTTTTACATCGGAGCGGACGGCCGCATTCTGGACATCGACAAAAAGGTCAGCGCCGCGTCCCACGGCCGCGACGTCGTCGCGAAGATGACCCAACTCACAAGCTGATCGCCCGCGGGCGATCAGGCTGGAGCGTGTATGGCACTGCTCGATCGATTCCGCACCCAATCCGGCCACAAGAACCCCGACGCCGCCGCCCGCCTGCAGTTCGTGCAGGAGATGTCGCTCGACGAGCGCGACCTCCTGGTCGAAGTGGCGCGCGAGGATCCCGATCCACGCGTGCGGCGCGCGGCCGTCGCGAAGATGATGGATCCGGCGGCGCTCGGTACGGTGGCGAAGACGGACGCCGACGAACAGGTGCGCGCGCAGGCGCTGTCGATGCTGCGCGACATCGCGCTGGAGGCGTTCGAGGGCCTCGGGGAGAGCGAGAGCCTCGCGGCGGTCGCCGCGATCGAGGATGCCAAGACGCTGGTCGGCGTCGCCAGGAACGCCTCGCGCGAATCGACGGCGGCCGCGGCGCTCGCACGCGTGACCGATCCGCACGCCTTTGGCTCGATCGCGCGCCATGCGGCGCACGAAGGCGTGCGGCGCGCGGCCTTCGATCAGCTGCACGACCACGCCGCGGTGCTGAGCGTTGCGCTCAACAGCGAGTTCAAGGATCCGACGCTGGCGGCAGTCGAGCGAGTCACCGACCGGGGCGAGCTCGAGCAGATTGCCGCGCGCGCGAAGAACAAGAGCGCGTCCAAGCGCGCCCGCGCGCTCGTCCGCGAGATGGACGACCGCCTCGCCGCCGAAGAGACGGAGGCGCGCGACGCTGCCGCGGCCGCTGCGGCAGCAGCCGCCGTACCGCCGATCGTCGAGCCCGACCCGGCGGAGATTGCGCAGGCGGCGCACGACGATGCCGAAGGTCAGGCGGCGCGGGCGCGTGACGAGGCCGAGCGCGCGGAAGCCGACCGCCAGACGCAGGAGGCGCGCGACGCCGTCGCGCGGCCGCGCGTCGAGCTGTGCGAGCGGATCGAGAAGCTGCAGGGCGAGAGGGTGCTCGACGAGCTCGAGATCGCGACCGCGGAATGGGAAGGCATGCCCGCGCTCGACGACCGCGCTCTGCACGACGAGCTGACCCGGCGCTTCGAGCGCGCGGCGCGCGCGTGCCAGAAGCGTCACGCCGAGTGGAAGGACATCGAGCGCCGGCGTTCCCGCCTGCGGGAGCTCGCCGAGGAAGCCGGACGCGCCGCGGCGCTGGAGGATCTCGCCGCCGCGCGGAAACAGTTCGCGGCGATCCGCCGGGAATGGCACGACCTGGGCGCCGGCATGATCAGCGATCCGGCCGTCACCGAGCAGTACGCCGCGGCGCAGACCGCGTTCGCGGCGCGCGACGCCGCGGCGCACGAACAGGATCAGAAGGCGCGGCGCGAGGGGCTGATCCGCGCGCAGCAGCTCGTCGGCCGCATCGAGGCGATCGCCGGCCGCGCCGATCTGACGCTGAAGTCGGGCGAGCGCGCGCTCAAGGAAATCCGGGCGTCGCTCGGCTCGGTGCCGCAGCTCCCGTCGAAGAAGGACTACGACGAGATCGTGAAGCGCCTCAAGGCGGCGCAGACGGCGCTGATGCCGAAAGTGCAGGAACTGCGCGACATCGCCGACTGGCAGCGCTGGGCGAACGTCGGGATCCAGGAGCAGCTCTGCGAAAAGATGGAGGTGCTCAAGGCGCTGGAAGACCCTGAGGCGATCGCCAAACAGGTCCGCACGCTCCAGGAGCAGTGGCGCCAGGCGGCCGACGTGCCGCGCGCGCAGGGCGAGGCGCTCTGGAAGCGGTTCAAGACGGCGCACGACGAAGCCTGGACACGCTGCGAGGCGTATTTCGCCGCACAGTCGGAAGCGCGCACCGAGAATCTGGCCAAGAAGATCGCGCTGTGCGAGCGCGCCGAGGCGCTTGCCGGCTCGACCAACTGGATTCAGACCGCCGACGAGATCAAGAAGCTGCAGGCCGAGTGGAAGACGATCGGCGCGGTGAGCCGCGGCCAGGAGAAGGCCATCTGGGAGCGCTTCCGCGGCGCCTGCGATCGCTTCTTCACCCGCCGCCACGCCGATCTGGCCGAGCGAAAGGCGGTCTGGAGCGACAACCTCGCGAAGAAGGAAGCGCTCTGCGCCAGAGCCGAGGCGCTCAAGGACTCGAGCGAGTGGGACACGGCCGCCTCCGAGATGAAGCGGCTGCAGGCCGAATGGAAGACGATCGGCCCGGTAAAGAAGAGCCGCTCGGAGGCGATGTGGCAGCGGTTCCGCGGCGCGGCCGATCATTTCTTCGCGCGCTACGCACAGCGCCACGACATTGCGTTGGGCGAGCGCGTCGCCGCGCGCGAAGCGATCTGCGCCGAGCTGGAGGCGCTCGCGCCTCAATCGCCAGTCGGCGCGCCTCCACCGGCTGCGAACGACTCGGCTTTGACGGCCCAAGCAGGAGAGCCTCCTGCCGATCTGATGGCCACGGTGCGGGCGTTGAGAGGCCGCTGGCAGACCGAGCTCGCGGCGCGCGGCGTCGATCGCGACCGCGCGCTGGCACTCGACGATCGTTTCGCCAGGGCGTTCGCGGCCGTCATCGCGCGATGGCCGTCGGTGTTTGGCGGCTCCGATCTGGATCCCGACGCCAACCGCAAGAAGATGGAAACGATCGTCGTCCGGATCGAAACGCTGGCGAAGTCGATCGGCGGACCGGCGTCGGCCGGCGCCGACGCCGCGCTGTCGCCGACCGCGCGGATGGCCGCGATGCTGAAGGAAGCGCTGGCCGCCAACACGATCGGCGGCAAGACCGACGACGACAGCCGGTTTCGCGCCGCGGCCGACGACGTGCGCCAGGCCCAGGCGGCGCTGTCGCGGATCGGGCCGGTGCCGGATCAGGTGCGACGGGCGCTGGCCGATCGCTTCCAGCGAGCCACGCGCCGCATCGCCGACGCGACGCCGAAGCCTACTGGCCGATCTTGATCAGCTCGACGTCGAACACGAGCATCCCGTACGGCGCTTTCTTGCCCTCGTAGGCGAGCTTCTCGGGAATCCAGAAGCGGGTCTTCTCGCCTTCGAACATCAGCATCAGCCCCTCGGTCCAGCCGGCAATCACGCCGTCGACGGCAAACGTCGACGGCTGACCTCGCACGATCGAACTGTCGAACATCTTCCCGTCGGTCGTCCAGCCGGTGTAGTGGACCGTGACTTCACCGGTCGACCGCGGATGGCGTCCGCCGACCCCCTCCTGCAGCACCTTATAGGCAAGACCGCTCGCGGTGGTCTTCGCGTCGGCCGGCGGCGCCTTGACGTCGGCCGGCGCCCGCGTCGGAATGCCGATCAGCTCGATGTCGAACACCAGCATCCCCTTCGGTTCGCGCGCGCCCTTGTAGGCGAGCGCCTCCGGGATCCACAGGCGGCGCTTCTCGCCCGGTACCATCAACTGCAGCCCTTCGCTGAACCCCGCGATCACGCGTCCGACCGGGAAGCTCGCTGGCTTGCCTTTCGTGACCGAGCTGTCGAACATCGTGCCGTCGGTCTTCCATCCGGTGTAATGGATGGTCACGACATCGTCCTTGGTGGGATGGTCCGTGCCTTTGCCAGGTGCGATCACCTTCGTGACGAGACCGGACGGCGTTTTGGTCGCGTTGGCCGGCGGCGCGGCGACATCGGACGGCGCGGCGACGGTTGAAGGCGGAGCGGTTTGCGCCGACGCGGCTACGGCCGCACAGACAAAGACGAGGACAGGCAGAATTCGCATCCCGCCATTTTACCTGTGGTATCCTTCGCGCCGTACCTAGCAGGGCATTTCAACGCTCAACTCTGAAGTCTCAACTCTCAAGGTGAGAGTTGACAGTTGAGCCTTGAGACTTGAGAAGCCCTTACCCGCCTCTCGTTCTCGCCGAGGTCGCGGATGTAGGCATCAGCGAGCACACACGAAAGGTGTGCCCATGCCTCAATTCACCAAGCTCACGCCCAATCTCCTGGTCGCCAGCGTCGAACGCAGCCTGGCGTTCTACGTGGACACGCTCGGCTTCGAGCGCGGCATGACCGTGCCCGACGGGTCGCCGTTCGCCTTCGCGTCGGTCGTTGGCGGTCCGGTCGAAGTCTTTCTCAACGACGCCGCCGGCGCGGTGAAGGAATATCCCGGATTTGCCGGCAAGCCGCTCGGCTGCACCGGCACGCTGTTCATCGAGGTGGACGGGGTCGACGCCCTCCACGAGCGGCTGAAGCCCGCGGTGAGGATCGTGATGCCGATCGAAACGAAGTTCTACGGCATGCGCGAGTTCGCAATCGAGGATCCGGACGGCTACGTCATTACCTTCGCAGAACGAACTCAGGCCTGAGAGTGATGGCTGCGCGTTGGCTTGGAATCCTCGTGGGCACGATGCTCATCGCGGTTCCAACGACCGACGCGCAGACCTCGTCGAAGGCTCCTTCCACCCGCCGGTGGCAGGTTCCGCGCACACCAGACAGACGGACGGCCGGACCTCCAGGGTTCTGGACGAACACGACGGCGACGCCGCTGCAGCGGCCGCGCGATCTCGGCGACAAGAGTCATTTCACGAAGGCCGAGGCTGCGGAGTACGCGCGCACGTGGCTCGAGCGCCTGGTGCAGGAGGAAGCCGAGAGGACCGCACGGGCGCCGACCTCGATGAGATTTGCCTGCGCGCGCCGACGAAAAGGCAGGCAGGAAACGATAATCGTCGGAACGCGCCGTCAGGGGGCGGTGGCCTTCGGCGATCGCTGCGTCTGGAACAACTGCGGCGCGAACGCCGAGAGATAGTCGCGCCAGTTGAGCCACGTGTGCGCGCCTTCGCTTTCGAGGAAGACAGGCTTGAACCCGTGCTTCTTCAAAAGGTCCACGGTGTTTCGTGTCGTGGCAATCAGCCCGTCGTCTTTGCCGGTGCTGAACCAGAGGAGACTGAGCCCCCGCTTGCTGGCGGCGTTGTCGAGCGCCGCCAGGTGCTGTTTTTCCCAGGCTTCACCGAATGGCGATGTCGATTCTGATGGCGCGGCGCCGCGCCCGCCGCTGATGATCCCGGAGCTGAAGACACCGATGTACGCGAATTTCTCCAGATGCGGAATCGCGATGTTCAACGTCTGATTCCCGCCCATCGAGAGCCCCGCGATTGCCCGGTTCTGGCGGTCCGTCAACACGCGGTAGTGCTTCTCGATGTACGGCAGCAGATCGGTGATGAAGTCGTCGGCGAATGGATCCGGACCCGTCCCGACTCCCGGCATCCCCGCCACCGCAGCGGCTGGCACTGGAGCGCCGAGCGCGGCGCCAGCCCCGTTCACATGGCCGGCCGGCATCACGACGATCATCGGCTTCGCTTTGTTTGCCGCGATCAGGTTGTCGAGGATGAAGCCCGCACGGCCGACCGAGCTCCACGATTCGTCGACGTCCCCTGCGCCGTGCAGCAGATACAGCACGGGGTAGCGTTCCCGATTCATCTCGTACCCCGGCGGCGTGTAGACGTGCATGCGCCGGATGCCGCCGAGCGCGGTCGACTGGTAGTGAATCGAGGCGACGGCACCGTGCGCCACGTTCCTCGTATCGAACACGTCGGAGCCCGGCACGACCGCCAGGCTGTAGACGGTCGTGTTCGTCTGGCTCGTCGCCGGATTGCGCGAGTCGACGACGGTCACTCCGTTAACGACGAACACGTAGCGGTAGGCGCCGGCGGGCAGCGGGCCGAACGTACGCTCCCAGATGCCGTCGGCGTTTTTCGTCAACGGCGGCGGCGGCACGCCGCGGCCGCCGATTCCGGGGATGTCGCCGGGACTCCTCAACTCGACTTTCTGCGCATCTGGAGCGAGGATGCGGAACGTCACGCGGCGATCGGAACTCACGTCCGGCGAGATGACGGCCGGAGTCTGCGCTGCGCCGCGCCCTTGCGCCGCCGGTGCCTGCGCCGCTTCCGGCGCCGCGGCGGATAGCAGTCGACCCGGCACGAGTGCCGACGCGATCAGGACACCGGCGAGCATCGCGGCCGATGCGGAGTTGCCTACCCGGAAATGACCGCGCGTCATCAATGCCTCCCTGTGCGCTTCGGCGCCACGCGATTGGCGACGGCTGCCCTTAGAACACGAACTTCACACCGAGCTGCACCTCGCGCATCGGCTTTCGCGTGCTGTTGATGGTGCCATACAGCGCGCCGCTGGAGATCGTCGTGTTCGGGTCGTTCCAGATCGGGTTGTTCAGGACGTTGAACGCTTCGAGCCGGAACTGCAGCGTCTTGCTGTTCAGCCGGAAGTTCCGGATGATCGACGCGTCCACGTTGGTGATTCCCGGACCGAAGAACGTGTTGCGTCCGGCGTTGCCGAATGTCCCCAGCGCATTGAGCGTGTAGGCATCGGTGTTGAACCACCGCGCGATCGTCTGCTGGTCGTCCGGCAGAACCGGATCCTGTCCCGTCACGTTCGGACGATCCTGGCCGCCGCCGGTATTCGACCTGTCGGTACCGGAGTACACCGTCCGTGGAAATCCGCTCGACTTCGACAGGATCGTGCTGATCTGCCAGCCGCCCAGAATCGCGCCGCCGATCCCGTCCTGCATGTACGGCTTCCCCTTGCCGAACGGCAGCTCGTACAGAATCGACGCGACGAAGCGATGGCGCACGTCGAAGACCGACAAGCCCCACTCGCACTCGAGGCAGTTGCTGTTCTGCGGGAACAGCGTGTCGCCGTTGAGGGTGCGGATCCCGCTGCCGTTGTCCTCGGACTTGGATAACGTGTACCCGCCCAGGACCGACAGCCCCTGATGGAGCCGGCGTGTGACCTTGACCGCCAGCGAGTTGTACTTGGCCTCCGCGACGTTGCCGATTTCCTGGACCTTGGTGAATTCGGGATACGGCTTCCGGCTCTGCACCGAGCCGACGAGGCCGGGAGTCGTTTCGTTCCAGTCGAACATCCGCTCCAGACGATAGCTGTGGGAGCCGAGGTAGCCGACTTCGAGCGCCGTCGAGTTGCCGAGCTCGCGCTGGATGTTGAACAGGTACTGAAACATGTACGGTGTCTTGCGATCGGGCATGTTGCCGAGCACGTACACGTTCGACAGGCACACCAGTGGCGGCGCCACGCCGCAGTCGTTCGCCGACCCGCTGCCGCCCCTGAACGGCGCGTCGAGCGTCAGATCGGGAGTGAGTAGCAGCGTGTTGTCACGGCGGCGTCCCGACAGGTTGCGCGCCATGTCGAACCGCGGATTGCCGGTGTCCTGCATGTAGAAGATGCCGGTGCCGGCGCGGTACGACCACTTCTCGGTCGGGTTCCACGCCCAACCGAACCGCGGCGCGAAGTTCTTCTTGTCGTCGAAAATCAAGCGATCGCCGAGCCGGCCGTCGCGCGCCACTTGAATGTTCGGCGCGAAGCGGAGCACCGTGCCTTCGTAGACGTCGCCGCTGCCGATGCGCACCAGCACCGGGTGGTGGGAGAGATCCTGCACCTGCGGCGTCGTGTCGTGGAACGGGATCGACGCGTTCATCAGCGTGCCGTTCGCGTCGAACCACGGCGGGGTGTATTCGTAGCGCAGGCCGAGATCGAACGTCATGTTCGATTTGACCTTCCACGTGTCGGCGATGTAATACGACTGGCTCAGCGCACGGAACTGCGTCACCGCCAGCGCCACGGCCGATTCGTCCTGCTGCGTGTAGCCGAGCAGGAAGTCGGCAAAGGCATAACCGGTCGCGATCGGCTGAAACTGGAAATTGCCGCGCGCGAACTGGTTGCCGACCTGGTTGTACATGTCGTAGCGGATGCCGCCGCCGACCTTGAGCGAATGCCGTCCGCGGATCCATGAGATGTTGTCGCTGAACTCGAACGCCTTGTTGCGGTTCGTATACGGCCCTTCGGTGTTGTCGCCGAAGCCGCTGAAGCCCGTAACACTGATGGAGGGAATCCCCCAGGCCTCGGCAGGATTCAAGGAGATGCCGGGGATGCCCAGTTCCTTGATCACGTCGCGCTCGAACGCCAGCTCGCGTCCGAACGTGTTGAAGAAGTAGTTGTAGCCGAACCGGAATTCGTTGACGAGCGAGGACGACACCGTCCAGGTATTGCCGAGCGCGACCTGATGCACCCGCGTGTCCAGCTTGGTGCCGTTCAATTTCAACGCCGGCGTGATCTCGTTTTCCTTGGCGTAGCTGTAGCGCCCCATCCAGGCGGAGGCGGAGCTCTGGATCAGATCCATCCGCTGCGTGTACTGGTACTTGTCGATCTGGCGATTCTGCAGCGAGAGGTAGTTATTGTTGCTGATGCCGGCGGCGCCGTTGTTCGGCTCCGGATAGAACTCGAGCAGCTTCTTCGAGATGCTGTTGAAGCGCGCGGCCGGAATGACATTGCCCGGGAACGGGTTGCAGGTCCGCGTGCTCCCGACGACCGTGCATTGCGTCGGGTCGACGATGACATTGGTTCGTTGACCGGTCTGAGGATTGATCGCCCCGAGGCTTGCCAGCAATTCCGAGAAGTCGCCGTTGCGCATCGCCACCGACGGCACGCTGTAGGGGTTCTGGAGCTGTTTCCGATCCCTGTACCCTTCGAAATTCGACATGTAGAACAGGCGGTTCTTGAACACCGGGCCGCCGGCTGTGTAACCGTACTGATCCCACTTGAACGGCGCCTTCGGGGCCGCCGCTTGCGCCGCGGTGAAGGCGTAGTTCCTGGCGTCCAGCGCATCGTCGCGGTGGAATTCGAACACCGTGCCGCGCAGGCTGTTCGAGCCCGATTTCGTGACCACGTTCACCTGGCTCGCCTCACGGCCGAATTCGGCGGAGTAGACGCCGGTCTGCACCTTGAACTCTTCGAGCGCGTCGACCGACGGGAGAAAAATGTAGGTGTTGAAGTTGACGTCGGTGTTGTCGACGCCGTCCAGCGTGTAGTAGTTGAACTCGCGGCGCTGGCCTGAAATCGACAGCTGCTGGTTGGCGCGGGTCCCGCCCTGGCGGTCGCCCGACTGGCCGGCCCCGGCAAACTCGGCGCTGACGTTCGGGCTCAGCGCGACCAGTTGGAGATAGTTCCTGCCGTTGAGCGGCAGTTCGACGATGCGCCGGTTCTCGATGACGGTGCCGATGGTGGCGTTCGCGGTTTCGACCAGCGGCGACACCCCGGTCACGGTCGTCGTTTCATTCAGCGTGGCCAGCTCGAGCTTGAAGTTGACGCGAGCCGTCTGCTGGACCTGCAATTCGACGTCGAAGCTCGACGTCTTGAAGCCCTCGAGCTCGCTCTTGACGGAGTAGGTCCCCGGCGGCAACGCCGGAAAGTCGAACAGGCCGACCGCGTTGGTCGTTGTCGTACGAGTGGCGTTCGTCGCCTTGTTCACCGCGGTCACGGTGGCGCCGGGCATGACACCTCCGGTGGAATCCCTCACTTCTCCGGTGATGGTGCCCAGCGTCTGCGCGAAAGATGGCGCGCAGACGAGCAACCACGTCAACGTCACGAACAGAGTGCGGCGCATAAGGCTCCTCCGAGAAAGCGCGGACCGCGCTTTCGAACATCCCGTTCAAATACGTCTGCACGTCGTCAGGAAGCTTGGGCGCACCTGACGCGAATCAACGCTGGGACGACTGCCACGACCAAGGGACGACGAGTAACGAAAGAATCCTGGCGTGCGGAATGAAAACGAAGGAACGTTGTATCTATCTGTAACAGCGCGACGCGGAAGGCTACGCCCGGAGTCGGCTCAAGTCAAGAAGACATAAGCGCCTCGCCTCGTGTGAAGATGTCTGACCACACGGAGCGGGGAATCCGACGGCGGCGGCCGTCCATGGATCAGCTGCCTGAAAGAGCTTCACGCGTGAGGATCCCGCACGAAATGAAGCAGATCATTGCCGTCTCACTGACTGTCTATCTGCTGACCGCCACCGGTTATGCCTACGGACCCCGGGGACATGCGCTGGTTGGCGCCATCGCCGACAGGCGGTTGGCGCCGAACGCCGCGGTGGCAAACCGGGTCACGCAGTTGCTGGATGGCCTGACCCTGGAACAGGCTGCCACCCTGCCGGACGCGATCAAGAACTGGGATCTGTGCCAGACGCATCCAAACCAATCGGCGGTCACCACCAGGAAACGGATCAACGACGAGCTGCGCGCCTTCCTCAACGCGAACCGGTGCGATAGCAGCCCCTCGCATCACGACTTTCATTTCACCGACGTTCCAGTGTTTGGCCACGAGCGGTACTCCGACGGACAGGTCGGCCGATCGCTGTTCGATATCGTCCACATGATTCCCTTCTGCATTCGTGTGCTGAAGGGCCAGGAACCCGAAACAAACGCCCGCGCCATCACCAAGTCGGTCGCCGTCATCCTCCTCACGCACTACCTGGGAGACATCCATCAGCCACTCCACGTCGGCGCTGAATACTTCGACGCCAGCCTGAAACCGTTCGAGCCGACGAACGCCAACAAGGGCTTCGCCGATCAAGGCGGCAACAAGCTCACGTTGTTCACGCTCGTCCACGGCCACGAAGTGTCGGCGAACAAGTTCCACTCCTATTGGGACGGCCAGACCGTCGAGAATGCGTTTGGCAGCGTGCCGGATTCGACGGTCGCCCAGAAGCTGGCGCAGAACGAGCCGGCGAATTGGAAGCTGACGGGTGAAGTCGAGACCTGGGCGGAACAGTTAGCAGACGACATCATGCCGGCCTCCCGGGAGGCCCATGCGCGTCTCGACTTCAAAAGCATCCAGGCACATACCGGCGACAAGGACATCACCAGCGGAAGGGCCGAAGAACGCACGCAACACGGTGGAACGTTCTACGCCATCTGGGCCGCGTCGATCGTGAAGCCCGAGATTCACAAGGCGGGCTGGCGTCTGGCGGCCCTGCTGGAAGCGACGCTCCAGTGACTGATCAGCGACGCTGGCTGTAGCCCTTTTCCAAGCGAGATCCTTCGCGTGTCTCAGACCTGAGAGAGCGTCTTCAATAGATGCTCGACATCATCCATGGTGTTGTAGACGGAGGGCGACACGCGGATTCGATGCTCGTAGATCGAGATCCGGATCTTCTCGGCGCGCAGCCGCGCCGCGAAGCGCTTCTGGGCGTCCTTGCAGGCAAACGCGACGATGGGACTCAGGGAGTCCGGCGGGGTGAGCGCGGTGAACCCGAGCGCCGGAAGTTTCGACTGTAGCTCCTGCAGCAGCGGCTGCCGGTGACGCACGATGGCGTCGACGCCGATGCTCGCGATGTAGTCGAGGGAACCGGCGACGCAGGCGAGCGCCGCCCATGCGGGCGTGCCCACCTCGAACATCCCGGCGACTCCCGCGGCGAGTTGATACGTGCCGAGCGCAGGGCCGGCCGCTTCGTACGGCAGGACGTGGCTTTCGTACTCGCGCAGCTGACGCCAGCCGACGTGCAGGCGCGTGAGCCGGTCGAGCCGGTCCGGCCGGACGTACAGGAACGCCGTGCCGAAATCTCCCATCAGCCACTTGTAGGTTCCACACGCGGCGAAGTCGACGCCGCTCGCTTTGAGGTCGATCGGAACCGCGCCGGCGGCTTGAACGATATCGGCGTAGACCAGTGCATCATGCGCGTGTGCCAACGCGCAGAGCTCACCAAGGTCATGGAGGAAGCCGGTCACGCTCGAGACGAGCGAGACCGCGACGAGGCGGGTTCCACGCGTCAGCACCGCGCGTACATCGGCGAGGTCGATCCGGGTCCCGCGCGGCCGTACGACGGCCACCGGCACGCCGCGCTTCTGCAGCTCACCGTAGAGCGCGAGCGATCCGTCGTAGTGGAGCGCGTCCGTGACCACACCGGCGCCGGCGCCGACGCCCAGGCTTCTGGTGACCAGATTCTCGCCTTCCATGGTGCTGGCCACCACCGCAATGTCGGAAGGGTCGGCATTGATCAGACGCGCGAACCGCTCCACGGCAGCACTCCGGGCATTCTGCCGCGGGCTGACGCTCTGCGGATCGTGTTGGCGCGACTGCGTGTACGCAGAAGCGGCGGAGGCGGCCGCACGGCCGAATGGATGGGTATAGGCCGCGTCGAGGTACACCTGATCGAGCGGAAAACTCGTTCGGTCTGGAAGCGGACCCGGCGATTGGGTGGCCCTGGCAGCGGTAGCTCCGGTGAGCGGCGGCAGCAGCCCGATGGCCTTTATGAGCTGACGTCGGGACAGGCTCATCACCGCGCTCCTTTCGTCGAGGCTGTCGTTACCGGCGCTGTCTGTTGAGCGCGTCCAGCTTCTGTTTGAGCGCTTCCAGCTTTTGTCCGGCTTCCCCGAGTTTTCCTTCCGCCGTCAGCCGCTGGTAGTCGGCGAGATCCTTTGCCGCCGCGCTGATCAGGCCGTTCATGTCGGTCGCCGCCGGCGCCACCGCCGTGGCTGCCGGCGCTGACGCTGACGCCGGTGCGCTCGAAGCGGCCGGCGTTGATGGCGCGGGCGCGTTGGGCGCTGTCGCCAGCGTCGACTGGCCGTTGCCGAACAGCGCCGCCATGGCCACCTCGAACGTCGGCCCGTACGCCAGCCGATCCTGCAACGCCAGCACGACTAGTCGCAGCTCGGGCATCGGGCTTCGCTCGGCCTGGAGATAAATCGGCTCGGCGTAGAGCAGCGCGCGGCCGACGGGGATCACGAGGAGCCCGCCGCGGCGCACGTGCGATCCCTGCTGGTTCCACAGCGAGAGCTGGCCCGAGAGCTGTGCGTTCTGATCGATGCGCGCTTCGACCTGCAGCGGTCCGTCGACCAGCTTCGTCTTCGGGAAATCGTAGACGACCGCCTTGCCGTAATGCTCTTCGTCGCTGCGCCCCGCGATCCAGCCAATCAGGTTGTTGCGGTTCGCCGGCGTGAACGGCAGGATTTCCACGAACTCCGTCGTCTTTTCGCCGGGCAGCGTCATCAGCACGAAGTTCGGGTCCATCGTCTGCGCCGCCTGGCCGCGCTCGCTCGTCGAGGTGTTCTCGGTGGCGACGCTCCACAGATCCTCGCGGTTGTAGAACACGCCGGGATCGGTCATGTGGTACAGGCCGTAGACCGACGCCTGCATCTGCAACAGCAGCTCCGGATAGCGCACGTGCTTGCGCATCGCCGGCGGCATCGCCGATCCGTCCCGGAACAAGCTCGGGAAGACGCCGCGATACGCCGCCACAATCGGATCCTCGTCGTCGAATACGTAGAAGGTCGCGGTCCCGTCGTACGCGTCGATGATTGCCTTGACGCTGTTGCGCATGTAGTTCACGCGCTCGCGCCCCAGCCGGAAATGCCGCGCGTACGGGAACGACCCTGACGTCGTGAAGCCGTCCATCATCCACGAGATGCGCCCATCGTCGCCGACGACGACGTAGGGATCTTCGTCGAACGTGAGGAACGGCGCGAGCGTCGCGACGCGCTCGCGGATATTGCGGCGCATCAGCAGCCGGCTCTCCGGCGTGACGTCGTCGCTGAACGGCAGTTTGGCGAGATCGCCGCGGTCGAGGGCGATGATCAGGCGCCGGAAAAACCCGCCGAGCAGGATGCCGCCGTTGCCTTCGTACGACGTCAGGCTGTTGGTCTCGCCCTGCGGGTAGTTGAACTCCTTCTGCCGCGTTTTCACGTAGACGTCGGTGTTGGTGAGCTCGCCGAAATAGATCTCCGGCCGCGTGACCTTAATCGAGGCGATCGTGCTCTGGACGGGCATGTTGGCGAGGGTGAGCGCCGGCAGTCCTTCCGGCGTGAAGCCGTTGACCGGATTCATCGTCACGCCGTAGCCGTGCGTGTAGATCAGTTTCTCGTTGATCCAGTTGCGGCTGCTCTCGGGCAGTTTCTCGACGTTGAGCTCGCGCGTCGCCAGCATCATCTGCCGCACCTGGCCGTTGACGACGTAGCGGTCGATGTCGATGTCGGGGAAGTCGTAGTAGGTGCGGATCTCCTGAATCTGGCGCAGCGTGTCCTGCAGCGCGCGCCAGTCCCAGAGACGGATGTTCTGCAGGGTGTCCTGGTTGTGCGGCGCGTCGACCGCTTCCACGCCGCTGTCGGCGGGGAAGGGGTGCTGTTCGACCCGATCCAGCGCGAACGCCTTCCGCGTCATCTCGATGTTGTGCGTGATGAACGGCGCTTCCCGCACGAGCTCGTTCGGCTTGACGATGAAGCTCGTCACGTACCAACTCATGATGCCGACGGCCAGGTAGCACACCGCCGCAGGCGCGACGGCGAGGACGAGCCAGCGGACGCGCGGCGCCGCCACGGCGTTGACGAGCGCGAGCACGGCGCCGACCGCCAGCGCGATCGACACGACCAGCATACCGGTCAGCGTGACGTGCGCCTCGGTATAGGTGACGCCGGCGAAGATCGTATGGTCTTCGAACAGCTGCTCGAACCGGCCGACGTACACGCGGACGGCGAGCATCAGCAGCACGCCGGCGAAGGCGATGGACAGGCCGCGCCATTCCGGCGCACCCGTGTCGCGGCGGCCGCCGAGCATCCGCGTGCCGCCGGTGATGACCACGAAGAAGACCGCGATGGCGCCGACGAGGACCGAGAGCGTCATCAGCCAGCCGCTGACGAGCTGCCACGCCGGAAGAGTGAAGAGATAGAACGACAGCGGCCGGCCGAAAATGGGATCGACCGTCGCCGCGCCAGCCGCGCGCACGGCGGCCGACCCGCTCTGCCAGTACAGCGCGAGCACGTTCCAGTTGGCCATCATCGCGGCGCCGGTCGCGGCGGCAATGACGAACGCGCCGCCAAGCGCGGCGATCCGGATGACCGGTTCGACCGGCAGCTTGATCGGCTGTCCGTTGATCAGAATCGGCAGGCCGGCGAGCTCGCCGAGCGTCGCCGGCTTGAGCGCGAGATACGAGCCGTACAGGATCAGGAACGTCGTGACGAAGAAGAACGTGAAGGTCTGGCCCTGCAGGCGCAGCGTCGTCCAGAAGACATCGGCGACGCCGAGCGACTCGAACCAGAGCGCGTCGACGTAGTAGGAGAGCACGGTGCCGCCACCGAGCACGAGAACGGCGAGCACGCCGAGAACGATCGGCAGACCGCGCCGGCGGCGGCGTGGACGACGCGGCGGCGGCCAGTCGATGGGTTCAGGCATCAGGTGAGAGCTACCGTGTCTTTACCGAAAATCCTTCAACATGCAGGTTGAGGTTGTGGTTCACGCGCAGACCCGGCGTGCCGGCGGTGTCCACCTTCGAGGTGTCGACTGACGTCACCTCGGTGCCGTTGACGAGGAAGCGCACCTTCTCTTTACCGACGTCCACCGCGAGCGTGTTGCTCATCTTGCCGCTGCTGTCGGGTTTTTTGATCGCGGGGCTGTCGGTCCAGTCGACGACCGTCGGCGTGTCGGCCCCCGCGCGCCGCTTGATCATGTACTTCCCGTCCTGACGGACGATGAAGTAGGTGTATTTCTGTCCGGCGGCGTCGAGGTTGGCGCCGCCGATGAAGAGCCCGTACGCCTCGGGATGCGCCGCCGGCTCCATCTGCGTGAACGTGGCATGCGCTTCGTACGCGCCGGCCGGCTTGTCGGCGGGCCGGTAGTAGATGCCGGCGGGCCCCGTCATGAAGTGCACGCCGCCGCCCATTTGCGACGCCTTCACGCCGGCGAGCGTCTTGTCGCCGGAGTCGAGGCGCCCTTTCCAGCCCGATGGCAGCGTGCCTGGACCGGCCATCTTCTTGTCGGGATCCGGCGCGTGCTGATGATCCTGCGCCACGAGCGGCAGTGCAGCCACGCAGGATACCGCGATCGCGAGAATGTGCTTCTTCATTACCGCGATTATTCCACGTTCTCAGCGTCTGGGCACGCGCGATCGGTTCATCCACAGATTACGCGGATGTACGCGGATTGACCGATAAAACGTTCGGCGCCGGCCGCTTCGCGCCGCCGAACGTCAGCCCACGATCGCGCGTGCGCGCGCCTATCGTCATCGCAGCGTGATCCAATCTGCGTAATCCGCGCAATCCGCGGATGATCCCGTCTGCTCGTCGCTCCTTCCGGTCTCCGCGGTTCCTTCTTATCCGAGCCTTACCAGTAGAACTTCAGCCCGAGCTGAATCTCGCGCGGTGCACGCGTGTTCAGGATCTGG
>Ga0105248_10002688_pt1 | contig 19757 bp, 21 predicted proteins | sample KBSS34metaG_FD_81524 | JGI IMG/M metagenome (GOLD analysis project Ga0105248, IMG submission 81524) | Switchgrass rhizosphere microbial communities from Kellogg Biological Station, Michigan, USA - KBS S3-4 metaG | ecosystem: Host-associated > Plants > Roots > Rhizosphere > Soil | place...
GCGGCCGGCGTGTGGCCGCTCTCGGCGGTGACCACCCGCTTCGGTCCCCAGGCGCCCATGTGCAGCCACATGGTCGAGGAGCCGGGGCCGCCGTTGTAGATGAAGGTCACCGGGCGATCGGCGCTGGGAACGCCCTTCTTGAAGTAGGCCACGTAGAACATCGAGGCCTCGGCCTCGGGGTTGCCCCCCTGCCCTAGATTGGCGGTTCCGAGCTCCTTGCCGTCCGGCGACTTCTCGCGGCGCGCGGCGTCATCCCAGCCCTTGGGGTGGACCACGATCGTGCCGGCGACGGCGTGGTAGGGGATGGTCTGGCCGCGGATGGTGGCGACGCCCTCGGAGTCCACATGCTCGGGCTGGAAGAGGACGCCCGCGTTGGGCTCGGCGGTGGCGGCGGCCGCGGGCTTCTTTTCGGCGCCGGCCTGCGGCTTGCCGGTGGGCGTTTCCTGGGCCAGCGCCAGGGTCCCGATCATCGAAAGGGCGGCGCCCACGAACAGCGTTTTACGAAGCAATTTCATCTCCCCCGAAACCCGAAGCGGCGAAGCTATGCCCCGTTCGCGGGATTTGGAAGATGGATCAGACGTGGCTGAGACGACGGGGCGCGATCAGGCGATAGCTGGACAGTAATCGGGCTTCCACGAGGTCCCAGTCCACGTCGCCGCCCAGGTCGATGGCGATCCAGCCGGAGGGCCCGATGTAGGCCGGCCAGGAGTAGGTCTCCGGCGCGGCCTCGATGAGCATGTCCTGCTCGTCCTTGCCCGAGGTCTTCACGCAGACCGCGGTGTCGCCGTCGCCGTGATGGTTGTGGCTGAAGTAGGCGAAGAACTTGCCCTTCTCGATGTAGAAGCCCGGGCTGCCATGGCTCAGCCGCTCGGCGGTTTCCGGCAGCGCCAGGGCGAGCTTGCGCAGCTTGTCCAGCACGGCGTCGGGGGTCTTGCTCAGCATCGTCTCTAGGCCTGATAGGTCGTGGCGCCGCCGACCACGGTGCGGCGGATCTTGATGTCCTTGATCTTGGACGGATCGACCGTGTGCGGATCATCCTCCAGCACCACGAAGTCGGCGAGCTTGCCGGGCGTGATGGAGCCCTTGATCTTCTCCTCGAAGGTGTCCCAGGCGCCGTTCAGGGTGTTGACCCGGAGCGCCTCGTCGACGGTGATCTTCTGGTTCGCGCCCCAGGTCTCACCGTTCCACCCCGTTCGCGTGACCATGGCCTGGATGGCCATCAGCGGCGAGAACGGGCCGGGGTCGAAGTCCGAGCCCGCGCAGACCGGAATGCCCGCGTCGAGCATCGAGCGGTAGGCCATGGTGTGCTTCATCATGGCCTCGCCGTAGAACTTGAACTTGTCGGAGTTATAGTAGGCGTAGGTGCTGAACAGCGCCGGCGTGACGCCCAGCGCCTTCATCCGGCGGATGAGGTCGTCGTTGACCAGCGAGCAGTGGGTGATCTTCCAGCGCGCGTCCTTCACCGGGAAGGCCGCCTGCGCGCGTTCGTAGGCGGTCAGCACATGGTCGATGGCGACGTCGCCGTTGGCGTGGCAGTTCACCTGGATCCCGGCGCGGTGGACACGTTCCACCCAGGCGTTCAGCACCTCCTGGGTCTCGGTGACATTGCCGTAGTAGGGCGGATTGGAGCCGGGGAGCGGCGTGCTCATGGCCATGGTGCGTTCGGAGAACGAGCCGTCGGCCAGGTGCTCCATGGTGGCGCCGAGCTTGATCCACTCATCGCCGGTTCCGGTCTTCTTGCCGGTGGCGATCATCGCCTCCAGTTCAGCGCCGACGGCCTCGTAGCTGACCCGGTGCTTGAGCTCGCCCGAGGCGCGGATGGCGCGGATGGCGTCGAGGCTGCCGGACTCGTGGCAGACGCCGGTCAGGCCGTACTGGGCGAACTTCCTGGAGATGTGGGCCATGCCCGCTCGGTTGCGGCGGGCCTGCTCCTGCGGCGTGAAGGTCTCGCGCTTGCCCACGCGGTCGAAGACGACGCGGGCGCGGTCGGTGACCCGGCCGTTGAGCTCGCCGTCCGGGAACTTGTCGTAGGTGCCGCCCGGCACGTTGGGCGTGGCCTTGGTGACGCCGGCCATCTCCAGGGCTTTTGAATTGTAGAAGGCGGTGTGACCGCCGCGATGCTCGACCATCACCGGCTGCGTCGTGGAGACACGGTCCAGGTCGTGGACGTTGAGCAGGCGGCCGTCCTTGACCTTGGTGTCGTCGAAGAAGAAGCCCTCGACCCAGGTGTCCGGCGGCAGCTGCTTCGCCTTCGCCATAAGCTTGTCGACGATGGAGTCGATGGTGACGAACTCGACCTCGAACGGATTGCCGGCCAGCACCTCGAACAGCAGCGTGTTGCCGCTGGCGTGGTTGTGGCAGTCGATGAAGCCCGGGACGATGGTCGCGCCCTTGGCGTCGTGGACCTCGGTGTGCTTGCCGATCAGGCCCTTGATCGCCTCGTTGGAGCCGACGGCGACGAACTTGCCGCCCTTGACCGCAAAGGCCTGGGCTTTCGGGCGACGGTCGTCGACCGTGTAGACGCGAGCGTTGGTGACGACGAGGTCGGCCTCGTGGCTTTCGGCGGCCCAGGCCGTAGAGGCGAGGCCCGCGGCGGCGAAGCCGAACAGTTCGCGGCGTCCCAGATTCGTCATCGGTGTGTTCCCCCCTGCCCGGTGGCTATCGGTATCCGTACGAGGGGTTGGGTCAATAGGTGTGGGCACGCACAAGCGCCCTCCTCACCTTGCGGGAGAACGTACGACACGGGCTGCCGTTCCGTTGCTGGGTGATCGCCACGGCTGGCGTCCAGCCATAGCGAATGAGATGGTGCCGTGATGCTCGACCCGTGCTGCACCACGATGAAGACGATGACACTCACTCGGGAGGATCTAGAGAGCGATCCGGATTTCTCGCGTCCGGGTGAGGACCTGACCGACTGGAAGCCGCTCGTCGAGTGGATGGACCACGTTGGCGGCTTCGTGATCGGGCACACCGCGATCTTCGATTGCCCCTGGTGCGGAGCACGCCTCCCGGAGAAATTCGAGGAAGCGCTGGCCGAAAACCGCAAGTCCGGCGTGTGGATCGCGGTCGCGCCAGACGGAACAGTGACGGCGACCGTGAAGGGGGAACCCGCCGACCCAGACGCGCTCATGGCGAAACTGCGGGCGTCGACGGAGGACCAGGATTAGGTCCCGTCCGTCTTGGACTCGGAGCTTGGGGCTTTCCCCCTCCACCACCCGCTCTTCGGCGGGCGGTCCCCCTCCCGCCATTGCTGCCGCAATGGGGGAGGTAGGGCCGTGCCGCTACTTCGGCGTGAGGCGGAAGAGGCCGCCGGGGTTGGCGTCTTCGAGCAGCCACAGCGCGCCGTCGGGGGCGACCTCGACGTCGCGCAAGCGCTTGCCGAGGGCCCAACGGTCGGCGGCCCTGGCGTCGGCGCCGGAGGTGGTCACGCGGATCAGGGCCTTGCTGCCCAGGCCGCTCAGGAAGGCCGAGCCGTTCCACTGCGGGAACATCTTGCCCCGATAGAAGGCGAGGTTGCCCATGGCGATGACCGGGGTCCAGTAGAGCACCGGCTTGGCCAGGTCCGGCCGCGTGTCGGGGCTGGGGATCGCCACGCCGTTGTAGTTGACGGCGTAGGAGGTGAGCGGCCAGCCGTAGTTCCTGCCGGGCTCGATCAGGTTCAGTTCGTCGCCGCCGCGCGGGCCCTGCTCGGCTTCCCAGAGTTTGCCGTCGGGCGCGAAGGCCAGGCCGTAGGGCGTGCGGTGGCCGCTGGTCCAGGTCTCCGATGGGGTGAGGTTCGGACCCGGGAAGGCGTAGGTGCGGACCACCGGCGCGGTCTTGGCCTTCTCGGTGTCGGCAGGCGGGTCGATGATCGGCAGGGTGGCCGCGCCGGTCTTGCCGGCCATGGGATTGCCGGGGGCCGGCTTGCCGTCGAGGGTGAGGCGCAGGATCTTGCCGAGCGGGCTGTTGGGGTCCTGGGCCGGCGTCATCCGCTGGCGATCGCCGACCGTCAGGAACAGGGACTTGCCGTCGGGCGAGAAGGCCACCTGGGCGCCGAACTGGCCACCCTTGCCGCCCGCGCCGTCGCGCCAGATCACCTTCAGGTCGTCGAGGCTGGCCGCGCCAGGCTTGAGGGTCAGTTTCGCGCGGGCCAGCGCCAGGCTGGAGCCCCCTTCGTGAGGCTCGGCATAGGTCACATAGACCAGGTGGTCGGTGGCGTAGCGGGGCGACAGGTAGACGCCGAACATGCCGCCCTGGCCGCCGTAGACCGAGGCCGGGACATTGGCGACCGGGGTCTTCTCGCCCTTCTCAGTCACCAGCCAGATCGGGCCGGTCTTCTCGGTGACGATCATCCGGCCGTCCGGCAGGAAAGCGATGCGCCAGCCGTAGGCGAAGCTCGCCACGGGGGTCACGACGAACGGCAGGTTGGCCTCCGACGCCTGGGTCCCGAGGTTGGTCTGGGCGCAGGCGCCGGCCCCAGCGACAAATGGGGCCACAGACGCCGCAAGCACGGCCAGCTTCCCAAGGTTCATACGCGTCTCCCTGCGGGCGTTCGGCCCACTTGCCATGCCAGTAGCGTCAATGCGCGAGGTTGTTTGCAGTTCTTTTTCGAGCGCTGGGTTATGGCTTGCCGGATGATACACCGCATCTTCCTCGCCGCCGTGGCGCTGTGGGTCCTGGGGACCGGGACGGGCCTGGCCCAGGCTCCGGAGGATCCGCTGCCGCCCGGCCCCGGCAAGGACGTCGTCGTGCGCGTCTGCACCGCCTGCCATGACGCCACGCAGTTCGCGTTCGCGCGCTACACGCCGGAGGGCTGGGACAACGAGATCAACAAGATGCAGGGGGCGGGCGCCGAGATGAGCGCAGACGACCAGGTCGCGATCTCGGCCTACCTGGCCAGGAATTTCGCGAAGACGCCGCCCGCCGCGCCGGCGCCGCAGAGCGATCCCAAGGCGCCGGGTCCGTAGCATCGCCGGCCTCTGTCCTTGATCTGGGGTCGAAATAGGCAAGTTCAAGAATTGCCGCGGCGGGTTTTGTGGCTAGCTTTCTGAGCCCTTGGGGAAAGGGCCATCCATCATGCGCATCCTGTTATCCGCGGTCGGCACGCGCGGCGACGTGCAGCCGGCGATCGCGCTCGCCATCCAGCTTCGTGACCTGGGCCACGCGGGGCGGCTGTGCGTGCCGCCGAACTTCGTGGACGAGGTCGTGGGGCTGGGGTTCGAGGCGCGGTCGATCGGCGTGGAGATGCGGGCCCCGCCACCGGGCGTCGCCCCGCCGCCGGTTCCGGACCTGATCGCCGACCAGTTCGCCGTGGTGAGCGCAGCGGCCGAGGGATGCGACCAGATCGTGGGCGCGGGCGCGCATCAATATGCGGCGCGCTCGGTGGCGCAGGCGCGGGGCGTCCCCTGCGTGGTGGCGGTCTATGCGCCGACCTCCCTGCCCTCGCCCGACGCCGCGGCGTGGGACGCGCAGCGGCAGGGCTGGAACAGGCGCGCGCTCGACCGCGTGAACGCCAACCGCGCGGGCCTGGGCCTGGCGCCCATCGCCGACGTGCTGGACCACATCCTGGGCGACGAACCCTGGCTGGCCGCGGACGCGGTGCTGGGTCCGGCGGCAGGCGGCGGGGTCGTGCAGACCGGCGCGTGGATCCTTGAGGATGCGCGGCCGCTGCCGCCTGAGCTCGAGGCGTTCCTGCAGGCCGGCGATCCGCCGCTCTATCTGGGGTTCGGCAGCATGCCGGCCAGCGAAGACCTGGGTCGCGCGGCGATCGAGGCGGCGCGCGCCGTGGGCCGCCGGGCCATCCTGTCGAGAGGCTGGGCGGAGCTTGGGCTGATCGACGACGCGCCGGACTGCATCGCGGTGGGCGACGTCAATCACCAGCGGCTGTTCCCGCGGGTCGCGGCGGTGGTCCACCATGGCGGCGCCGGGACCACGACGGCGGCGGCCCTGGCCGGGACCGCGCAGGTCGCGACGCCGATGTTCGCCGACCAGTTCTACTGGGCCGAGCGGATCGGCTCCTTAAGGATCGGCGCGGCGACGCCGGCCGCGGGGCTGACGTCCGAGGCGCTGGCGCGGGCCATCGAGGGCGCGCTGCAGCCGGCGGTGGCGGCGACCGCACGGGCGCTGGCGGGCCGGGTCTCCGCGTCCGGCGCGGCGGACGCGGCCCGGCGGTTGACCACAGGCAAGGCTTGACCCCGACGCCCCTTGACCTTGAAGGCGGGGCCGCCGACGAGGAGCGATGATCGCTGACACGCCGCGGGCCCGGCGCGAGTTCATCGCCGCCAACACACGCCTGCAGGCGCCGCCCCATGTGCCGGAGCTCTCGCTGCATCTAGCGGACGAGATCACGCCGATCTGGAAGCTGACCGAGGAGGCCCTGGCCGAGATCGGCCTGCCGCCGCCGTTCTGGGCGTTCGCCTGGGCCGGCGGCCAGGCGCTGGCGCGCTATGTGATCGACACCCCGCAGGTCGTGGCGGGCAAGCGCGTGATCGACTTCGCGACGGGGTCGGGGATGGTCGCGATCGCGGCGATGAAGGCCGGCGCGGCCGACGTTCTGGCGGCCGACATCGACCTCTATTGCGAGGCGGCGGTGGCGCTGAACGCTGGGGTCAACGGGGTGGTCTGCGGCTTCACGGCGGAGAACCTGCTGGACGCGCCCGCGCCGGGGTGGGCTGAGGTGATCCTGGCCGGCGACATCTGCTACGAGAAGCCGTTGGCCGAGCGGGTGCTGGTCTGGTTGGCCGAGGCGCGGGGGCGTGGCGCAACCGTGCTGATCGGCGATCCGGGGCGCAGCTATTTTCCGCGTACGGGCCTCACCCGACTCGCCGAATATCAGGTGCCGACGACGCGGGAGCTGGAGGACATGGCCGTCAAGAAGACCGCCGTCTGGATGCTTCCTTGACCCCGTCCCTAAGCCTGGGCGTCCCGCCGCTGATCCTGGCCCTGGTGCTGGGCGCGGCCCTGCTGCACGCCACCTGGAACGCCTTGCTGCGCTCGGGCGCAGACCGGCTGTGGTCGATCAGCCTGATGTGCCTGGTGTCCGCGCTCGTCGCCCTGCCCTTCGCCTTCATCCTCCCGGCGCCGGCGATGGCCAGCTGGCCCTACGCAGTGGGGTCGTCGGTGCTGCAGATCGGCTACTGCCTGTTCCTGGTGCGGGCCTATCGCCACGGGCAGCTCAGCCAGGTCTATCCGATCGCGCGGGGCACGGCGCCGCTCCTGGTGGCCGTGGGCGCCGTGGCCGTCGCGCACGAGGAACTGTCGGGGCGCTCGTGGGCGGGGCTGGCGATGGTCTCGTCCGGCATCATAGGGCTGGGCCTGGCGCGCGACCGGCCAGACCTGAAGTCGATGGCGGCGGCGGTGGTCTGCGGCGCGTTCATCGCCGGCTACATGGTCACCGACGGGATCGGGGTGCGGCTGGCCGGGCGGCCAACCTCCTATGTGGTCTGGATGACCATCGTGCAGGGGACGCCCATGCCGCTGGTCTATCTGGCGATCCGGCGGCGCTGGCCGGCCATCCGCAACGACCGCGAGACCTGGAAGGCGGTGGGCGGCGGGGTGATCTCGATGGTCGGCTACGGCGTGGTGGTGTGGGCGCTGTCGTTCACGGCCATGGCCAAGGTGTCGGGGCTGCGCGAGACCTCGATCCTGTTCGCAGCGATCATCGGGGCGCTGTTCCTCAAGGAGCCCTTCACCGCGCGTCGCGCCGGTTGCGCCGTGCTGATCTCCGCCGGGGCCATGCTTTTGGCGAGCTGAGGCCTGGACTCGCTCCGCCGGGCGTTCTAGAACAAATACAGAACACTCATGGAGACGGCGCGATGCGTGAGGACGGCAAGATCGACTATGTGGAGTTCCCGGCGGGCGACCTGCCGGCGACCAAGGCGTTCTATTCGCAGGCCTTCGGCTGGAGCTTCACCGACTATGGGCCGGAGTACGCGGCCATGAACGAGGGCCTGGATGGCGGCTTCAACGCCGACCCGGCCGAGCAGGCCAAGACCCGCGTGCCGCTGGTGGTGCTGTTCGCCCACGACCTGGAGGCCATGGAGGCCAGGGTGACCGCCGCGGGCGGGACCATCACCGTGCCGATCTTCAGCTTCCCGGGCGGCCGCCGCTTCCACTTCCGCGACCCCAGCGGGAATGAGCTGGCGGTGTTCAGCGAGGGGTGATGGGGCGCTGGTCGCGAACTGGTAATCCCTTGGCGGTTTGATAGCGTCCAGGTTGCAGGGGGGATGGGCATGAAACAGTGGACGTTGCAGCTCATTGGGCTGGCCCTGGGGCTGGCGCTTACGGCGAGCCGGGCGCAAGCCGCCGACTACAAGACGCTGCGCAATTTGAACGCGCCGCCGCCCGTGCAACTTCAGCCGCTGCCCGGCGGGACGAAGGCGCGGCCGGTCCAGTTCGTCAAAGCCGTCGTCCAGCCGCGTAACGGCGAGGCCTGGGCCCTGGCCTATTATTCCTTTGCGGCTGAGGATCCGGACCATCCGCGTCCCGCCCTTGGCCTGCTCAACTGGAATGCCGGACGCGTGCAGGCCGAGACGTCGTCCTTTGCACGCGCCTTCGACGAGGAGATGTCGAAGGCGGGGTTCACCGGAGGTGGCGGCGAGTCCCTCTTTGGCGAAGGCGACACAGCGGCCGATCTGAAGATCGGGGTGCTCATCGACGATATGAAGGGGCGCTTTTGCGCCGACTGCCCCAACCTGTTCAATCCGAAGGGCGTACCCGCCACCGTCGTCATGACGGCGAACTGGGAGGTTTACTCGACGCTCGATCGGAAGGTGGTCCTGAAGGTCACGACCTCGGGTGGCGCGGACTACAAGCAACGGCTCTCCAACAGCACCTTGCCGGTGATCTATCAGGCGTTTCGCGAGAATGTTCGCCTGCTGATGGCGAATGACGAGTTCCGTCGCCTGGTCACCGCGCCAGTGGGTCCGGGGACTGCGGCGTCGACGGCGGCGGCGCCCGCCTTGGCGCCCATCAGCTTTGCGACGGTCCACGCGACCTCGGCGCTCAACCAGGCGCCCGGCGGTGTCGCCGTGGTCTTCGCGTCTGACGGCTCAGGCAGCGGCTTCCTGATTTCCAGCGACGGCTATCTGCTCACGAACCATCACGTGGTCGGCGCCGGGAAGTACGTGAAGCTCAAATGGTCCGACGGCGCCGAGACCGTGGGCGAGGTGGTCCGTACCGATCCTCGCCGCGACGTGGCGTTGGTGAAGACCGACGCGCGCGGACGGGCGCCGCTCAGCCTGCGCCACACGGGCGCGCAGCAAGGCGAGGCGGTCTACGCCATCGGCGCGCCGCTCGGCGAGCAGTTTCAGAACACCATGACCAAGGGCATCGTCTCCGCCAACCGGGTGCAGGACGGGCAATCCTTCATCCAGAGCGATGTCGCCGTGACCCATGGCAATTCGGGCGGGCCGCTGCTGGACGAGAAGGGGCAGGTGCTTGGCATCACCGACTGGGGGCGGCTGGACGAAAGCGGCCTTTCGGTCAGCCTCAACTTCTTCATCCCCATCGATGACGCCCTGCGCGCGCTTGCGCTGACGCCCGCGCCCGTCGAGAGTCCGCAGGTCGCGGCGGCGCCTGCAAAGGGTCCGGCGCCGCGCAAACGCTGACTGGCCAGGAGCGCCCATGGATCGCCGTCACTTCCTTTCCGCCGCGGCGGCCGCAGGCGCGGCCTCCGCGCTGATCGCGCCGGCGGCGCGGGCGCTGGTGGGGCCGCCGGACGCGCGGCCGATGACGGCGGGGGCCAGGCCGATCACGCCGGAGGAACGGCGCGGGCGGATCGCCAAGCTGCAGAAGCTGATGGTCGACCAGGGCGTGGGCGCCCTGATCTGCGAGTCCGGGTCGAGCCTCGACTACTTCACGGGCATCCAGTGGTGGCGATCCGAGCGGACCACGGCGGCGGTGATACCCGCGCGGGGCGCGATCGTCATCGTGACGCCCGCCTTCGAGGAGCCGTCGGTGCGCGAGACCCTGGCGGTGGGCGACGACGTGCGCCCCTGGAACGAGCACGAGAGCCCGTTCGAGCGGATCGTCGGCGCGCTGAAGGACCGGGGCGTCACGTCCGGCCCGATCGCCTTTGAGGCCACCACGCGCCTGTTTATCGTCGACGGGGTGCGGGCCGCGGGCGGCGGGGCCTACAGCGTGGTCTCGGGCGACGCCCTGGTGCGCGCCTGCCGGATGGTGAAGTCGCCGGCGGAGCTGGCCCTGCTGGAGACCGCCAACGCCATCACGCTCGCCGCCATCCGCTACGCGCATGCGCACACCAAGGCCGGCATGGCGCCGCACGACATTTCAGCCTTGATCGGGGCGGCCACGATCAAGGCCGGCGGCGGGTGGGACAACGGGCTGATCCTGCTGAACGAGGCCAGCGCCTATCCGCACGGTTCGCACCAGGCGCAGACGGTGCGCGAGGGCTCCGTGGTGCTGGTCGACGTGGGCTGCACGGTGCACGGCTACACCTCCGACATCAGCCGCACCTGGATCGTGGGAACGCCGAGCCCCAAGCAACGCAAGGTCTGGGCGACCGTCAAGCGCGGGCAGGAGATCGCGCTGGAGACCGCCAGGCTGGGCGTGCCGGTGGGGACGATCGATGACGCCGTGCGCGGCTATTACGAGAAGGAAGGCTGGGGCCCGGGCTATCACCTGCCAGGGCTCTCGCACCGCACCGGCCACGGGATCGGGATGGACGGCCACGAATATCCCTACCTGGTGCACGGCGACACAACGCCGCTGGCCGCGGGCATGTGCTTCTCCGACGAGCCCGGCCTCTACATCCCCGGCGAATTCGGCATCCGCCTCGAGGACTGCTGGCATATGACCGAGGCGGGACCCAAGACCTTCACCCCGCTGGCGCGGTCGATCGAGGACCCGATCTGACGGGTTTTTGAAACACCGGTACGGCCTCGAAACATTGCTGCAATGCGGTGCTGGTTTTAGACTGGCCGCATTGAAACCGCCGTCAGAGCGGCCCTTTGAACATTTGGAGCCCGCCTTGAAACGCGCCCTCATTCTCGCTCTCGCCGCCGCCGTTTGCGCCGCCCCGCTGGCCGCCCCAATGGCTGCCTGGGCCGCCGACACGAAAGCGCCCGCCAAAGCGGCCGCCCCGTTCAAGACCCCGCGCCTGAAGGACGGCCAGCCGGACCTGGAAGGCTATTGGGCGAACGCGACCCTGACGCCGATGATCCGTCCGGCCTCCTTCGGGACGCGCGGCGTCTACACCCCCGAAGAGGTGAAGAAGCTCGAAGGCGCGGCCGTGCAGGAAGTGGCCGATGGCAACAAGCCCACCGATCCCAACGCCCCGGCCGCCGCGCCGCCGAACCCCGCCAACATCCGTCCCGAGTTCGCCGCCGCCGGCGGCGACGTGGGCGGCTACAACCGCGGCTGGCTGGATCCGGGCGCGTCGGTGATGCGGGTGGGCGGCGAGCCGCGCACCTCGCTGCTCACCACGCCCAATGGCCAGTTCCCGCCCCGCAAGGCGGGCGCGCCGGCCCAGCAGGGCTTCGGGCGCGGCATGGGTTCCTTCGACAATGCCGAGAACCGGTCGCTGGGCGAACGCTGCATCATCGGCTTCGGGCGCAACGGCGGCCCGCCGATGTTCCCCAACGGCTTTTACAACAACGACTACCGCATCCTGCAGACCCCGGACGCGGTGACCATCCAGGTGGAGATGAACCACGACACCCGGGTCATCCGCCTGAACTCTAAGCACCGCCAGGACGACGTGCGCCCCTACTTCGGCGACTCGATCGGCTGGTGGGAGGGCGACACCCTGGTGGTCGAGACCACCAACATCCCGCAGGCGCAGAACTTCGCGGGGTCGTGGAAGAACCTGAAGGTCACCGAGCGCTTCACCCGCGTGGGCAAGGACCGGCTGCGCTACGCGTTCGTCGTCGACGACTCGACCATGTGGGACAAGCCCTGGGGCGGCGAGTACGAGTTCGGCCCGATGACCGGCATCATCTACGAATACGCCTGCCACGAGGGCAACTATGCGCTGCCCGGCATGCTCGGCGGCGCACGCCACCAAGAGCAGGACGCGGCGGCCGCGGCCAAGAAGGCCTCGTCGGCGGGCGGCGCTCAGTAGCGGCGGCGGCCGTTCACGGCTGAACGATCAAGGGCCCTCTCCGGCGGCGGAGAGGGCTTCTCGATTCGTGGGCGTCGATCTGGCGCTACGGCTTGCGCTGAGCGGCGCGAACCGCGTCGACCGCCTCGACCACGGCGTCGATCACGACCTGCGGCTTCTGGAACTGGATGTAGTGGCCGGAGCCGACGATGGTGCGATTGACCCCCTTGGAGGACAGGGTGGCGATGTCGTCGTGCATGGCGCTCCAGACCTTGGCGGCGTTGGCGGCCTCTTCGGGTGAGGCGCCGGGGGCCTTGGTGGTGTCGGCGGCGGTGAGCACGATCAGCGGGATCGAGCCCAGCGCGCGTTTGGCCGCCACCGTCTCCTTGGAGTCGAGGTCGGTGAAGGCGTCCACCTCGGCGGCGATGGTGGCATAGACGCCGAGGCCCGGCTGACCGACGCCCTTGGCCACCAGCTCCGGCGGCAGGTCGTAGGGCGGCGGCTGGGCGCAGGTCTTGGCGACCTCCGGCGTCGGATTGGGAGCAGCGCAGACGCGGTTGTGCGTGTTGGCGGCCTCCTGCGCCTTGAGCGTCGAGGGCGCGGCCGCCGCGATCGCCGCCATCTGGTTGTCCGCCGAGGGATCGACCAGCACCATGGCGGCGACGTCCTTCGGGTGCTGGTAGGCGTAGAGGCGCACGTTGAAGCTGCCCATGGAGTGGGCGACCAGCAGGTAGGGGCCGGGGATGCGCGCGGCCTTCAGCAGGGCCGCCAGGTCGGCGGCCTCGGCCTTGGTGTCGCGCGGCAGGGGTCCAGGCGGGCTCATGCCGTAGCCGGCGCGGTCGTAGGAACAGACACGGGTCTTGGCGGCGATCTGGTCCTGCACGCGCCGCCAGCTCGAGGCGCCGTCGCCCAGGCCGGAATCCAGGATCACCATCGGCGCGCCCTGGCCCTCGCAATAGAGGTGAAGCGTGCGGCCGCCGCCCAGCGGCACGGCCTGACCGTCGGCGGCGTAGCGGGTCCACCAGGGGTTGGGCGTCTGGGCCGCGGCGGCGCAGGCCGTCAGCGCCGCGCCCAAGGAAACCGCCGCCATCGCCGCCATCCGCCGCCGTGTCATGTCCAAGCCCCCCGGAACGTCGCCCACGCTAGATGGGCGCCGATCGGGCCAGACGCGCAAGCCCGCTAGGCGGCGCCGGCCGCAACGGCTAGCGTTGCGGGCAACGAACCATGGCGGCCACGACCGCCCCGAGGAGCCCGATATGAAACTCTATTCCGGTGATCTCAGCCCGTATTCGGCGCGCGTGCGGATGCAGATCTACGCCAAGGGGATCACAGACATCACGCTGGAGCGGCCGGCGACGTTCGGCACGCCGGAGTTCCGCCGGGAGTTTCCGATCGGCCGCATTCCGGTGCTGGATATCGACGGCGACATGATGCCGGAATCCGAGGTGATCGCGGAGTACCTGGAAGAGATCTATCCGACGCCGTCGATGCTGGGCGCCACGCCGCGCGAGACCGCGCACATCCGCACCATCGCCCGGATCGGCGACATCTACGTCATGAACAACATGTTCATGCTCTCGCCGCAGAGCCGCGCGGCCAGCCGCAACCAGGGGATCGTCGACCTGCTGGGGGGGCAGGTGACGCGCAACATCAAGGCGCTGAACAAGATGATCGGGACCGACGGCTTCGCCTGCTGTGGCCGCCTGACCATGGCCGACTGCGCGCTGGTCCCCGCCCTGTTCCTGGTGGAGAACGTCCTGCCCTCGGTGGGGGTCGATGACCCCATCGCGGCCAACCCCAAGGTCGCCGCCTACTGGGCCGCGATCCAGAAGAACGAGCACGCGGCGCGCACTTTGGTGGAGCTGCATCGCGGCCTGGAGGAGCGCCGCGAGATGATCCGCTCCGGCGCCTTCGAGGCGTACATGGCCAAGGCTGCCAAGGCCATGGCGGCGGCGGAGGCCGAGGAGGCCGCGGCAGGGGTCTGACGGACCAAGGCGAGGGCGAAATTCACCGCCGGCCCCTTGCAACATTCGGCGGGGCTCACGAGTTGAGCCTCTATGCGTAGCCCCCAAGAGTACCGCGACCACGCCGAAGCCGCCGAAGACATGGCCAAGCGCACGACCGATCACCTGTTGCGGACCAACTTCCTGCAGCTGTCGCGCCAGTGGCGCGAGAAGGCTGAGGAGTCGGAACGGCGGGCCCAGCCCGCCGTCAACGCCGCCTAGGCGCCCACGCGCGCCGGGGGCCCGCCCCGGGCTCGCCCTGGCCTGAGCATCTGCTAACACTAGCGCTCCACCACTCGGAGCCCCTGTTCGCCCATGCGTCGCCGTACCTTCCTCGCCGCCGTTCCCGCCGCCGCGCTCGCGGGACGCGCCTTCGCCACCAGCCGGCAGGAGAACCCGGTCCGCAATCGGCCCGACGTGCACGGCGGCGACCGGATCGACGGGGCGACCTGGGCCGGTCGCAGCGCCGCCTGGGGCCTCCATGGCGCGGCGGCCACGGCGCATCCGCTGGCGACGCTCGCGGCCATCGAGATCCTGAAGGCCGGCGGCTCGGCGGTGGACGCGGCGATCTGCGCGAACGCGGTGCTGGGGTTCGGCGAGCCGATCTCCTGCGGGATCGGCGGCGACTGTTTCGTGCTGCTGTGGGACCCCAAGGCCAAGAAGGTGATGGGCCTGAACGGCTCGGGGCGCAGTCCCAAGGGCCTGACGCTGGCCGAACAGCGCAAGCGCGCCAACGACCGGGGCCTGATCAATTCCTACGGCGCGGTGGCGGTGAGCGTGCCGGGCGCGGTCGACGCCTGGTGGACGCTGCACCAGCGCTACGGAAAGCTGCCGTGGAAGGACCTGTTCGCGCCCGCCATCCGCCACGCCGAGGAAGGCGCGCCGATCGTCCAGAACGTGGCCTTCTACGTGGGCTCGTCGGAGCGGATCTTCACCAAGCCCGAGAACAAGATCGAGGAGGTGGAGAACTTCAAGAAGCTCTGGGCGCCGAACGGCAAGACGCCGCGCGAGGGCGAGATCTTCCGCAATCCAGAGCTGGCGAAGACCTATCGGCTGATCGCCGAGGGTGGCGGACGGGCCTACTACGAGGGCGAGATCGCCGAGAAGATCGAGGCCTATTTCAAGCGCATCGGCGGCTGGATGACCAAGGCCGACCTGGCCGCCCACCGCAGCGAGTGGGTGGACCCCGTGACCATCAACTATCGCGGCGTCGACGTGTGGGGCCTGCCGCCCAACAGCCAGGGCGTGGTGACGCTGCAGATCCTGAAGATGATGGAGCAGTTCGACATCAAGTCGATGGGCTTCCAGTCGGCGCAGGCGCTGCACCACGAGGTGGAGGCCAAGCGTTTGGCCTTCGAGGACCGCGCCCGGTACTACGCCGATCCCACGTTCTACAAGCAGCCCACCGAGTGGCTGGTCTCGGCCGAGTACGCCCAGCAGCGGGCCAAGCTGATCCGGCCCGACAGGATCCTCAACCCGGCCTACGCCGGCCAGGCGCCCAGCCATGGCGACACCACCTATTTCTGCGTGGCCGACGCCAGCGGGATGATGGTCAGCCAGATCCAGTCCAACTATCGCGGCATGGGCTCGGGGCTGATGCCGGACGGGCTGGGCTTCATGTTCCAGAACCGCGGCGAGATGTTCGCGCTGAAGGACGGCCACCCGAACATCTATGCGCCGGGCAAGCGCCCGTTCCAGACGATCATCCCGGGCTTCGCCACCAGGGGCGGCGAGCCGATGCTGGCGTTCGGGGTGATGGGCGGGGACATGCAGCCGCAGGGCCAGGCGCAGGTGATCTCCAACATCGTCGACTTCGACTTAGGACTGCAGGAGGCCGGCGATGCGCCCCGCTGGCACCACGACGGCGGCAATGAGCCGACCGGCGAGGCGCTCGATCCGCTGGGCACGCTGAACCTGGAGACCGGGGTGCCGGAGGCCACCAAGAAGGCGCTGGCCGACATGGGCTGGAAGCTGGGGCCGAACCCCGGCGTCTATGGCGGGTACGAGGCCATCCAGCGCCACCCCGGGCGCTACGCCGCCGCCACCGAGATGCGCAAGGACGGCACGGCGCTGGCGTACTGAGCTTGGACGCGAGCGCCTCTCCTCACCCGTAGGGGGAGGGGGACCGCGGAACGCGGTGGAGGGGGACGCGGGCCGCCACGAAAGCCAGACTCAGTCCAGGCCCTTCGCCGCGTGATCGATCATACGAAGGGCGGCGTCGAGGTCGTCACGGATCAGGATTGCTGACAGCCGCAGGGTGCGCACGCCACGTTCCAGCATCCACTCGTCGCGCCGCGCGTCGCGGGCCGGGTTGGCGCCGACGTAGTGCACTGACCCGTCCACCTCGACGGCCAGCTTCGCCCTGTCGCAATAGAAATCGAGGACGTAGGGGCCAATGGGATGTTGCCGGCGGAAGCGCCAGCCCAGCGCCTTTCCGCGCAGAGCGACCCACAGGCGCGCCTCGGGTGGGGTCAATCGGCGACGCAGGGAGCGCGCGCGTTGCACCGTGGCTTTCGGGGCTTCCATGGTGGTCAAGTCTAGCACGCGGTGCGGCGGCGTTCCCCCTCCACCACTTCGTGGTCCCCCTCCCCCTACGGGTGAGGAGAGCGCTAAACTCACTCCTATGACCAAGCCCACCTTCTTCGCGACGGCGGCCGAATGGCGCGCCTGGCTGGAGGCGAACCACGCCACCACCGACGAGCTTTCGGTGGGCTTTTGGAAGGTCGGCTCGGGCAAGCCGTCGATCACCTGGCCGCAGAGCGTTGACGAGGCCCTGTGCTTCGGCTGGATCGACGCGGTGCGCCATCGGATCGACGACGAGGCTTATCGCATCCGCTTCACGGCCCGGCGGGCCAGCAGCGTCTGGAGCAAGGTCAACCTGAAGCGGTTCGCCGAGTTGAAGGCCGAGGGCCGCATCGCGCCGGCCGGCCAGGCAGCCTTCGACGCCGGCCGGCCCTCGGCCTATTCCTACGAACGCGAGGCAACCGAGCTCGCGGCCGCCGAGGTCGCCGCGTTCCGGGCCCGGCCGGGAGCTTGGGCCCATTTCGAGGCCTGCCCGCCCGGCTATCGCAAGCAGTGCGTCCATTGGGTGACTAGCGCCAAGCGGCCCGAGACCCGCGCCAGACGCCTCGCGGCCCTGGTTGACCTCTCCGCCGCCGGGCGCAGACTGGACACCGGGAAGCCGAGGTTCACGCAATGACCCCCGATGAAATGGAAGCCATCGTCATGAGCTTCCCCGGCGCCGAGAAGGGCAAGAGCTACGGCAAGCCGTCCTACCTGGTGAACGGCAAGTTCTTCACCCGCCTGCGCCGCGACGACGCCTCGATGGTGATCATGGAGGTGAGCCTCGACGAGCGCGAGATGCTCATGGAGGCCGAGCCCAAGACCTTCCACTTCACGGCGCACTACAAGGACTATCCGTGCGTGCTGGCGCGGATCGACAGCCTGCATCCGGGGTCGTTCAAGAACTTCCTGGAGCGGCGCTGGCGCAAGATCGCGCCCAAGAAGCTGGTGAAAGCGTGGGAAGCGGCCACGACATCCTGAGCCTGCGGCGCCGTGGCGCGTGCAACTCACGGTAACGTTCCTCGTATACTTGAAGGCGCAAGCGGCTCAATCGGTCGGGCGCGGACCGCCGCCCTGCAGGCTGAGCCAGATGGGAGCCGATGGACACGCAAAAGTTCGTCCTGCAGGAAAACGTTCGGCGACTGCAGGACCGGATCGCCGAGGCGACCGATGGCGACGGGCGACGCCAGCTGGAGACCATGCTGGCCGCCGTCGAACGTGAACTGGCGCTGACCTCGGTCGAGCAGGCCGGCGCCGGAGCCCCGCCCTGGCCGATCGGATCGGCCCAGGATCTCGCGGCCGAGCGCGCGACCTTGATCGACGACTTCCGCCGCGACTATGGCGAGTCATCCCTGGTCGCCTACCTGCTCGACCCTGCGCCTGGCCTTTTGATGGTCGAGGTCAATCGGGCCTTCGAGCTGGCCACCGGCCGGACCCGCGCGGCCGTGGTCGGAGAGCCCCTGTTCGCCCTGTTTCCCGACAATCCGGCGGCGGGCAACGCCGACGGCATCGTCAACATCTACGCCTCGCTGCGCCGGGTCGCCGAGACCGGCCTGCCGCACGCCATGCCTGACCTGCGCTATGACGTGGCGGGCGATGACGGGCGGTTTGTCGAACGCCACTGGCGCCCCGTGAACAGCCCCCTTAGGGCGGCAAACGGACGTCTGGTGCTGTTGCAGCACGTGGTCCAGGAGCTCACGGACGAGGTCCGGGCGGCGGAGGCGGCCGCAGGCGGGGCGGGCTAGAACTCGTCCTCGATACTGGCGCGGAACTGTTCGAAGATCTCCCTGGCGCGCTCTTCGGGGGGCAGTTCGGGGTCGTCGGCCGCGGGCCTGGGCTCGGCCGCGCCGCCGGTCAGCCGGCCGACCACCACGCCGCCTTGCACCAGCAGCACCTCCTCGCCGGGCTCGGCGGCGGCCAGCAGGGCGGCGATCTTCGGCGGCAGGTCGTCGAGGTCGATACGCTTCATGGGGGTGATCCTAGACCGCACGCGCCGCCCGCTCTAGGTTCCGCGCCTTCAGGAGGGACGATGGCCTACCGGTCGATGCGCGAGTTCATGGCGAAGCTGGAGAAGGCGGGCGAGCTGGTCCGCGTCTCCGAGCCGGTGTCGTCGGTCCTGGAGATCACCGAGATCCATCGCCGGCTGTTGGCGCAAGGCGGGCCGGCGGTGCTGTTCGAGAACGTGATCCGCGCCGACGGCGAGCGCTCGTCCGTGCCCTGCCTGGTCAACCTGTTCGGGACGGTCAAGCGCGTGGCCATGGGGGTGACCCTCGAGGGCCGCGAACGCGAGACGGCGGGCGACCTGCGCGAGGTGGGCGAGCTGCTGGCCTTCCTGCGCGCGCCGGACCCGCCCAGGGGCCTGAAGGACGCCTGGGACATGCTGCCGCTGGCCAAGACGGTGATGTCCATGCGCCCGGCCACCGTGAAGAAGGCGCCGGTGCAGGAGGTGGTCTGGAAAGGCGACCAGATCGACCTTTCCAAGCTGCCGATCCAGACCTGCTGGCCGGGCGAGCCGGCGCCGCTGATCACCTGGCCGCTGGTGGTGACCAAGGGGCCCAGCGAGAGCCGCGAGGACGACTACAACCTGGGCATCTACCGCATGCAGGTGACCGGCAAGGACCGCACCATCATGCGCTGGCTGGCGCATCGCGGCGGCGCCCAGCACCACCGGCGCTGGAAGGCGGAAGGCAAGCGCGAGCCCCTGCCCGCCTGCGCGGTGATCGGCGCCGATCCGGGCACCATCCTGGCGGCGGTGACGCCGGTGCCGGACACGCTTTCGGAGTACCAGTTCGCGGGCCTGCTGCGCGGCGCCAAGGTCGACCTGGTGGCGGCCAAGACGGTGCCGCTGATGGTCCCGGCCCAGGCGGAGATCGTCATCGAGGGCCACGTCCTGCTGGATGACTACGCCGACGAGGGGCCCTACGGCGATCACACCGGCTACTACAACTCGGTCGAACAGTTCCCGGTCTTCCAGGTCAGCGCGATCACCATGCGCAAGGACCCGATCTATCTGACCACCTTCACCGGCCGGCCGCCGGACGAGCCCAGCGTGCTGGGCGAGGCGCTGAACGAGGTGTTCATCCCGCTCCTGCAGCAGCAGTTCCCGGAGATCGTCGACTTCTGGCTGCCGCCGGAGGGCTGCTCGTATCGCA
>Ga0105248_10002689_pt1 | contig 19755 bp, 16 predicted proteins | sample KBSS34metaG_FD_81524 | JGI IMG/M metagenome (GOLD analysis project Ga0105248, IMG submission 81524) | Switchgrass rhizosphere microbial communities from Kellogg Biological Station, Michigan, USA - KBS S3-4 metaG | ecosystem: Host-associated > Plants > Roots > Rhizosphere > Soil | place...
AGGCTCACCAGCACCGCCTCGCGCTGCCGCAGCCGCGACGCCAGCTTGCTCGCGGCGGCATCGCCCAGACGCGCACGCCCCTCTCGCAGCGGCGGCTTGACCAGCACCACCGAGACCACGTCGACCAGCGCCGACACCACCGACAGCCACTGCTCGCCCGGATGCGGCACCAGCACCAGCCGCTCCAGGTCGAGCCCCAGCCCGGCGGCGGCCTCGACACCCAGGTCGGGCACGCCGACGATCGCGCACCAGGACCCCGCAGCGCTCGGCCCCTGCAGCAGCCCGAGCGCGAGCGTCGTCGAGTTGTCGACCGCGTAGACGCCGCCGGCGGCCAGGGCGCCACCCGGCAGCAGTTCGGCCAGGGCGGGGTGCGTCGGCAGAGCGCGGGTGTCGAGCGTGGTGCGCTGCATGCCCCGGATGCGCGCCTGCAACTCGCGCACGACATCGGTCGTGCCGGTCAGAGTCGACTCGGGCGCGTCGAGATCGTCGTCGACCCGCAGGGCGACGGATGCAGCCGAGGATGGAGGCGCCATCATCCTATTTTCGAACATATGTTCGAGCGTGTCAATCGCGCGCCTCGATACGCGCTGGCGCAACTCGACCGCCAAGGTCACCGCAGATCGCGCAGCCGTGCCGCGACACCCTTCTGACCCGCTGAGCGGCGCTCCGAGGTCACCGCGATCACGAGAAGCACGGCGCCCGCCGTCGCCAGGGTGATCCACCAGGGCGTCGCGCCGATCGAGCGGCCGACCTGCACCGCGAAGACGACGACGTTCTCGATCGGGAGCACGATCAGCCCGATGATGAAGGGCGCGCCCAGTCGACGCAGTGATCCGACCAGGATCGACACCAGGGCGAGGCCCAGCACCAGGATCGCGCGCCACGTCTGCGGATCGGTCCCCGTTGCGAGGATCGATGGCAGCAGGGCCACCGCGATCCCGGGAGCGAGAAGCCGCCAAGATCCGCGGAAGCCGATCGGCCAGTTCGTCGGCCCGGGAACAACCGCCACAGACTCCTGCCGCGTCGCGATCACGCCGGCCGCCAGGAGCGCGAGTCCGAGCGGCAGCGAATACCCCTCGACGCGAATCAGCTCACGCGTGCTCCAGCTCGTCACCATGAGGCACCACGCGATCGCGAAGGTGAACCAGACCGGGGGCAGGGTGACTGTGCGGGTGCGAGCACGAACAACCGTCACGAGCATCAGCGCGAGGAACGCGAAGCCGAGCACGTAGAGCGCGATGATCGGCAGCACCGCCACGCGAACGGCGGCAATCGGCCCGACTGCCAGGAAGACCAGGGCAGCGGAATACGCCCAGCGTCGGCCCAGCCTTGGAGTGCCCGGCCGGGTATTGCCGAGCAGCAGCCGCCCGGAAACGGCGGCCAGCACTGCCGAGCCCGCGCTGACCGCAAGCACCGGCCACATCAGCAGGGGTTCGGCGACGGGGGAGGGATCGAGACCGAGCCCCCAGCGCACGGCCTGCGCCGGACCGGCAGCCGCGGCCGCGATCGCAACGACCAGCAACGGAACCCGAAGGCGGGTGAGCAGGGCGAGACGCGACTCCGCAGGGATGCGGCCCACCAGGGCGCCCAGCACGAGCAGCACGAGGGAGGCGGCCACCAGCGCGATGCCACGCCAGAGCTGCGCGTCATCCACCCCGTCGCCGACCACGGCGAAGATCGCCAATGACGGGATGACCGCGGCCGCCAGGGCCGCAGAGAACAGTCCGACGGCGGGCAGCCCGATGCCGGGGCGCCCGCGACCGACGAGCACCGCCCCGATCGTTGCGGCCACGAGCGCGGGAGGCAGGATGTAGGGCTCTGCGACCTGGACGCCGGCCAGAGCCCACAGGCTCCAGAGCGCACCGGTCCAGCTCAGGAAGGCGAGCGCCCAGCCGTAGCGTCGCTTGGCGAAGAGCGCCATCGCCGCGGCACCCAGGCCGATGATCAGGAGCACCAGGCAGCTCGTCCCGAGGCCTGCTGCCTCCCGCACGAGCGAGAGCAGTACGGCGAGCACCGCCGTGACCCAGGTGGAGATCTCGATCCAGGTGCGAGCAGTGGCTGCGTGTTCGACGGGGATGCCGCGGCGCTCGAGGGCAGCCCGGATCAACCCGGTGCTCGGCAAGGTGCAGGCCACGATGACGGCGATGATCGGCAGCGTCACCGGCGATCCACTGACCGTGAGGAACTGAGCCCCCAGGCAGACCACCACCACGGCCAAGCTCGGCACCAGCAGGGCGGCCGCCAGGGCGCGCACGATCCGGTTGAGCCCTGGGCGCGTCGTGAGCAGCAGCGTCAGCGCGAGCAGGAAGGTCACTCCGGTGGAGAGTGCCGTCCAACCGCTGCGCTCGGCGAGCACCGAGCCGATCCCGATCAGGAACGGCACGGCGGTCACGATCAGCACCGCGTACCAGGATCGAGCCGCCAGCCGACGGATCAGGGTTGCTCCGAGAGCCGTGAGCGATCCGAGAGTCGTGGTCAGGCAGAGCACGGCGATCGTCTCGACGTGCACGAGGTTCAGCCCGGCAGCGAAGACGATCAGGGCGTAGCCGTAGCCGATCGCGAGATACAGCGGTCGGGTCACGGCGGGCACCCCGAGCGAGAGCACCGCGAGCACGGCGACGCTCACGGCGCCGCCCGCCACGGTGAGGTTCGAGTCGGTCCAGGCCAGGGCCGCGCTCGAGACCAAAAGGAGGTGGGCTCCGACGAGGAGGGGGAGGCGCACCTTGAGCCGTGCAGCGGTGATCCGCGGGATCCTCGCTACGGCGAGGCCGATGCCCAGCACGAGGGCGAGCCCCAACCCGACGCGGGCGAGCGGGATGAGCGCACTCCAGTCGGCGAGAGCCAGGAGTGCCAGCATCCCGAACCAGAGTCCGGTGGCGAGGGCGCCCTGCGCGAGGGTACCCGTCTGCGTGCGACGTCGGGCGAAGAACCAGACCAGGGCCGAGGATGCCGCGGCAGCAGCCACACCGAGCATCGCCGCCAGCGCGGTCCGATCGTCGGCGCCGTTCAGGAAGCCGCCGGGATCGCTCTGCGCGAGCGGAGCGACCACCCGGGCGACGACGGTCAAGACCGCCGGGACGCTCACCAGAAGAGCAACGCTCCAGGCTCCGACCAGGAGTGGGAGCCGTCGAACCGAGGCGACCGCGGGCAGTGCCGCAAGCAGCCCGACCGCGATCGCCGACGCGGCGGGGATGAGAGCGAACAGCCACACCCCCTCGACCCCTTCGATCGCGAAGGGCACGATGGCGAACGCCGTCGAGAAGAACGCGCCGGCCAGCAGGCTCCAGAGCCGGGGGAGTTGGTGCCGAGTGCTCGCCGCCGCTAGCACGGCGAGACCCAGCAGCACGCCCGAGACGCCGAGCGCGTCGACCGGCACTCGATGGGGCAGGAGGACGGCCGACACCAGCACCACAACAGCGATACTCAGTTCGACCACCGTCGCGGTGACCCGGTCGGCGCGCAGGGTGCTGCCGAAACGCGGCCCGAGCGCCCGCGCCGCTTCGTGAACGGCGAGCGCCGCAAAGCCGACAGCCAGGTGACCGATGATCGTGATCCACGGGTTGTCCGCCGCGTACGCGAACAAGGCGGGCACGATCGTGAGGCCGAACAGTCCCGCCCAGAGCCAGGTGCGGATGCGGGCGAGCCACGCGATCAGGACCATGACGCCCGCCGCCGCGAACGTTCCCATCGCGGCGAACACCCACGCACTCAGGTGGGGCGCCAGCGATGAGAACGCCCAGACGTCGAGGACGACGAAGACCATGCCGAGCGCGCCGACGGCCTCGGCCGAGAACTGCAGCTTCGCCCGCACCAATAGCCACGCGCTTCCGAGGAAGGCGACCGTGATCGCTCCGACGATCAGGCTGCGGGTGGTGAAGTCGGTGAGGTCGGGATTGAGGAAGGTGAAGACGATCGCAGCAACGGCCACCAGCGCAGCCCCTGCGACGGCCAGAACCGATTGCACACTGACCGAACTCCGAGCGGCATCCATCGCGGTGGTGTCGGCTGTCACCGAAGGCGGGCCGACCGGCGGAGGGGGAACCGTCGCCGCTGGTGCCCGAACCACCGTCGGAATCCGCTCGATGAACTGCTGCCGCCGCTCGAGCGCGTCGACCGCATCTCGAGATGCACTCCGGACGCTGACCGCCTCGGCGCCGCTGAGATCGGCCGAGCAGGCCGCGCACCAGTCGGGCGTCGTCAGCCGGGCACCGCAGCGCGGGCAGAACCGGTCGTTCAGAAGGTAGCGGGCGACATCGTCGGTCCAGGCCTGCGTCATCCCCCCAGGGTATGAAGTTTTGTCACGGCGAGACCTCAGACTTCAGGATGACGTGGATAACCTCCGGATGACCCAACCGGCTCAGGCGCGGAACGCCGAGATGAAGATTCCCGGCATCTTGAGCCAGCTCGGTTTCTGAGCGAAGCGGGTCAGCAATTCGCCGGTCCGGGTCGCCGAACGCGCCGTCACGAACCACGGCGGCTTCGGGAACAGAGCGAACTCGCCGCCCATCACGGAGCGCGGGAACGGCCGGAACGGACCGGTCACCACGGTGCGCTCGGTGTGATCCAGCAGCAGTGCGTTGTGCACGATGCCGATGCCCGACTGAACGTTGTCGAGCGAGTGCCCGGGGAAGGCGCCCCACGACGCACCCGCGGCGAGGAACGCGAAGCCCGTCCAGCTGTTGATCGCGATCGAGCCGTAGCGCAGCGAGGCGATCGCCTCGTCGAATCCCGCTCCCAGCTTCTTGCGATCGGCCGGAGCGATCAGCACATTGGCGCCGAGAGTGCCGAGGAAGTCGGTGTTGACGGCGGCGACCGCGGCGTCCAGATAGGCCTGGCCGGTACCGGGCACCTCGACAACGCCGAGCACGGGCGAGAACGATTCGGTCGTCTGCAGGTGCGAGGCGTCTTCGTCGGCCTGGATGTCGACGAGAAGGCGGGCCCCATCAGCCAGTCTCTGCGCCTTCGGGTAGTGGGCCTCGACGTCCGCAACGCGGTCGTCATTGCCCGGATACCAGGCGCGACGACCCGGCGTGCGCTCGAGTGCGGCGCGCAGCTCGTCGAGGAACGCGGCCTTCTGCGGCCAGTCGGAGCTCAGCACCACGATCTGGCCGGCGATGCAGTTGTATCCGCCGTTGTGCAGGCGCTGCGTTGCGACGTGCTCGGCCTGGTAGCGCAGATCGCGCTTCGTCCACTTTCCCGGCACCAGGATGATCGGCGAGACCCCGCCGAGTTCACTGGTGATCGGTTTCTTGAGCAGCGGCGTCAGCGCCTTCTTGTTCGCCGAGCGCTGCGGGCCGACGCCCCACACGATCGCGTCGTGGGTCGCCGCGCTGCCCGTGATGTGCACGTGCTCGATGCCGTCATGATGGGCCAGGTAGCTGCCTTCGGCGGCTCCGCCCTGAACGATACGCAGCATTCCCGCGGTGACCAGGGGGGCGAGGGCCGCCTGATAGACGCCCATGATGCCGTGCATGATGGGGTTGAGTTTCAGCAGGCTCGCGCGGTTGTGCGCGACGATCTCGTACAGCACGTCCAGCGGCGGGATCGAGGTGATGTTGCCTGCGCCGAGCACCAGGCCGACGCCGCCCGACAGCGTCGGGGTGAGTTCGCCCAGCCCGGCCTCGCCACGAGCCTGCGTCGCGCTGACCCCCGGCTTCAGCCAGACCTCGCCGTGGAATCCGTGCAGCAGCAGGCTCTCGTAGGAGTTGAACGGCATGACCGGCACAGTGACGCGTCCGCCGGGAGCGGCACCCAGCGTCAGTTTCTCGATGGGGGAGTGGCCCGACGCGAGTGCATCGACCGTCTGCGCCAGCGCGGCGACGGCGGTGAGCACGGCGTAGGGGCCCGACATCCACTCTTCGCCGACCAGGGGCGAATCGGGTTCGAGTCCCTTGATGCCCGCGGCGGTATGCGCCCACTCTTCAGCATGCGCCGAGACCGAGGCGTGCACCTCGCGCAGGAGGGCGGCGCGCTGATCGAGCGGCATCGCGCCCCACGCGGCGGCACCGGCGGCGAGCGCCTGGATGTCCCCGTCGAGTGCCGACTTCTGCGCGGCCGAGAGGTCGGCTGCGGGGCTGGAAGACGCGGCTTTGGCAGCCTGATCCGAGATGGTCATGGGATCTCCTTCGATCGTGTGACCAGTCTCGCCCCTGCCCGGTCGGATTGCACAATGTGTTCGGGCTCGGGGGTTCGTGGCAAGGTCGCAGAGTGACCGAAGCCGAGATCGTGGCGCGCCTGCGGGCGGCCGGCTGCGTGTTCGCCGAGCAGGAGGCGGCCATGCTCGTCGCCGAAGCCAGCGACCCCGCTCACCTCGACCGGATGGTCGCACGTCGGGTCGCAGGCGATCCCCTCGAACAGATCGTGGGATGGGCCGAGTTCGACGGAATCCGGTTCGTCGTCGAACCCGGCGTGTTCGTGCCGCGCCATCGCACCGAGTTCCTGGTGCAGCGCGCGGCACTGCTCGGGCACCCGGATGCCGTCGTCCTCGACCTCTGCTGCGGCGTCGGCGCGGTCGGGGTCGCCGTGCGATCTCGGCTGGGCGGCGGTGCCGAACTCCATGCCGCGGATCTCGATCCGGCCGCCGTCCGCTGCGCCCGCATCAACGTGCGGGCGGGGGAGGTTCACGAGGGCGACCTGTTCGATCCCCTGCCGGATTCGCTGCGCGGCAGGGTCGAACTGCTCCTGGCGAATGCGCCGTACGTGCCGACTCGCGACATCGCGCTGTTGCCGCCTGAGGCGCGGGAGCACGAGCATGTGATCGCCCTCGATGGCGGCGCGGACGGCCTCGACCTCCACCGGCGCGTCATTGCCGGGGCTCCCGGCTGGCTGGCGCCGGGCGGGCGGCTTCTGATCGAAGTGACCGAGGGGCAGGCACCGGTTGCGGCATCCCTGATGGCCGACGCCGGCCTCGGGACGCAGACCGAGATCGACGATGAAGACGGCGACCTGACCGTCGTGGTGATCGGGCGACGGCCGCTCTAGAACAGGTGGAGACCCGGAATCGGGTGCGCATTGGTGTACCAGGCGAGCACGACGAAACCGACCACGTTGAGAATGACGGTGAGCCAGAACCGGTTTCGAAAGCTGAGCTTCTTGGTCTTGTGGCGCAGCAGCTGTTGAGCGACAGCCGCGCCCGGCCAGCCACCGATCAGGCCGACGAGCAGCAGTGTGTTCTCGGACGTTCGCCAGCCACTCCTCTTGGCCGCGCGCTTGTCGGCGAGGTAGAGCACGAACGTCAGGATGCTGAGCGCGATGTAGATGCCCGCGATCGTCCACGGCACCTGCCAGATCACCTGCACGACGACGAACAGCGTGCCGAAGGCGAGGATCGACCCGATCGCCACCACCACCGACGTCGGCCGCACCGGCGGCTCCGCGCGCTCGGCGACCAGCACGGGTTCGGCTCTGACGGCGCGAGCCTTGCCCTTCTCGTCCTGCTCGGTCTCGAAGGTCAGGCGCTGCCCCACATAGGGCCGAGTGGTGCCGCGGGGCTCGGCGCTGAAGTGCAGGAACACGTCAGGGCCGCCGCCATCCGGCGCGATGAAACCGAAGCCGCGATCGTCGTTCCAGGTCGCCACGACGCCGCCGAGACGGTTCGCGGTGCGGCTGGACATCTTTCGATGCTAGATGACGGTTGCGCGGCGTCCCTAGGCCCCCGAACGCGAACAGCCCCGGACCGTGGCGGTCCGGGGCTGTTCTCATCTCGTGCGCGGAGGGGGACTTGAACCCCCACGCCCTTACGGGCACTAGCACCTCAAGCTAGCGCGTCTGCCATTCCGCCACCCGCGCGAGACCGGCCGCCGAGCATCCGAGAATGCACGCTGGCGACCGAGGAACGACATTAGCACGGCGCGCCGGCCCACCGAGCGCGCAGGAGGCTACCGTGAGCGGCATGGGAACGGCGCGCGGATTCGATCGTCTGGTCTTCTTCACCGACGCCGTGACGGCCATCGCGATCACCCTGCTGATCCTGCCGCTCGTCGATCTGGTGCCCGAGTACTCTCATCCCGAGAACCACCCGACGGTCGGGGGATTCATCCACGACTACTGGACTCAGATCTGGGCTTTCGCACTCAGCTTCCTGATCATCGCAAGATTGTGGATCGCGAACCACGGCGCCCTCGAGCCGGTCGAACGGCAGTCGACAAGACTCGTGGTGCTCGACGTGGCCTGGGCATTCACGGTGGTGGTGCTGCCGCTGCCGACCGCCCTCATCGCGAGCTTGACCCCAGACCGCGCGTCCATCGCCTTCTATATCGGCACCATGACGGCGGGCAGTCTGCTGCTGACGGCGATCTGCTGGGAGGTGTATCGGCGCCCGGAACTCGGTGGCACCGACCGCCAGCGGACATTGACGACGCTCTACGGAGTCGGTTCGACCGCTGTCGCGTTCGTTCTCGCCCTGATCGTGGGCGTGGTGTTCCCGCAGATCAACTACTACGCCCTCCTGATCCTGCTGCTGACCATCCCGCTCGACTGGATCGTCAAGCCGCGCCTGCGAAGGGCGACCGCGCACCTGGCGCCAGCGCCGAACGCCGCAGACACCGCTGCCGGGTAGCGTTGAACGCATGCCCGAGCTGGACGACACTCCCGATCTCGAAGCAACGGCGCGCATTGCGCGCGACCTGATCCGGTTCGAGACGGTCAACTGGGGCGGCGGCAAGTCCGAGGGCGAGACCGAAGCCGCGCACTACGTCGAGGCCGAACTGCAGCGGCTCGGCCTGGCGCCCCAGCTGTTCGACGCGGCGCCTCGTCGCACGAGCGTCGTGGCGCGAGTCGAGGGGCGCGACCGCGACCGCGGGGCTCTTGTGGTGCACGGGCACCTCGACGTGGTGCCGGCCGTCGCCGCCGACTGGACGGTCGACCCCTTCGGGGGCGAGATCCGCGAGGGGCTGTTGTGGGGCCGCGGAGCCGTCGACATGAAGGACATGGATGCCATGATCCTGACCGCGCTCGGCGACCTCCTCGAGGGTGGCGAGCAGCCCGCGCGCGACCTGATCGTCGCGTTCTTCGCAGACGAGGAGAACGGCGGCGTCTTCGGGTCGCATTGGTTGGTCGACGAGCATCCAGACCTCTTCGCAGGCGCGACCGAGGCGATCAGCGAGGTCGGCGGCTACTCGATCGATCTGAACGGCCGGCGGGCCTATCTGCTGCAGACCGGGGAGAAGGCCCTGGTCTGGATCAAGCTGACCGCGCACGGCACGGCTGCGCACGGCTCGCGGGTGATCCGCGACAACGCGATCGTCAGGCTCGCCCTCGCCGTGGCCGCGATCGGCCAGGAGGAGTGGCCGCTGCGGCTCACGCCCACCACGACCGATCTGCTCGACCGGCTGAGGCAGATCATGGAATTGCCAGACGCCGATCCCGATGCCGTGGTCGACGCCACCGGAACCGCGGCCGGATTCTTGCGGGCCACCCTGCGTGTCACCAGCAACCCGACGCTGCTGACCGCCGGCTACAAGCACAACGTGATCCCGGATCGCGCAGAAGCCCTCGTCGACCTGCGCCCGTTCGCCGGCCAAGAGGACGAGGTGCTCGCTCGCATCCGCCAACTCGTCGGCCCCGACGTGGAGATCGAGGTGGTGCACCACGACATCGGGCTCGAGCTGCCGTTCGAAGGGCCGCTCGTCGAGAAGATGATCGCCGCGCTCGACAAGCACGACCGTGGTGCGCCGGTGCTTCCCTACCTGATGAGTGGAGGCACCGACAACAAGGCGCTCGCCAAGCTGGGCATCGACGGATACGGATTCGCCCCGCTCCAATTGACCGGCGATCTGAACTTCCCGGCGATGTTCCACGGCGTCGACGAGCGTGTCCCGCTGGACGCGCTCGCCTTCGGGCGTCGCGTTCTTGCGGATTTTCTCAGGGATTGCTGACCGTCTCGGCCACCGGACGGCCGGATCCTGCACGCCGATATGCCAGGATCGTCCCTCGTGAGTAGTTGGTTCGACGCGATCATTCTGGGCATCGTGCAGGGTCTCACCGAGTTCCTGCCGATCTCGTCGAGCGCGCACCTGCGCATCGCGGGGGAGTTCCTCCGCACGGGGGCGGATCCGGGAGCGGCATTCACCGCGATCATCCAGCTCGGCACCGAGACGGCGGTGCTGATCTACTTCTTGCCCGATATCGCGCACATCGTCTCGTCGTGGTTCAAGGCGCTCTTCGGCCGGATCCCGCGAAATGACCCCAATGCCCGGCTCGGTTGGTTCATCATCGTGGGCTCGATCCCGATCGTGGTGCTCGGGCTGGTGTTCCAGAATCAGATCGAGACGGTGCTGCGGTCGCTCTGGATCGTGGCGGGCACCCTCATCGTGTTCGGCATCCTGCTGGGCGTCGCGGACCGCCTCGGGGCCAAGTTCTACCGACTGCGCGAGATGACCTGGCGCCACGCGCTGCTTCTCGGGCTCGCACAGGCCCTCGCTCTCATCCCCGGTGTCTCCCGCTCGGGCGCGACCATCGGCGCCGGGCGGGCTCTCGGCTACGAGCGGCCGGCTGCCGCCCGCTACTCGTTCCTGCTGGCCATCCCTGCCGTCTTCGGCAGCGGGCTCTACGAGCTCTACAAGACGTTGAAAGACCCGTGCGACGCCGCGGCTGCCAGGGCCACCGGCTGCACCGCAGAGATCTTCACGATGCCGCAGACGCTCGTCGCGGGGATCGTCGCCGGCGTGATCGGGTTCATCGTCATCGCGTTCTTCATGCGCTACATCGCGAAGGGTTCGTTCCTGCCGTTCGTGATCTACCGGATCGCGCTCGGCACCGCGCTCATCGTGCTGCTCTCGCTGGGCGTCATCCAGGCGTAGCGTTCGTCGGCGCTAGCCTCTCGTCATGACCGGATGGACCCGCCTGCGCGATCGCATCGTGTCGGCCGACGCCATCTACGGCACGATCCTGTTCGCCGCCCTGATCGGCGTGGCATCCGATGACGGTTCCGCTAACGGCGAGGGCGACGGTATTCCGGGCGACGCGAGCCTGCATGGCATCGCCCTGCATTTCGGTGATCGCGCGATCGACCGCGCCGCCGTGCTCGACGCCCTGCTGCTCGCGGGGGTCACGCTCATCGTGTTCTGGCTTGCGCATGTCTACGCGCGCACCATCGCCGCTCACGGTTCTGCGAAGAGCATCCGGCGTGCACTCGGCGAGGCTCTCGAGGAGTCGTCCGGCATGCTGGTCGCCGCCATCCCGCCGACGATCGTGCTGCTGCTCGGAGCCGTCGGAGTGCTGCCGGATGCGGCCGACTGGTCGCTCGTAGTCGCCATCGTCGTGCTGGGGCTGCTGGGCTGGCAGTCATTCGCCGAACGAGGCAGCGGAGTCGGAGGGCGGATCGTCGGCGCCATCGTCTCGGCGCTGCTCGGGCTGGCCCTGGTGATCCTCAAGGCGACGGTGCACTGAATGACGGTGCACTGAGCGACGCGACCGTCGGCTCGCGGCCGGCTACGGCCCGTTCGAGCCGGAGCGGTCGTCGCCTGCGCGCCCTTCGCGACGGCGCAGGTAGCGCTCGAACTCTTCGGCGATCGCGTCGCCGCTCGCCTCGGGCGAGTCGACCGTGTCCCGTGCCTGCTCGAGCTGGGCGATGTAGGCCGCCATGTCGTCGTCGTCGCTGGCGAGCGCGTCGATGCCCTCGACCCACGCCGCGGAATCCTCTTCGAGCGAGCCGCGGTCGACGGTGACATCCACGAACTCCTCGAGGCGCTCGATGAGGGCGAGGGTCGCTTTGGGGGAGGGCGCGTTGTGCACGTAGTGCGGCACGGATGCCCAGATCGACAGGGTGGGGATCTCGGCGCGCTCGGCGGCATCCCCGAGCACCGACAGGATGCCGACCGGCCCCTCGTACGTGCTCTTCTCCAGCTCGAAGCGATCGCGCAGCGCCTCGTTCTCACTGGTCGCGAAGATCGAGATCGGGCGCGTGTGCGGCACGTCGGCGAGCATCGCGCCCAGGAAGACGATGCCGTCGATGCCGGCGGCGGCGAGCGCGTCGATCACCTCGGTCGCGAAGGTCTTCCAGCCGCGAGACGGCTCGGTTCCCAGCAGGACATGGATGCCCGGCCCGCCGTCGAGCGGACCCCACAGGGTGACACCGGGCCACTCCAGCACGCGGTCGCCGTTCTCGTCGATCGTCGAACTCGGGCGGTTGAACTGGTAGTCGAAGTAGTCCTCGGGATCCAGATCGGCCACCGGCACCAGTTCGAGTTGGTCGCGCAGCGCCCGCGCGGCACCGCTCGCCGCTTCGCCCGCGTCGTTCCAGCCCTCGAAGGCGACGACGAGGAGAGAGTTCTCGCCGAATCCGGTTGCGTCCGCCACGTGGTTCCTCTCGCCGGTCACCCGGCGTCCCGGCGTGGAACGTGCTCCGCGCCGTTCCTCCAGAATAGGACCCCACCCTGCCGGCCGCCGGGCTCGCAGCGTTCGCCATCAGCGCAAGCCGTGCATCTGTTGCTCGTAGACTCGTGCGACGTGAGCGACGACACCCACGCCCCCAACGGCGCTGCCCGGCCCGCCGCCGTGCTGTGGGACATGGACGGCACACTGGTCGACACCGAGCCGTACTGGCTCACCGCGGAGACCGAGTTGGTGCGTGCCTGGGGCGGCGAGTGGAGCCTCGAGGATGGGCTCGGTCTCGTCGGATCGTCGCTCGAGCGGTCGTCGCTGATCATCGCCTCGCGAGGGGTGCAGCTGGACTCGGACGAGATCATCCAGGTGCTCACCGATCGCGTGATCAGCCAACTCGCCGATGAGGTGCCCTGGCGCCCCGGCGCGCGCGAGTTGCTCGTGGGGCTGCACGAGGCCGGCGTCCCGACGGCTCTGGTCACCATGTCGATCCGACGGATGGCCGACTACATCGCCGAAGCCGCCGGGTTTCCGGCCTTCGACGTGGTGATCGCCGGCGACGAAGTCGTCAATGGCAAGCCGGATCCCGAGCCGTACCTTCGCGCCGCCCAGGCTCTGGGGGTCGACCCGACCGACTGCATCGCGGTCGAGGACTCCGAGTTCGGTGTTGCATCCGCGGTGGCCAGCGGCGCGACGACCCTGGCCGTACCGCTGCATCTACCGTTGCCGCCGAGCCCGGCATACGCACTGTGGGATTCGCTCGAGAGCCGAACGCTGGTCGAGCTCTTCGAGCTGCACCGGGTGGCGCGATGAGCGCCCGCGCTCCACGTCACTCGGGACCGTTCGCCATCGGCGACCGGGTGCAACTCACCGGACCGCGGGGCAGGCTCAACACGGTCACCCTCCAGGCGGGCGGCGAGTTCCACACCCATCGCGGGGTGGTCAAGCACGACACGATCATCGGCCAACCCGACGGCACGGTCGTCGCTGCCACCAACGGCGACGCCTACCTGGCGCTGCGCCCGTTGCTCAGCGACTTCGTCATGTCGATGCCGCGCGGGGCGGCGATCGTGTACCCGAAGGATGCCGCCCAGATCGGCGCCCTCGCCGACATCTTCCCCGGCGCGACCGTGGTCGAGGCCGGCGTGGGATCAGGCGCCCTGTCGCTCTGGCTGCTGCGCGCCGTGGGTCCCGAAGGGCGGCTGCTCTCCTACGAGCGCCGCGAGGAGTTCGCGACGGTCGCCCGCGCCAATGTCGCCGCGTTCCTCGGCGAGGAACCGCCCAACTGGACCGTGACGATCGGCGATCTGTCCGACGTTCTGCCCTCCACGACGCAGCCCGCTTCCGTCGACCGGATCGTGCTGGACATGCTCGCTCCGTGGGAGTGCCTGGACGCGGCATCCACCGCCCTGACACCCGGGGGAGTGCTGCTCTGCTACGTCGCGACCGTCACGCAGCTGTCGCGGGTCGCCGAGGCGATCCGTGCAACCGGTAACTTCACCGACCCGGATGCCAGCGAAACCATCGTGCGCGGCTGGCATGTCGAGGGCCTCGCGGTGCGGCCTGATCACCGGATGGTCGGCCACACCGGCTTCTTGATCACCGCTCGGCGGCTCGCCCCCGGCACGGTGCTCGCGCAGCCCGTTCGGCGATCGTCGAAGACCGAGTACGGCGATGAGGATGTCGAGCTCTGGACCCCGGGCGCGCTCGGCGATGCGGTCAAAAGCGACAAGCGGGTGCGGCGCGTGGTGCGCGACGCGCGCGCCCTGGCCAGCGATTCGGGCATCGAATTGGCCGACAGCCCACCCGTCGAGCCTCCCAGCTAGGCCCGCGCGATCTGCCAGTAGAGTTGTCCCGCCCGTTCGTGCGCCGTGAGTCATCCGGCGAGACCCTGGAAGAAGGCCCCGTGCGCAAGACACCCGCGCTCCTCTCTGCCGTGGCGGTCGCCGCGCTCGCGGTCGCCGCGCGCGCGGGTTGCTCGGCGAGCCCCTCCGCCGGGTGCGCGCCGGCCTATGCGTCGGGCTCGGCGTCGAAACTGGTGAAGGCCACCGCCAGCGCCGCGAACTTCCCGACCCCGCTGGTCACCAAGACCAGCCAGGTGTCGCAGAATAAGGCGGGCGCGGGCAGCCCGATCCACGACGGCGATCAGGTCGACTACACCTACGCGATCTACAACGGCGAGAATGGCCAAGCCCTCGGGACGGCCCAGAGCGTGATCCGCGGCGGCGCCTCGAACTCGGCGAAGGCCAACTCGATCATCCGGTCCCTGCAGTGCGCGAAGTCCGGCGAGCGCTACTCGTTGGTGTCGACGGTGAAAGATGCCTTCGGCAAGGGCGCGGGCGGCAGCGACTTCGCCGACAGCGCCACTCTCGTGATCGTCGTCGACGTTCGGGATCACTTTCTGGGCAAGGCCAATGGTGTCAATCAGCTGCCGCTCGACGGTATGCCGAATGTGATCACGGCCGTCAATGGCCAGCCGGGCATCGTCATCCAGGAGCTCGACAAGCCCACGACGTTGCGTATTTCGACCATCAAGGCCGGCTCGGGCCCCGCAATCAAGAAGAACGACACGGTCCACATCAAGTACAGCGGCTGGACCTGGCCCACGTCCCTAGGTGGCAAGCCGGTCATCTGGCCGGGCGGCACCGGCGCCGACGGCAGCCAGAGCAAGGCAGGCAACGCCACCTGGACGGACGACAAGGCCACCGATGCCAAGGTGACGAAGGACATGACCCCGGGTCTGTACAAGGCTCTGATCGGCGCCAAAGTCGGATCGCAGATCCTGGTGGTGATGCCGCCGAAAGACGGATTCGGATCGGATTCGACCGCCTATGGCTTTTCCGCCGCGGACACGGTCATCATGGTCATCGACGTGCTGGGCATCGCCTAGCGGAGGTCTCGCCCGCCCTAGGATTCCTTAGGTGTCCTCTTCTCCTGTCTCGACGTCGTCAGCCGCATCGCGCGTGCCCGTCGAGGAGCGCCTGTTCAGCCTCGTGCTGGCACTGCTCGCCACGGAATCGGGACTGACCAAGAACGAGATCCTGTCGACGGTGCAGGGCTACCGCCAGAAGTTCCGGGCGGGCGGCGACAATGCCAATTTGGAGCGCCAGTTCGAGCGCGACAAAGACGACATCCGCGACCTGGGGGTGCCGCTCGAGACGATCGACTCGCCTGGCGACGTGGGCAACAACCAGACCTTGCGATACCGCATCCCGCGCGGTGCGTACGAGTTGCCGGCCGACATCCGTTTCTCGTCGGATGAGACCACCCTGCTCAACCTCGCCGCCATGGTCTGGCGCGAGGGCTCGCTGTCGGGGGAGTCGAGGCGCGCGCTGCTCAAGCTGCGCTCGCTCGGCGTGGCGGCCGATGAGCCGACCCTGGGCTACGCACCGCGCGTCCGGCTGCGCGATGCGGCTTTCGAACCGCTGAGCTCCGCGCTCGAGAAGCACTTGATCGTGCGCTTCCCCTACCTGAAGCCGGGGGAGGACCACGCGCGCGAACGCGAAGTGATCCCGCTCGCCCTCGTGCAGTACCAAGGGCGATGGCACCTGTCGGCCGAAGAGGTCGAGGGTGAAGGTGCCCGCAAGACCTACCTGCTGCGCCGGATCGTGGGACCGGTCGAGTTCGGCAAGGCAGCTCCCGCCCGCCCGGGCGATCATGCCGCAGCGGCGCTGGCCGGTCTCGACGAGGTGTGGGAGCGCGGAGTGGCGGAGGTCGACGTGGTGTGCGACTCAGACGCCGCGACCCGCCTGAGCAACCGCCGCGGCACCGAGCGGCTCGCCCCCGAGACCGACGGACGCGAAGCTCGCCTTCGGCTGCACTATGTGGACCTCGAGATCCTGGCAGACGAACTCGCCGGCTTCGGCCCCGAGGTGCTCGTCGTGAGTCCGCACGAACTGCGCGACGCCGTGATCGCACGACTGGAACGGACGGTGCGGGACCATGGCTGAGCGCCCGCAGCCGCTGCAGGCACGCGACAAGCTCGCGTTCCTGCTCTCGCTCGTGCCGTGGTTGATGGATCACGACGGCGCCAAGGTGAGCGAGGCGGCCGAGCACTTCGGGATGACGCCGCAGCAGATCCGCGAGGCCGTCGAGCTGATCGCGGTGAGCGGTGTGCCCGGTGAGACCGACGCCTATCAGCACGGCGACCTGTTCGACATCAACTGGGACGCCTTCGAAGAGCGCGATGAGATCGTCATCACGAACCTGGTGGCCATCGACGATTCGCCGCGTTTCTCGGCGCGAGAAGCCGCCGCGCTCATCGCCGGCCTCCAGTACCTCTCTGCGCTGCCCGAGAACGCCGACCGTGGGGCCATCGCGTCGCTGATGAGCAAGTTGTCGCGCGGGGCGTCCGCGGCTCCCAGCCAGGTCGGGGTGGAAGGGGCTGCCACAGCAGGCGGAATCGACACCGTTGCACCGGACCCGCTCGCGCCCACGCTCGCGCTCATCCGGGAGTCGGTCGAGCGCGGCGTGCAGCTCGAACTGGACTACCAGAACTCCCAGGGGCAGCGCGAGCGCCGCCGAGTCGATCCGCTGCGCGTGGAGTCGATCGACACCGACTGGTACCTGCGCGGTTGGTGCCACCTGCGCGAAGCCGTGCGCACCTTCCGGCTCGACCGCATCTCGAATGCGATCATCACCGAGCAGCCGATCGAGCACCGGGCAAGCGACTCCGATGTGCGTCTGCCGGACGTGCTCTTCGAACCCTCTCCTGATGACCTCGAGGTCACCATCGAGGTGGTCCCCTCGGCGATGCCGCTGCTGACCGACTACATCCCGGATGGCGCGACCACCGTCGAGCACGACGGCCGCATCCGCACGACGCTGCGGGTGTCGCACTATCACGGGCTCAAGCGGCTCATCGCGAGCATGCCGGGAGTCGCGACCGTGGTCGCGCCGCCGAGCGCACGCGCGGCGGTGGAGGCGTGGGCGCGCGCGGGCGTGGCGCGGTACCGCTGACGGGTGACCTGAGCACGCGGTAGACTCAAGCATCACTTCCCGACCAGTGAGGAACCGACCATGTTCAGAGGGCTTTTCGACGGACCCGGCATTTGGATCGTCCTCGTCGTCGTTCTGCTCCTGTTCGGAGCAACGCGCCTGCCGGCACTCGCGAGGAGCATCGGCCAGTCGACCAAGATCTTCCGCAACGAGATGAAGTCCGACAAGGTCGATTCCGACGCCTCCGACCCAGCCACGCCGCCCGCCGCCGCGCCGATGACGGTAGCCGAGCCGGTCGCACCCGCTGCCGATCCGGCCGCTCCGAAGAAGTCCGCGAAGTCTGCCAAGACGCCGGGCAAGTCCGCGAAGTCGTAGCTCATGGCCGTCCGCAGTCGGCGGAAGACCAACCCCGAAGGCAAGATGTCGATCGGCCAGCATCTGGTCGAACTCCGCAAGCGTCTAACGATCGCCGCTCTCGGTGTGGTCGTCGGCATGGTCGGCGGCTGGTTCATCTCGGACCTGGCGCTGACGCAGCTTCGAAAGCCGATCCTGGTGCTCGCCTCGGCGCACCACCAGGCCTCGATCAACTACTCGAGCGTGACCGGGGCCTGGGATATCCGCATCCAGGTGGCGCTTCTTGTCGGCATCGTCATCTCCAGCCCGCTCTGGCTCTATCAGATCTTCGCGTTCCTCGTTCCTGGGCTGAATGGCCGTGAACGCCGCTACATCTTCGGCTTCTTCTTCACCGCGGTTCCGCTGTTCCTGGGGGGATGCACCGTCGGCTGGTTCATCCTGCCGCGCATCGTCAACGTGCTCGTGGGGTTCGTGCCGGGGCAGGACACGAGCATCATCGATGCCAAGTACTACCTCGACTTCGTCATCAAGCTGATCCTCGCCTCGGGCATCGCCTTTGTCCTGCCGGTCTTCCTGGTGCTCTTGAACTTCATCGGCATCCTGCCCGCGAAGGCCATCTTGAAGGGATGGCGATGGGCGGTCCTGGGGATCACCGTGTTCACCGCCATCGCGACGCCCGCCGGAGATCCCTTCACGATGCTGCTGCTGGCCGGACCGATGGTGATCCTGTACTTCGCCGCCTGGGGCATCTCGACCCTGCACGACCGCGCCGTGGCGCGCCGCACGGACGCCCTGTCGCCCGACCTGGCAGGCGCGTGACGCTCTCACCGGCGGAGCGCTACGCAGCAGCTCGGACGCGTCGCGTCGCACCGCACCTCGAGGAGTTCCGGCGCGCGCAGGAGTTCGACCTCGACCCGTTCCAGCTCGAGGCCTGCCGCGCGCTCGAAGAGGGGCACAGCGTGCTGGTCGCCGCGCCGACCGGCGCGGGCAAGACCGTCGTCGCCGAGTTCGCCGTGCACCTGGCCCTCGAAGATCCGCGCGCGAAGGTCTTCTACACGACACCGATGAAGGCGCTCAGCAATCAGAAGTTCAACGAGTTGGCTGCGGAGCACGGCGCCAAGTCGGTCGGCCTGCTCACCGGCGACAGCAACGTGAACAGCTCGGCACGAGTGGTCGTCATGACCACCGAGGTGCTGCGCAACATGCTCTACGCCGATTCCCCGCTGCTCAAAGACTTGGCCTACGTGGTCATGGATGAGGTGCACTATCTCGCCGACCGGTTCCGCGGCGCCGTGTGGGAGGAGGTCATCATCCACCTGCCGCCTGCGGTGAAGATGGTCTCGCTGAGCGCGACGGTCTCGAATGCCGAGGAGTTCGGCGACTGGCTGCAGGCGGTGCGAGGCGACACCGACGTGATCGTGTCGGAGGAGCGACCAGTGCCCCTCGAGCAGCACGTGCTGGTGCGCAGCAAGCTGCTCGACCTGTTCGACAGTTCTGCGGTGATCAATCTCGGCCCGGCTGCTACCAACCGCGTCAACCCCGAGCTGACCCGCACGGTGTCAACGGGCGGCCGACCGGGGGGCGGCAACGGGGGCACCTACCGCGGCTCCGGTGGAGGCGGCGGGCGGCATCACCGCAAAGGCCAGGGCGGATCGGGATCCGAGGGCAGCCGCGGCTCCGGCCTGGCATCCATCGCCGGCGGTTTCGACCGCAACGACCGGATGGACCGCCCCGAGTTCGCTCGGATGCTCGAGAGCAAGAACCTGCTGCCCGCGATCTTCTTCGTCTTCAGCCGGGTCGGGTGCGATGCCGCCGTCCGGCAGGTGGTGCGCTCGGACATCCGGCTCACCGAACGCGCCGAGCGCGACGAGATCAGGGCGATCGTCGAAGACCGCACCCGCGCCATCCCGGATCAGGACCTGAGCGTTCTGGGCTACTGGGAGTGGCTCGAGGGCCTGGAGCGCGGCATCGCGGCGCACCACGCCGGCATGCTGCCCGCCTTCAAGGAGGTGGTCGAGGAGCTGTTCCAGCGCAAGCTGCTCAAGGTGGTCTTCGCCACCGAGACCTTGGCGCTCGGCGTCAACATGCCGGCCCGCAGTGTCGTCCTGGAGAAGCTGGTCAAGTGGAACGGCCAGTCCCACG
>Ga0105248_10002690_pt1 | contig 19747 bp, 20 predicted proteins | sample KBSS34metaG_FD_81524 | JGI IMG/M metagenome (GOLD analysis project Ga0105248, IMG submission 81524) | Switchgrass rhizosphere microbial communities from Kellogg Biological Station, Michigan, USA - KBS S3-4 metaG | ecosystem: Host-associated > Plants > Roots > Rhizosphere > Soil | place...
GGCCCGCGCCGGTGATCGACGGCCTGACCGGCGACCAGCGGGTGTTCCTGGGCTGGGCCCAGGTGTGGCGCGAGAAGATCCGCGAGGATGCGCTGCGCCAGCGCCTGGTCTCCGACCCGCACTCGCCGGCGCTCTATCGGGTGAACGGCACGATCCGCAACGTCGCCGGCTGGTACGAGGCGTTCGGCGTGAAGCCGGGCGACAAGCTCTACGTGGCCCCCGACCAGCGGGTGCACATCTGGGTGCAGTAGGGGTCTAGATGCCCTCGGCGTAGCCCACGAAGCCCTGGGTCTCCGGGGCGCGATGACGGTGGGTGACCATGCGCTCGTAGAGCGCCTTGATCCGGCGGCTGCCGCTCTTTTGGCAGGCGAAGGGGAAGATCGCGTGCAACAGGCAGGCGACGCCGCCGACAAACATCGTCATGGCGAACCACGACGCCGAGCCCATGTGCTCCAGGTAGGTCTCGCCGACGGACTCAGGGTGGTCGGTGAAGGCGCGGAACATGGGTCGATTCCTTGAAGCAGCTCTGAACAGCATAACTGCGGCGAAGAGAAAATCCTTATCGACATATGGTTTCTGGCGACAGTTTGTGGATCACATTTCTATATATTAGACCTGTGGGAGATTTTTGTTCTCCGCTTCCAGTAAGGTTTGATTAACCCGCCGGATCGAGGGCGCGCGGCCCGCCCGGTGTCGGCGGGCGCGGCTTCAGGCCGATCTGCTGGCGGCGCATGTCGTAGAGCACCTCATAGGCCAGATAGGGCGCGACGCCGGCGTAGATCGCGACGCCGGGGCTGTGGGGATCGTCGCGGAAGGTCAGGCGGGCGCCGTGGCTGGGGTCGCCGACCCGCAGGCCGGCGCGGATGGCCTCGGCGCCGGTCGGTCCGAACAGGATCAGGGTCGCGGGCGCGCCGTCGGGCCAGGCCGGCAGGCGTGCGTTGGCGACGCGCAGGCTGGGCGAGCCGGTGTCCAGCAACACCGGGCCGCAGGCCCGTGCGCGGGTGACGTCGTTGCTCAGGCACCCGGGGATCGCGTCGTGCAAGGCGCCGCCCCGCTGCTGGGCGTAGGTGGCCGAGAGCGGAACGAGGGCGAAGCCCTCGATCTCGGCCTGCGCGGGATTGAGGATCAGCCGGCCGGGCGCGGTCTCGCCCGGCCGCGGCAGCACGACGATCCAGCGACGCACGCCGAGCGCCGCCAGCGGATTGCCCACCTGGCCTAGCGACAGGTCGGTCCCGAGGATCACCCGGAACCCCTCCTTCGGCAGGCCGTCGCTGGCGATGCCGTAGAGGGCGAGCGGCACGCGCGAGGCCGGACAGTTCGGCAACTCCGCAAAGCAGCCGATGGCGTGGATCAGGTGAATGGGCGCGGGCCCCTGCAGGCCGCCGACCGTCAGCAGCGTTCGGCCGACCACGCCCTCGTAGCGGGAGCCTGAGGCATAGCCGTAGATCTCCGGCGTGGTGGTGGCGTCGGCGTCGGCCGGGCCGAGCACGCCGGGCAGGATCCGCAGGCCGCCGGAGCCGGTGTCGAGCACCGCCTCCAGGTCGCGCGATCCCACGCGGATCGGGATCGAATAGCGCAGGGCGCCGTTGCTCAGCACCGACTGGCGGATCGGGACCTCGCTGCGCGTCGGCGTCTGGGCCATCGCCGGAAGCGCGAACGCGAGCGCCAGGACAGCGATGAGGCGAGCGAGCATGCGCCATCTGACACCGCCATCGCCTGAGCCGCTAGCCTTCGGCGACTGGGGTTGCGAAGGTCGGTGGATGAGCGACGATCTTCCCGCCAAGCCCGACTGGCTGAACGCCCTGTTCCCCTGGCCGCAGCGACGGCTGAGCGTCAACGGCCGCCGCATGGCTTATGTGGACGAGGGCCCGAAGGATGCGCGGCCGGTCCTGCTGCTGCACGGCAACCCGACCTGGTGCTTCCTCTATCGCGACTTCGTCGAACCGCTGAAGGCCGCCGGCTATCGGGTGATCGTGCCGGACTGCATCGGCGCCGGCTTCTCCGACAAGCCCAGGATCGACGCGGCCTACAGCCTGGCCCACCACATCGCCGACCTGGTGTCGCTGATCGACCAGCTTGATCTACAGGGCTTCGCCGTGGTCGGCCAGGACTGGGGCGGGCCGCAGGGGACGGGCGCTGTCCTCCAGCGACTGGACCGCGTCGCGGCGATGACCCTGATGAACACCTGGCTGTTCACCGACTACAAGGGCCGCTTCCACACCACCGCGCGGCCGTGGACCAGCTGGCACGCGCCGATCCTCGGGCCTTACTTCCTGAAGCGTGAGAAGGTGCTGTCCCACGCCGGGCCCTCGGCCACGAGCAAGAAGGGCCTGAGCGCCGACGAGGCGCGCGCCTACCACCACGTCTATGACGAGCGCGAGAGCGAGACGGTGACGCTCACCTGGCCGCGTTCGATCCCGCTGTTCGACGGCGACCGCGGCTCGGCCGACATGGCGTGGATCCAGAGCCAGCTTCCCAGGCTCGCGAAGACACCGATCCAGCTCCTCTGGGCGCCGGAGGACCAGGTGTTTCCCATCGAATACGCCAACCGCCTGAAGGAGCTCCTGCCCCACGCCGAAGGGCCCAAGACCTTCGGTCGCGCCGCCCACTTCCTGCAGGACGATCGCGGATCGGATCTGGCCGCGGACGTGGTGGAATTCCTCGGCCGCGTCGCGGGGCCGAAGGCATGAAGTTCGTCACGCCGAGCGCCGACGCGCTGGCCGCCCTGCGCGCCGATCCGCTGATCTTCGAGCAGGAGCTGGATGTGCGCCCGCAGGTGGCGTCGTCGCTGGAGGCAGCGCTGGGCTTCCGCGCCGGCCGCGCCTACTGGCGGGCGAGCGTTTCGGGCCAGCTCTACGCCGTCGAGCTCGGCGACTTCGGCCGCGGGCGGCCCAGCATGGCGATCCTCTACGGGTTCTGGCCGCGCTACGAGCCGCGCCCGCTGGACGACGCGGCGATCGACGCCGACCTGGTCGAGTTCCTGCTCTGGATGGCCGGCGCCTGCGAGGGCCTGGACCCCGAGGACGTGCAGTGGACGCTGGACCGCACGCCCCGCGGACGGGCGAAGCGGGCCGGCGCCTAGACCGAGCCCTTGCGCTCGATCACCAGAATGCGCGCCTCGCCGATCGGATGGGCCACATGTTCGTCGCCGATCTCGGCCACGAAAATGTCGCTGGGCTTCAGCCGCACGCTACGTTCCTCGCCGTCCTGGCGGTAGAGCATGTCGACCTCGCCGCTCAGCACCACGAAGGCTTCCGGCCCGTCGTTGACGTGCCATTTGTACGGCTGATCGGTCCAGTGCAGGCGCACGCTTGCGCCGTCGACCTCGGTCAGGTCGCGCGCCCCCCACGCCGCATCGGCGCGGAAGGTGGCGACATCGTCGACGACATAGGCCATGGCGGCTCCCGGCTCAGGCGTCGATGCGGGCCTCCGCGTAGCCGCTCAGCACCTCGACGCCGTCCTGGTTCTTGGTCGAGACGTCGAACTCCGCAAGCCCGTTGTTGATCGCCTTGACGGTGGCGGTGGCGTCGAGCGTATCGCCCGGCCAGACCTGGCTGGTGAAGCGCACGCCGTACTTGGTCAGCCGCGCATCGCCCACATAGTCGGTGAGCATCTTGCCGGTCATGCCCATGGTCAGCATGCCGTGGGCGAAGACCGAGGGATAGCCGGCCACCTGGGTGGTGAAGATCTCGTCGGTGTGCAGCGGGTTGTAGTCGCCCGAGGCGCCCGCGTACTGGACGATCTGGGTGCGCTTGAGGTCCTCGACCAGGCGGGCGGAATGGACGTCGCCGACCTTCAGCTTGGATGCGGAGAGCGCCATGGGTCAGGCCTCCTCTTTCTTGGCGGGTTGCTCGACCGGGCGCTCGGTGCGCACGCCGACGCCGCGGGCGGTGACCACCAGCTCACCCTTCTGGTTGCGGTATTCGGTGACGCTCTCGGAGAACACCAGCTTGCCGGAGCGCTTGCCCTCCTTCTCCCAGGTCTTGCCGGGGAAGGTGGTGGCGGTCAGCACGTCCCCGGCCAGCAGCGGGAGGTGATATTCGTAGTGCTGCTCGGCGTGCAGGCCGCCGCCTCCGCCGCCGCCCCCACCGCCGCCCGGCGCGCGCACGATGCCGGTGGGGTTCTTGCCGGAGCCGAACCACGGCTGACCGACCTTCGGGCGCAGGAAATAGTCAGGGTCGAACTGGGCCGAGGACTGCACGAAGGTCGGAGGCGCGATGACGCCCCCGGCCTCGGTGGTCTTGGCGTAATCGGCGTCGGAGTAGACGCGGTTGTCGTCGCCGACCGAGCGGGCGAACATCAGGATGTGTCCGGCTTCGATCGGGAATGTCTTGGCGGCCATCGGGCTCCCTCACCATGCAGCGCCTCTCTGATGGAGGCCTCGCCTAACTGAGAAGCCTCGGGACCGCCTCGTCAACCGCTCTTCAGGTTCGCCCAAGGTCAACCGGGCGCCGTGCTAAGCCTTCGCCAAACAAGCCTTCAAGGGAAGCGACCATGAAACTCGACAGCTCCACCGCCGCCGTTGTCACCGGGGGCGCGTCCGGCCTCGGCAAGGCCACCGTCAAGGCGCTGCGCGACCTGGGCGTGAAGGTGGCGATCTTCGACATGAACCCGGAGACCGGCGCCAAGACGGCCGAGGAGCTGGGCGCGCTCTACTGCCAGGTCAATGTGATGGACGAGGCCTCGGTGGACGAGGGCTTCGCCAAGGCGCGCGCCGCGCACGGCCAGGAGCGCTGCCTGGTGAACTGCGCCGGCGGCGGCCGCGGCGGCAAGACGATTGCCCGCGATCGTGAAACGCGGGTGATCAAGCCGTTCAACGTGGCCGACTTCGAGTGGGTGCTGGGGCTGAACACCGTCGGCACCTTCCGCTGCATCGTGAAGAGCGCCACCGGCATGGCCGACCTGGAGCCCAACGAGGACGGCGAGAAGGGCGCGATCGTCAACACCGGCTCCGTCGCCGCCGAGGACGGCCAGGTGGGCCAGGTTGCCTATGCCGCGGCCAAGGCGGCGATCAAGGGCATGACCCTGGTGATCGCCCGCGACCTCGCCAACGAGGGCATCCGTATCAACACCATCCTGCCGGGCATCATGGCCACGCCGCCGATGCTGGGGGTGAAGACCCGCGCGCCGGCGATCTTCGAGAGCCTGGCCTCGTCGGTGCCCTTCCCGCGCCGCCTGGGCCACCCGGCGGAATACGCCGACCTGGCGGTCACCATGCTGCGCAACGGCTACTTCAACGGCGAGACGGTGCGCCTTGACGGCGCGATCCGCATGCCGCCGCGCTAGGCCAGCGCCGCGCCGATCGCCGCACGGAAGGCGGCGGCGACCGGCCAGACCAGGTCGCCGGAGACGCAGCGCAGGTCGTCGCCGCCGGTGTGGAAATAGCGGTGGCCGCCGTAAAGGCCGATCATCGAGCGGTAGCCGGCGTCCAGCACGTTCACCAGCTCGCCGCCGGCCATGACCTTGTCGGCCAGGTAGGTCGCCTCCAGGCCGCTCACGCCGTGGAAGGCGGTCCGCGTGCGATCCAGGATGTCCGCCGTGGCGGTGAGCACGCGCTGTGCGTCGGCGCTCGGCAGCGGCAACAGGCGCGGGCCGAGCTCGTGCCAGTCGCGCGCCGCCGCGCTGGCGCCGATGTGGGTCCAGAGCTTGGTGGCGGCCGGCGGGGGGGCCTGTTCCAGATAGTGCTCGCCGCCCAGGTATTCGTACTCGTGGCCGCTGGTGACCAGCAGTTCGACGTTCACGGCGAGGTTGGCCTTCGCCAGCCATTGCGCGAGCCAGAGCCAGACCGCCAGCCCTGAGCCACGCTCCGCGGCGCAGGTGAACCAGCCGGAGCGCGGGGTGGAGATCACCAGCGTCTGGGCGGCCTTGCGGTCCAGCCTCGCGATCAAGTTGGAGGCCAGGCGGCGTTTGGCGCCTCCGCCCTCGCCGTCGACGATCAGGGTCGCGGTCTTGCCTTGCGCGGCGGCGGCCAGGAAGGGCGCGGCGTCCTTGGGCGCGAGGATGGCCACGGGCCGCTCGATCGCCGGGCGGTGGGTGGAGACGTTGAGCGCGATGGCCTCGCGGGTCGGGCCGACGGTGACCAGCACAGCGCCGACGGCGCCGCGCCGAAAGGCTTCGGCCAGCGGCCGGGCGACCTGACCATCGGCCAGGGCCGTCCAGCGCTTGTAGGGCAGGACGATGAGCGCGATCGCGCCGGTGAGGTCGGTGGCGTCGTCTAGGCGCAGCGGCGCGGTCAGGCCCTGCGGGCCGGTGGGCGCGACTATGGCCTGCGGAATCACGCTCGCCTTGAAGTCGCCCCAGGTGAGCGTCGCCTGACGGACCTCGAAATAGGGAACCTCGAAGGTTTGCCGGCGCAACGCATAGCCGGCGCGGTGGAGCTCGCCCTCCAGCCAGTTGCCGCAGGCCTCGTCGCCGGGTCCGCCCGACGCCTTGACCCCGAAGCCGGCGTAGCGCTCCAGCATGCCTTGAAGGGCGGCGACGTCGCCTGGCGCCGCGGCGGCCGCGGGCGCGGCGGCGGCGAGTCCCATGAGGCCCGCGCCTCCCAACAGTCCACGACGCGACGGGGTCATGCGGGTTTCCTCCAGGCAGAATTCGGATCGGCGACGATGGCGCCGCCGGTTCGTCAGATGTAGCCGTTACGCGTGGCAAAGAGGAACTGACATGAGCCAATACCCCTCCCGCCGAGGCGTCTTCGCCGGGGCCGCCGCGCTGGGCGCCACGGCCCATCCGCTGAGCGCCGCCGCCCAGGCGGGCGCGATGGCCGCGGTGGTCGACTATGCGCAGGGGCAGAAGACCACCGGCTTCCTGGTGATCCGGGACCGCAAGGTGCTGGTGGAGAAGAACTGGCCCGCGCCGGCCGGCGACGCCCAGTTCAAGAACTTCACCTACGAGACCATGCCCGGGGGCGCCCTGCTGGAGGACGTCGCCTCGCAGCAGAAGAGCTTCGTCTCGATGCTCGTGGCCACGGCGATCGACAAGGGCCTGCTGGACGACGGCAAGACCGTCACGGACTACATCGGCGCGGGGTGGTCGAAAGCCGCGGCGGACCAGGAGAGTAGGATCCGGGTCATCGACGTGCTGACCATGAGCTCAGGCCTGACGGAACAGTTCGGCTACGCCGCCGCGCCCGGGACGGTGTTCCTCTACAACACGCCGGTCTACGCGATCACCAAGCGCATCCTGGCCGCCTGCGCCAAGCAGCCGCTGGAAACCCTCACCCACGACTGGCTGACCGGCCCGGCGGGGATGGCCGACACCTCGTGGCGCAAGCGGCCGGCGGCGTTCAGCGACGTGGGCAACCCCACCGGCCTGGTCACCAGCCCGCGCGACACGGCGAAGCTGGGCCAGATCGTGCTCGACGGCGGCAAGGCGGCGGACGGCAAGCGCGTCGTCTCCGAGGCCGGCATGAAGGCGATGTTCGCTCGCTCGGCGACCAATCCAGCCTATGGGCGCCTCTGGTGGCTGAACAGCAGCGGCTTCACGATCCGGCCGCTGGCGCGCCGCGTCGACGGGCCGCTGATCCCCGCCGCGCCGGCCGACTTGGTGGCCGCTTTAGGTGCACTGGACCGCAAACTCTATGTGGTCCCCAGCCGCAAGCTCGTGGTGGTCCGCATGGGCCAGGCGACGCCCGACAAGGACTTCGACCAGCAGCTCTGGCTCAAGCTGATGCCGGCGCTCGGCTGATCCGCTGGCCCCGCGCGGCGATCGCCGCCACGCGGAGCCGCGGGGATCACGAGAAGCTGAGCGCCGCGCCTTCGATGGTCCGGCGCATGGCCGGGCTCAGGCCTTCGAGGGTCTCAAGGAACTTCGGATGCGACATGCCTGAGCCGATGTAGGTCCAGCGGTTGGCCTGGTGCTGCACCTCGATGAAGGCCGCACGCTGGGCGGGGTCGAGCCGGCGCTTGGTCGCCGCCTCGAAGGCGACCAGGTCGAGCATGACCTGCTGCTTCAGCCCGTCGTCGAGGAAGCCGCCCAACGCCAGGTAGCCGTCGATGCCGGCCTGGATCTCGGCCGCGCTCAGGCCCTCGGCCAGGGACTGGACCATCAGGGTGTCGAGCTGGGCGTGCTGCAGCTCCTCCATCCAGTGATGCAGCAGCAGGCTCTTGAACTGCGGGTCGAGGTCGCGGTCGTCGTCGACGCTCTCCTGGAAGTGGCGCTGGGTCATCCATTCGATGTGCAGGATCAGCAGGGCCACCGAGAGCGGCGGGTGCGACAGCACGTGCCCGGCGATGGCGTCCGGCGGGCCGATGACGTCGCACCGGGTGCTGAAGCCGTCGGCGAACACCTCGCGGAACCGGCGGAAGAGGTGGATGTGCTTGGCCTCCTCGGCGGCGAATTCGAGGTAGGCGCGGGCCTGGTAGTCATCGCCATTGAGGAGCGGCCGGGCGTGGTCGAGCACGAACGGCAGGATGAACTCCTCCACCAGGCCGAAGATCGACAGATAGGCGTGGCCGCGGATGTGATTGAGCGTGCGCTGCTCGGCGCCGGTGAGGAAGTCGAGCGGCGCGGTGCGCGCCAGGGCCTCGGGCATGAAGGGTTTGGCGAAGTCCAGGGGCTTGTCTTCGCCGATCAGATCCTCGACGCGCCAGGTGATCCGCTCAGCGCGGCCCAGAACGTCCTTAAAGCTGTAGGGATAGGTCATCTTACGTCGCTCCATTGGGGCGGCGGTGTCTACCGAACGGCGGTCGCCAAGCGAATGGCCGGGCCGCCGGAAGACTTGACCATTCCGCCGCAGCGCGCGGAATGACCGGGATGGATGCGCTTTCGGACGTGCTCAGGATCGTCGGGCTGACCGGCGGCGTCTTCATGGACGCCGAGTTCAGCGCGCCCTGGTCGGTGGCAGGCAAGATGTCGCCGGAGCTCTGCCGGCCGTTCATGAGCGACCCCGAGCAGGTGATGGGCTTCCACTATGTGGTGGAGGGTCAGCTCGAGTTGCGGATCGAGGGCCGACCGACGGTCACGATCGGCGCCGGCGAGGCCGTGCTGCTGCCCGGCAACGACCTGCACGTCTTCGGCAGCGGCGGCGGCCTGCCGACGATCCCGGTGAGCAGCCTGGAGCCGCAGTCCGTCGCCGGCGGCATGGCCAGGTTCGTGCACGGCGGCGGCGGCGCGCGCACCCATGTGGTCTGCGGCTTCCTGGGCGGCAACGAACAGCTCCATCCCCTGCTGGCCAGCCTGCCGCCGGTGATGAAGATCGCGCTGGAGCCGCTGCCGAGCGGCGACTGGATCGGCCGCACCTTTTCCTTCGCCGCCCAGATGGCGGCGGTGGCCGACCCGGGCTCGGCGACGGTGCTGGCCAAGGTCTCGGAGCTGCTGTTCGTCGAGGCGGTGCGCCGCCACCTCATGTCCCTGCCGGCGGAAGAAACCGGCTGGCTGGCCGGGCTGCGCGACCCCGCGATCGGTCGGGCGCTGTCGCTGCTGCATGCGCGGGTGGCCGAGAACTGGACCGCCGAGGCGCTGGCCCACGAGGTCAGCATGTCGCGCTCGGCCTTCGCCGACCGGTTCGCCGCCTTGGTCGGCCAGCCGCCGATGCGCTACCTGACCGCCTGGCGGATGCAGCTCGCCCGCAACCAGCTGGCGGCCACGCCGCGGACCATCGCCCAGATCGCCTATGACGTCGGCTACGAGTCCGAGGCCGCCTTCAGCCGCGCCTTCCGCCGCGAATGCGGCGCCCCGCCGGCGGCCTGGCGCAAGAAGAACGCCCTGTGAGGCTGAGTCCGGGAATTGGAGCGGGCGGAGGGATTCGAACCCTCGACACCTAGCTTGGGAAGCTAGTGCTCTACCCCTGAGCTACGCCCGCAATCCAGGAGGCCGCTTCCTTAGCCGGTCTGCCAGCGGCTCTCAAGGCGGTGTCAGCCTTGCTGGATTGCCGGACCCGGCGTCAGCCCGCTACATCTGGGTCAAACAGCCGTTTGAGGATGCCGCCTTGTCCGATGCCCTGCTCTCGCCGCTCGCCCTCGCCCATGGCCCGGCGCTGAAGAACCGCCTGGTCCTGGCGCCGCTGACCAACCTGCAGAGCCATCCGGACGGGACGCTGTCGGACGACGAGTTCCATTGGCTGACCTATCGCGCCGAGGGCGGCTTTGCCCTGACCATGACCTGCGCGGCGCACGTGCAGCGGGTGGGCCAGGGCTTCCCGGGCCAACTGGGCGTGTTCGGCGACGAGCACCTGCCGGGGCTGACGCGGCTGGCCTCGACCATCAAGAGCTTCGGCTCGGTGGCGGTGGTGCAGCTGCACCACGCGGGCATGCGCAGCCCGAAGGACCTCATCGGCGAGGCGCCGCACTGCCCCTCCGACAACGCCGAGTTCGGCGCCCGCGCGCTGAGCCTGGCCGAGGTCGAGCAGCTGCGCGACGACTTCATCGCCGCCGCCGTGCGGTCCGAAAAGGCGGGGTTCGAGGGCGTCGAGATCCACGGGGCGCACGGCTATGTGCTGGCCCAGTTCCTGAGCCCCGAGGTCAACCAGCGCACCGACCGCTACGGCGGCAACCTGGAGAACCGCGCGCGGATCGTTCACGAGATCATCGACGGCATCCGCGCCCAGACCGGCCCCGACTTCAGCCTGGGCCTGCGCCTGTCGCCGGAGCGGTTCGGCCTGAAGCTGGAGGAGATCGTCGAGGTCGCCCGCCAGATCCTGGCCGACGGCAAGATCGACTACCTGGACATGTCGCTGTGGGACTACGCCAAGGAGCCCATGGAAGAGGCGCTCCAGGGCCGCAGCCTGATGAGTTATTTCACCGAACTGCCGCGCGGAAACGTGCGCCTCGGCTGCGCCGGCAAGGTGATGACACCGCAGGATGCGCGGCTGTTCCTGGAGCGCGGCATGGACTTCGTGCTGCTGGGCCGCGCGGCGATCCTGCACCACGACTGGCCGCAGAAGCTGGCCGCAGACGCCGACTTCAAGCCGATCCAGATCCCGGTGCCCGCCGAGCACCTGCGCGCCGAGCGCCTCAGCCCCTCGTTCGTGAAATACATGCAGACCTGGAAGGGCTTCGTCGCCGAGCCGGAGACGGAAGACGCCTGACGCTTCGTTGACCTCGAGACCCCGCGGCCGCACCATGGCGGCGAACGATCAGAAGGAGGCCGCCATGGCCGACGGCGAGATGCTCGAGCGCGCGAAGTTCCGCACCATGGTCGAGAGCACTGAGGAGGACTGGGCCGCGATCGGGCGGGCGTCGGCGCCGCACCGGGGCGAGCTGCCCGACCGGCTGATGGCCCACCTGATGCTGCTGGACAACGACCACGGCGGCTTCGCGGTGGACCGGCTGGAGCACTCCCTGCAGACCGCCACGCGGGCGCACAAGGACGGCCGCGACGAGGAGTACGTGATCTGCGCCCTGGTGCACGACATCGGCGACATCCTGATGCCGTCGAACCACGCCGAGCTCGGGGCCACGATCCTGAAGCCCTACATCTCCGACGCCAACCACTGGATGATGGACAAGCACGGCATCTTCCAGGGCTACTACTTCTTCCACCACATCGGCCTGGACCGCGACATGCGCGAGCAGTTCCGCGGCCATGAGCACTTCGAGTACTGCGCCCAGTTCTGCCACCTCTACGACCAGAACAGCTTCGACCCGGCCTACGAGTCCATGCCGCTCAGCGCCTTCGAGCCGATGCTGCGCCGGGTGCTGGAAACGCCGAAGACCTCGATCTATCGGCGGGCCGACGCCGCCGCCTGACGCGAGGCCGACGGCGCGGATCGCCGGATCGCCAGCGGTTTCACCAGCTCGGCGGCCATCAGGTAGAGCGCCACCAGTCCGGCCAGGGTCAGGGTCACGTTCCAGGGCGGCGCCTGGAAGCCGAACAGCGCGCCCAGCGGCGTGAAGGGGATCGCCAGGGCGACGGCGAGCGCGCCCAGGGTCGAGGCCGCCAGCCAGGAATTGGGCAGGTCCTTCCACGGACGGCCCGGCGTGCGGATCAGGAAGATCACCAGGGTCTGGGTGGCGATGGATTCCAGGAACCAGCCGGTGCGGAACACCTCGGCCGCCGAATGGAAGTGCAGGTAGAGCACGCCGAACGTCGCCAGGTCGAAGATCGACGACAGCGGGCCCATCACCGCGGCGAAGCGGACGATCTCGCGCTGGCGCCAGCGCTGCGGGACGCCGATGTCGGCGGCCGCCACGGAGTCGAACGGAATGCCGATCTCGGAGATGTCGTAGAGCAGGTTGTTGAGCAGGATCTGCGTCGCCAGCATCGGCAGGAAGGGCAGGAACAGCGAAGCGGCCGCCATCGACAGCATGTTGCCGAAGTTCGAGCTCGCGCCCATGCGCACGTATTTCAGGATGTTGGCGAAGGTCCGCCGCCCCTCCTCGACGCCGGCGGCCACCACAGCCAGGTCGGAGTCCAGCAGGATCATGTCGGCCGCCGCGCGCGCCACGCCGGTCGCCCCATCCACCGACAGGCCCACGTCGGCGGCCTTGATGCCGGGGGCGTCGTTCACCCCGTCGCCCATGAAACCCACCACCTCGCCGGACGCCTGCAGCGCGTGCACGATGCGCGCCTTCTGCTCGGGCGCCAGGCGGGCGAAGACGTCCGTGTCATGGACCTTCACCTTCAGCGCGTCGGGCGACAGCTTCGCCAGGTCCGCGCCGGCCATGGCGCCCTCGGCGCGCAGGTTCACCAGGCCCGCCAGCCGCGCCACGACCCGCGGATCGTCGCCGGACAGGATCACCACGCGCACGCCCAGCGCCGCCAGCCGGGCGACCGCCGCCGCCGCGGTGGCCTTGGGCGGATCGGCGAAGGTGCAGAGGCCCTCGAACACCAGCCGCGCCTCGTCGTCCGAGGTCGGGTCGCGCGGCTTGCCGGTCCAGGCCCGCGAGGCGATGGCCACGGCGCGCAGGCCCTGGTTGGCCAGGTCCTCGATCTGCGCACGCACGCGCCTTCGGTCGGCGGCGGTAAAGGCCTTGGCGGTCTTGCCGCCGCGGCTCTTCACGCACAACGGCAGCACGGATTCCGGCGCGCCCTTGACCAGCAGCACGCGTCCCTCCGGCCCATCGGCCAGCACCGCACCCATGCGCCGGGCGTAGTCGAACGGCAGCCGGCCCAGGCGCGTCCAGCCCTTGTCCGCGTGGGCCACCGCCGCGCCCAGGGCGTCGTCCAGCGAGCCCGTGTCGCCGCCCAGCCGCGCGCAGGCCGCCGCCAGCCGCGACGGCCGGGGATCGGGCTTGCCGCCGGGCCCAAGGCTGGCCGCCAGCACGATTTCGGCGGAGGTGAGCGTGCCGGTCTTGTCGGTGCAGAACACCGTCATGGCGCCCAGGTCGTGGATCGCCGCCAGCCGCTTGACGATCACCTTGGCGCGGCTCATCCGCACCGCGCCGCGCGACAGGGTCACGGTGGTGATCATCGGCAGGAGCTCGGGCGTCAGGCCCACGGCGAGCGCCACCGAGAACATCAGCGACTGGATCAGCGGCCGGCCGAACGCCACGTTGGCGGCCAGCACGCCGATCGCCAGGACCCCCGTGGCGCGGGCGATCAGGATGCCGAGCTGGTGCAGGTCGCGCTGAAAGGGCGAGACCTCCTCGGCGGTGTTGAGCGAGGCCGCCGCGCGGCCGAACAGGGTGGCCGCGCCAGTGGCGACGGCGAGCCCGGTGGCCTCGCCGGTCTGGGCCACGGCGCCGCGGAACAGGGCGTTGGACGCCTCGGCCGGACTTTGCGCCGTGCAGGCGCCTGGCCGCTTGATGACGCCATAGGGCTCGCCGGTCAGCGCGGCCTCGTTGACGGTGAACGCGCTGGCCTCCAGCAGCACCGCGTCGGCGGGGATGATGTCGCCGGCCCGCACGCGGAAGACGTCGCCGGGCACGACCGCCTCGGTGTCGACCTCGGCGAACACGCCGTCGCGCTTCACCTCCGCGTGCTGGGCGACGGACTGTTTCAGCGCCTCGGCGGCCCGGCGCGCGCGGCCCTCCTGCAGGGTGTCCAGCGCCACGGAGAGCACCAGCATCGCCAGGATGATCCCGGCGCTGACCGCGTCGCCCGTCGCCGCCGAGACGATGGCGGCGGCGATCAGCATCAACGCCAGGGGCTCCAGCAGGCGCCGTCCCACCGAGACCAGCAGCCCGGCCTCTCGCCGCACGGCGTCAGCGTTGGGGCCGTAGGCAGCCAGCCGCGCCTTGGCCTCGGCGCTGGTGAGCCCGCCCAGCCCGCACTTCAGGCCGGTGGCGGCCTGATCGGGGGTCTCGTTCCAGAAGGGTTTGGCGTCCATCCCGCGACCCTAGACCGGTCGCCATGAGGCGCCAGCCCTCGCGTTTCAGACCTCAGACGGCGTTACTCGCCCCAGATGCGGAAGTGCTTGGAGAGTTTCAGGCCCTGGCGCTGATAGTGCGAGCCCAGGTCGCCGTAGAGCCGCGTGGGCCGCTCGGTCAGCGGTTCGTAGACCAGGCGGGCCACCGTCTGGCCGTCCTCCAGGATGAACGGGGTCTCGTGGCTGCGGACCTCGAGCACGCCCTTGGAGCCCTTGCCGTGCGCTTCGTCGGTGCCGAAGCCGGGGTCGAAGAAGCCCGCGTAGTGCACCCTGAACTCGCCCACCGAGGGGTCGATGGGGGTCATCTCGGCGGCCTCCATCACGGGGATCTCCACCGCGCCCTTGGAGGCCAGGATGTAGAACTCGCCGGGATCGAGCAGCAGCTGGCCGTTGCGCGGGATCAAGGGCTCCCAGAAGTCGCGCGGGTCGTGGCCGTCTTCCTTGTCCAGGTCGACGACACCCGCATGGCGGCGGCCGCGGAAGCCGGCGATCTCGCCGGTCAGGTCGACGCCGACGCTCTCGGTGCGCAGCCGCTCCGGCTGGCCGGCCTTCAGGCGAAGCTGGTTGAGCCGCGTGCCGGTGCGCACCAGCACCGAGAAGGTCTGCGGCGCGATCTCCATATAGATCGGCCCGTCATAGCCCTCGTCCACGTCGTCGAAGCGGTTGCCGTGGTCGGTGAGCAGGCGGACGAACACGTCGACGCGGCCGGTGGAGCTCTTCGGATTGGCCCGGGCCGAGACGCCCGGCGGCAGCTTCAGCCGCTCCTGCAGCTCGGCGATGTAGACGCAGCCGCGCTCCAGGACGAAGCCCTTGGTCAGGTCCACCTCGTGCATGGCGACCTCGGCGATGCGCTCGCGCACGGTGTGGCGGCCGGGCAGGAAGGAAGCCCGCACGCGCCAGGCGCGGCTCCCTAAGCGCAGGTCGAGGCTGGCCGGCTGGACCTGGTCGTCCTCGAACGGCGTGTCGGCGGTGATCGCGGCGTTGGCGATCAGCGCGTCGATGGCTTGGTTGGGCAGGATGCCCGGGCGGTTGAGCTCGCTCATGGGCGAGGAAGACTTAGCGGAGACTCGCTGCGTTGCAAGTAATCTAGGACGGCCCGCAAAAAACCGCGGCTTGACGAGGCGCCGCCGCTGCCGTTCATGCCGCCACGTTTTGAACTGGCAGGAGCCCGCCATGGCCGAAGATCCGCGCGACTGGGAACTCGAGACCCGAGCGGTGCGCGGCGGCATGGCCCGCTCCCCGCACGGCGAGATATCCGAGGCCCTCTACCTCACTCAAAGCTTCGCCTACGACTCGGCCCAGGCGGCGGACGAGCGCTTCGGCGGCGGCCGGGCTTCATCTACCAGCGCTTCGGCAACCCCACGACGCAGATGTTCGAGGACCGCCTGGCGCTGCTGGAAGGCGCCGAGATGTGCCGGGCGACCGCGTCGGGGATGAGCGCGGTGCACGTCTCTCTGATGGGCCTGCTCAAGGCCGGCGACCACCTGGTGGCGGGCCGCGCCCTGTTCGGCTCCTGCCGCTGGATCATCTCCGAGTGGCTGCCGCGCTTCGGCGTCGAGGCGACCTATGTGGACGCGACCGACCTGGAAGCCTGGAAGAACGCGGTCCGGCCCAACACCAAGGCCTTCCTGGTGGAGAGCCCGGCCAATCCGCTGCTGGAGGTCACCGCCATCGGCGCCGTGGCCGAGATCGCGCACGCGGCCGGCGCCAAGCTGATCGTCGACAACGTCTTCGCCACGCCGATCTTTCAGAAGCCTTTGGCCCTGGGCGCCGACATCGTCGTCTATTCGGCCACCAAGCACATCGACGGCCAGGGTCGGGTGCTGGGCGGGGCGATCCTGGGCGCGACCGAGCTGATGACCTCCGCCTACAAGGACATCCTGCGCCACACCGGCCCGGCCATGTCGCCGTTCAATTCCTGGGTGCTGCTCAAGGCGCTGGAGACCCTGGAACTGCGGGTGCGCCGCCAGACCGAGAACGCCGGGCGCGTGGCCAACGCCATCGCCGGCCACGGCAAGGTGCGCCAGACCATCTATTGCGGGCGGCCCGACCATCCGCAGGCGGCGATCATCGCCAACCAGATGACCGGCGGCGGCAATGTGATCGCCTTCGACCTGGGCAGCCGCGAGGCCGCCTGGCGGTTCCTCGACACGCTGGAGATCGTCGACATCTCCAACAACCTGGGCGACGCCAAGTCGATGGCCACGCACCCCTGCACCACCACCCACCGCTCCATGCCCGAAGCCGAGCGGCTGGAGATCGGCCTGACCGAGGGCTGGGTGCGGATGAGCGTGGGCCTGGAAGGCGCCGGCGACCTGACCCGCGACGTGAGCCGGGCGCTGGACGCGGCCTGAGCCTTTCGCCGTCCCAGGAGGCTGTGACATGATGCAGCGCATGAGACGCATCGTGATCGCAGGACTGGCAGCCGCTTTCAGCATGCTCAGCGGATCGGCCGGCGCTGCACCCCAGCCGCTGGACCCGCCGCCGCCGGCCAGCCTGGAGAACCATGACGTCGAGGCCTGGGCCGACGCCTATCTGCACACCGACGGCTGGACCCTGCTGACCCACAATCTGGAGGGCGCGCACCTCACCTCGCATCGCGGCGCCATCATGCCGCACGACGGGCTGGTCGAGCTGGATATCCGCACCGAGCTGTTCCACGCGGTCACCGTGGGCGCGGGCCCGGCCCGCTCCGGCGTCGCGCGCTGGTCGGTCGATTGCGCCAACAAGCGCCTGGCGATCCTCAGCATGACGGCGTACGCGCACAACAACCTGCAGGGCGAGCTCGGCAAGAAGACCGTGGGCGTCCGGGCCTGGCGCGAACCCAACGAGGGCGAGAGCGCCACCTTCAGCGTGATCTGCAGCGCGGCCAAGACCGGCAAGGGGTTCCAGCCGAAAACCCTGGGCGCGCCCGCGCCCCTATAGGTTGCAAGACAAACAACCCACAATCTTAGCCTCCCGGTAACCATAAGGCTGTCTCTAGCGAAGAGACGGCATGGCCGAGCCCGGAGGCGACCCCCGCATGACCCCGCAACTCAAGGCCCGTCTGGAGGACGTCCAGGCGCAGGTCCAGGAGACCGCCCCCGAGACGGCAGAGGTCACCGAACTGATGCGGCTGGGCATCCAGCGCTATCAGGCCGACGACTTCGAAGGCGCGGTGCGGATCTTCAAGATGCTGGTCGGCGCCACGCCCGACCGCGCGGTCTCCTGGAACCACCTGTCACTGGCCCTGATCAGCCTCGACCGGCGCCAGGAGGCGGTGGCCGCGCTCCGCCGTTCCCTGAAGATCGAGCCGCGCCAATCCGAAACCTGGAACAGCCTGGCCAGCGCGCTCACCCACCTGGGCCTCTACGCCGAAGCCGACGCCGCCTGTGGCGCGGCCCTCTCCTACGACCTGGAAAGCGCGGCCGGCTGGGAGATCCGCGCGATCGCCCGCACCGGGCTCAACGACTTCCCCGCCGCCACCGAGGCCTTCCTGAAGGTGCTTGAGCTGGCCGGTCCGAGCGCGCCGCTCTGCGCCAACCTCGGCGCCGCCATGTTGAAATGCGGCCGCTTCGACGACGCCGCCCTCGCGCTCGACGCCGCCGCCCGCCTCGATCCCGCCGGCGAGGCGATCGGGGAGGCTTGCCGGCTCAGCGCCTTCATCGTCTCCGCCATCGACGGCGATCTGGCCGAACCGGCCCACGCCACCGACGCCGAGGTCGACCGGCTCTACAAGACCGCGCTCCTGCTGCTCGATCAGGGCGATCAGGCCGCCGCCGCCGTGCGGGTCGCCGAGGCCTGGGCGCGTCGCCGCCCCGACAATATCGAGGCGCTGCACCTGCGCGATTCCGTCACCGCCCGACCGGTGGACCGCCAGCCGGCCGAACTGGTCGCCCAGCGGTTCGACGAGATGGCCGAGGACTTCGACGCCACCCTGATCGGCCGCCTGGGCTACGACGGCCCGGGCCGCCTCGCCGCCCTGCTGACACCCCAGGCCCTGCCGGACGGCGCGCTCGACGTGCTCGACCTCGGCTGTGGCACCGGGCTTTGCGCCAGCGTCCTGAAGCCCTACGCGCGGCAGCTGGTCGGCGTGGACCTCTCCGGCAAGATGCTGGCCAAGGCCGAAGAGCGTGGTCTCTACGACCGCCTCGACCTGGCCGACCTCGTCGAGGCCCTGGCCGGTCCTCCCGGCCAGTGGGACCTGATCTGCGCCTTCGACACCTGGCCCTATCTCGGCGGCCTGGGCGATGTCTTCCAAGCCGCGGCCCTGGCGCTCAGGCCCGGCGGCTGGTTCACCTTCTCCACGGAATACGCCGAGGGCGACGACGTCATCCTGCACGGCAACGGCCGCTACGCGCACGGCGCGGGCTATATCGAGGCCCTGGCCGCCGACCGGTTCGAGATCGTCGCCAGCGAAGTCGCCATGCTCCGCCGCGAGGGCGGCCGCATCGTCGAGGGCGGCTACTACCTGCTCAGGCTCCGCGCCTAGGACGCCGTCTCCAGCGACTGCGGCGTGACCGCGTAGGTCTTCGAACAATACTCACAGGTGACGTGGATCTTGCCGTCCGGCTCGACCATGTCGGCGCGCTCGGCCGCGTCGAACGACTTCAGCACCGTCTCGATCCGCTCCTGAGAGCAGCGGCAGAAGGCGCGCAGCGGCTGCGGCGCGAACACGCGGACGCCGTCCTCGTGGAACAGCCGGAACAGCAACTGGTTGGCCGACAGGCTGGGATCGATCAGCTCATCCTCGCCCAGGGTCTCGAAGAACGCCTGGGTGCGCGTCCACGCCTCTTCTGTGGAACCGCGCGCGTCGTCCTCGGCGATGTTCTGGATCAGGAAGCCGCCGGCGCGCCATTTCAGGCCCTCGCCCACGTCCGCCTGGCCCACCGCGAGGCGCACGCGGGTCGGTGTCTGTTCCGACTGGGCGAAATACTGCTCGGCGCAGAGCGCCAGGGTCTCGCCCTCGATGGCGGTGACGCCCTGGTAGCGGTCCATGTCCGGACCCTGGTCCACGGTCATCATGAAATGGCCGTCGCCCAGCAGGGTCCGCGCGCCCGGACGCACGAAGCCCTTGCCGGCCTCCGCCACCGCCTCGGCGTCGAAGCCGCAGTAGCCGCGCAGGCCGCCGGAGGTGTCGTAGTCGGCCACCACGAACCGCACCGGGCCATTGCCGCGCGCCTCGATGATCAGCCGGCCCTCGAACTTCAGGTTGGAGCCCACCAGGGCGGCCAGCGCGCAGGCTTCGCCCAGCAGGTTGGCGACCGGCTCGGGATAGTCGTGGGCGCGCAGGATCTCGTCGACCGCCGGGCCCAGGCGCGCCAGGCGCCCGCGCACCGGCTCGCCCTCGATCTGGAAGGCCGCGGCGAGATCGTCGGGAACGGTTTCAGTCAGCATCGGCGCCATATAGGCGCTCGCGCCGGGGGACGCCAGCACAACGCAATTTCCGCCACCCGACACTCGAAGAACTTGTTACGCAGGCCCCGGACTGTGTAGCGTTACCGATGGGGATCGAGCCCACAC
>Ga0105248_10002691_pt1 | contig 19736 bp, 12 predicted proteins | sample KBSS34metaG_FD_81524 | JGI IMG/M metagenome (GOLD analysis project Ga0105248, IMG submission 81524) | Switchgrass rhizosphere microbial communities from Kellogg Biological Station, Michigan, USA - KBS S3-4 metaG | ecosystem: Host-associated > Plants > Roots > Rhizosphere > Soil | place...
CGCAGGCGATACAGCCAATTAATGGATTTGAAATTGAGACGAACCGGCGAAACACGAGACACGCCGCGAATGAAAACAAGGAGGCGAGGGTGAACGGCGCGAGTAACCGGTAAAAATCTTTCGTCCGCACCGGACCTTTGCGGCCCACAAACCAAAACAACAACGGATTCGCCACGAAGATCCTGGCGATTGACCACGACGCCGCGACCCCGGCCACGCCCCACGGCAAACCCACCACGATCGCCGTGATCGAGATCGGCGCATTGATCAAAGACCAGCGCAACATGTCCCGCACACGTCCCTGGCTCACCAGCAACCAACCCGCAGTGGCCATCACCGGTTGAAACAGTGCCGCCACGCCCATAAAAACAACCAGCTTCGAACTCTCCATCCACTGCGCCCCGAGAATGATTCGCACCACCCAGTCAGACGTCGCCATCATCAGGGCAATCGCCGGCATAGTCACCATGATCACTTTTTCCATGATGCGCAGATACGCCTGACGGTAACGCTCCGGCGAATCAACCAGCCGGCTCAACGCGGGGATCGAAACCGTCGCCAGCGGCTCGTTGATCTGCTCGGTGGGTAAGCTGAGAAGCTGTGCGGCTTTCGTGTAGAGACCCAAAGACAGCGGCCCAAACATTCGTCCGACGAGCAGGTTGGCGGAGTTGTTCGAGAAGTAATTGACGAGGGCGTAACCGGTGACGTTGCCGCCGAACGAAAGCATCGAACGCACGCCCGTGTTGCGTTGTGGACGGCCGGGACGCCAGCGGCAGACGAGCCAAACGCCGATGACGTTGCTCGCAAGCAGCGCCAGTTGGCTGAATACGAGCGCCCAATAACCCGCGCCACGCCACGCGAAAATGATTCCCACGGCGTAACCGACCATCATCGAAACGAAAGCGATCGCGCTGAGAGCGTAAAAACGCATCTGCCGTTTCAGCAGTGCTTCGTGCTGCACCGCGAGACCGCCAAACATGAAACCCGCCGCGGTCGCGATTGTGATCAGCACGAGCCGCGGTTCGGAGTAGAACCAGCCGATCGCCGGCGCGAGCACGATCATCACGAGCGTGATCGCGACGCTGAGCGTGACGTTTACCCAGAAGAGCGTGCTGATCTGTTCGTAACTGATCTCGGCCCTTTGGACCGTCGCGAGCGACAGTCCGGCGTCCTTGAACATCGCCACAAATCCGGTGAACACGGCCACCATGCCGACGAGTCCGTAGTCCTGCGGCGTCAGCAAACGCGCCAGCACCGCGGTCGCGGCGATACTCAGCACAAACTTCAACCCGTGCGAGATGATCGTCACCACGCCGCCGCGAGCGGTGCGCCTCGCGATCGTGTTCGTCAGGTGTTCAGTATCGAAATACTCATTACCTGTGGAATTACCTGGTGGGGCTTTTGACATCTTCGACGAGCAAACTGCGGGAGAGTTAATTCCTGATCAGGATGGCTACAGTTCGCGGCTCACTGTCGCCATCGGCATACTCGCCCTGGGCGGCGATGCGGAATGGAACCTGCTTGTTGAACTCTGCGAGAAGCGCGAGAGTTTGTTGGGTCGTCTCACCTTCGTGACCTTCGTAAATCATAAACGCCCACGGAATTTCCTTGAGCTCGTCCAGCCAGCCGATGTGTCCCTGAATCGCGAGATACGAGATCGCGCATCCTTCAAGGTGCGGCTTCACGTGACACGCGAGTTGGTCACGCAGGGGAATCGACTGCGTGATCACGCCGCCCGAAGTCGAAAACCGCGTGCAACCCAGGGCATAAAGCAATCGCTCCGTATGCGGCACCACCACTTCCTGGTCCCAACCGTGACACCAAAGCGCGCCGAGCTTCAAATACTGCGCCATCATCATGCCGATGTTGCAGCCGACGTCGAGCACGAGTCGATTCTGCACCGATACGCCGGCTTGATCCAGCAGCGCCGTGAGCGACTGCATGCGTACCTCGATGTTGCGCTTGCCGGGAAGACTCACGCCGGGCACGGTCTGGTACAAATAGCGTCCACCGCGAATCAGGCTCTTGTCGCCAAAATGCGTGGCTTCGCTCGCGGTCGCCGCGACGTCATTCAGGTACTCGCCGTAACCGGTAAGCGAGAAGTTTTGAAAATCGATATAGCGAAACTGTCCGTCGCGGGTCATGAAAGCGTTGCCGCTGCAATCGGGACACTGAAATTCCGCATCGTCGAAACCCGAGGGCAGGATGACCTTCACGAGTCCTTTTTGCTCGAGTTCGCGAATGGTGCTGATGCCGTTTTCGCAGTCAGCCATCGAGGTGATCGGTTTCTCGACGTGCTCCATCACGAACGCGGTCCACAGGCTGCCGCAGCAATCGAGCTCGACGAGATCGTGCAGCCGTGGGCCAACGCCATTGACGTGCAGCAGGTTGGCGACGAGCGTGAGGTGTCGCAAATTGTGAATCAAACGCAGGTGCAGCCGGCTCTCGCCTTCGCTCTTGTTGACGTAGACACTGTCGGAGAGTCCGCCGGGATGCTTGACGATTTTTAGACCGGAATTCGGTGGATAATAGTTTGAGAGCACGCGAAAAGCCGTGTTCTCGAGCGTTTCCGGAGGCAGATAAATGGCGTGCCCGCCCGTGCTGTAGGCGAGACCTTTGCGCTTCAGGTCTGCGAGAAACGAATTGAGATCCGTTAACTCGAGCTCGGGGATACTGATCCGCCGCGCGGATTGCACCGGCAATACTTCCTGCCAGGCCGCGGGCGTGCCGATCGCTTTCTCAAACAGGTTCTTGAATCCGATACGTCTGGCAACGCGATACTCCGAAGAGAATTGATCGCGCAGCTTGCCGAGAAAGAAGTAGGACTCGGGAAAATGAACCGAGATCCAGCCGCGCACCGATTGTTTGCCGGCATGTAAAAGAAAATCATCCGGGTCGCTGTACTGTTGATAAGCCTGCTTGCCGGCCGGCGAGAGTTTGAAGCCGTTGCCGTTGACCTGGAGCCAGCCGGCTTTGATGGGCGCAACACAACCTCGCAGCAGTTGCTCGCTCAACCGCGCATTCCTGGTGTCGGATACTCTGGCGACGGAAGTCTTTAAAGCTGCGTCAATAGCTAGACCATCCGGATGATCGAGCAGTACTTCAAATAATCCGCGTACCAGGATTCCTGTGTCTTTTCGTTTCTTTTGCAGCATGAAGTCGGAGCTGGGCGCGCCTTCTATGCGCCACAAGATATCAAAAAAAACCACAGATTACACCGATTACATAATCAGCGTAATCTGTGGCCGAGACGAATTAGCAGGCTAGACTACGACTTCTTTCTCGTCAAACTCAAACACCAGCGTTTTCACGTGCGCCCGCAGCGCGAGCTCAAATTGTTTCGCTTCTTCAACTTCGCTGAAAGACAACGCACGCAACTCCTGTTCGATCCGTCGCCGGTAATCGGACACAAGTGAATCGGAAACACCCAAAATAGCCGCCACTTCCAACTGCGTCGAATGATCGGGACTCAAATAACAATACCAAAGCACGCCGATGATGCGGTTGTACTGCTTGACCTTGCCGCGCACTGCTTCGTTCAAACTCACGAGAAACTGTTCGACAAAACCCGCGGCTTCCCGTTCTGACTCGCGTCGCATGAGTCCTTCTTCCGGATTCTCGCGCTTGTCGACGGGTTCGTAACTGTTGCTGTTTTCGTTATCGCTGTCGTCGCCGTCGAGTGGGACGAGGTAAATGTCCATCACCGGCAGGCGCGACATCACGAGACTGCGCAGCGTGCGCACGTCAACGGGTGAATCGACCGCGTCCAGCACCGAAACGATCAAATCTTCGAGATCGGGATTGCTGATGACCACTTGCGAATCGCCGGTGCAACCGACCATGCGCGTGTCGCGTTGTCTGACGGGAATCATCTGCACGCGCTGTTCGACTTCGTGTGCGCCGCGGCGCGATTTGTCGTCGTGCCACTCGCTCAAGCCGTAAACGCGATCGGCCAGCCGGCGATGCGGCTCGTCGTCAACACCGCTCGAATCGAAGCGCTTGAAGTTTGGGCTCGACTGGATGAGCGTCGAAATACGGCGGGCGAGACGATAGCTTTCGGGGTGACGTTTGCGCAGCTCAGCCGTGAGCAGGTTGGTTAATTCGATCTGGCTGATTTCGCATTCGATTTCATAGTCAGACATGTTCGTTTCGAGGTAATGCTCGAAACGGTTTTTGCTGAGCAGTTGAACAAACAGTTCCTGGGTAAGATCGGTGTAAGCCGCGCCGTGACCTTCTTCGACCAGCAGTCCGGCGCTGCGCGAAGCGCGGACGAGGGGATGATGAGAGACGATGCGATGCAGTTCGGTCCACAGGCGATTGACGTCCGAGGACCGTAGGCTTTCAACCCACTTGGCGTTTTTGGCGGAGCGGTCGCGGCGCGCTCTGGGTTGCGGCCGCTTGTCGGCCACGCTTGGCGCCGGTGCTTTTTCGGAATCTTCACTTATGGATTTCACGGGATTGTCCGTCTCAGGCCCATTTGTTTGTGCGGTGGTTTTGGTTTTTGGGTATGGTGGGCGGTGGTTGCTATCACTCTGAAATGACAGGTTCACGTTAGCGATCGCTGACCGATAAAAACCGGGGCTGGTATTTATTAGCGCCGAGATGTGGGTAACAGAGGGAATTACCGCGCGATTGCGGTGGTGCTCCTGGAAGATTAGGTCAGTGGAGCAGATGGCTCACCTGACCGACGACCGCATGGTAACAATATTTTAAATCTTGGGCAACAAGTTTTTACATTTACTGTAAACTACGTAAACACTTAAGAAAAGTTAAGGAAAGGTCTGGAAATGGTATGGGATTGAACGTTTCGTAGGGTTGGATTAACCGTAAGGGCAGATGATTAGCTCACCTACAAAGCTCACATTTCAAAAGACGGCGGCCTGTCCAGCATCGGCTACTTTGCTGTCGTACCGGACGGAGAAGCTTTCTCGAAAAATCGCTGAGGAGATTGGCGAACATCTTGGTGAGTGTGAGTTTTGTAACGCGGAGTTGGGGCTGCTAGCGCATCACGAACCTACGCGGCGGCGTTTTCGCACACCCGAACTCCCGATGAATCTCCGCATCCTCGCGGAGTCGATTCTCAGCCATAAAATGTGAAGCGTCCTACGTGCACGAACCAAGGCGGAAATTTTAAAAATCGGTTTTTAAAATTAGGTTTTAAATCCCCTGTCGGGGTTCGCACACGTAAGACGCTCTACTCGTAGAGCTCGTCAATGAGGTCGCCGTAGCGTTCGTCGATCACTTTGCGCTTGACCTTCAACGTCGGCGTCAACTCACCGCCATCGATCGTGAACTCATTCGGAAGCAACGCCACCCGGCGGATGCGTTCGTAGTCAGCTAACGACGAGGTCAAATGTGCAATATCTTTTTGCACGAGCTTGATCGCCGGCCCGTACTGGCTCAACCCCTCCCGCTCCTTCGGCGCAGACTTCTCACCCGCCGCCACCAGCGCCTCATTCAAATTCTCCCAGTCCGGCACGATCAACGCCGCCGGTTGCTTGCGCCCCACGCCAACCACCACGACCTGGCTGACAAACTCACTCTCCTTCAACAAACTCTCAATCAACTGCGGCGCGACATACTTCCCGTTCGACAGCTTGAACAGATCTTTCTTCCGATCCGTAATGTAGAGCCGCCCCTCTTTATCCATGTGGCCCACGTCGCCGGTGTAAAACCAACCATCCTTCAACACCGCCGCGGTCGCTTCCGGCTGGCCGTAGTAACCACGCATCACGTTTGGCCCACGAATCAAAATCTCACCATCCTCGGCGATGCGCAGTTCGATGCCCTCGAACGGAATTCCCACCGAGCCCACGTGATTATTTCCCGGCCGGTTCGCGCACACGATGCACGTCTCCGTCGCGCCATAACCCTGGAGAATCGGAATTCCCGCCGCGAGATACGAATACGAGAGCGCCGGCGCGAGCGGCGCGCCGCCGGAAACGAAATACCGCAAGCGCCCACCGACACCCGCGCGCCACTTCGAAAACACGAGCTTGCTCGCCAACCCCTGCTTGATCCGCAACTGCGGCGAGATCCAGCGTCTTTTATCTTTCAGCTCGCCGTAACGGTGGCCCACGTCGAGCGAGCGCATGAAAATGTTTTTCTTGACGCCCTTCTCCGCCATGCCCTTCTTGATGATCCGGTGATACACCTTCTCAAACAGCCGCGGCACGGCCGTCATCACCGTCGGCGCCACCTCGCGCAGGTTCTCACCGACCTGGTCGAACGACGCAGCGTAATAAACCGACACGCCGCAGTAACAAAACACATAAAACCCGGTGCGCTCGAAGATGTGCGACAACGGCAGCACCGACAGCGCCACGTCGGTTGGACCAATCGGCAGCCCTTTCGCGATCGACAACACGTTTGACATGAAGTTGTTGTGCGTCAACATCACGCCTTTTGGCTCGCCGGTGGTGCCTGACGTGTAGATGATGGTCGCGAGATCCTCAGACCGGACGGATTGCAGGTACGCATCGTAAGCGTCGGGCCGTTCTTCGGCCTGTTCGCGGCCTCTGCGCTCCATCTCCGCGAGCGAAATTCCCCGTTCGACAAGATCCGCGACTTCCGGCTCGAAAAAGATCAGGTGCTCCATCGCGCGCTTGTCCAACGCGGGCCGCGCGTGTTTGTGAAGCCGCCGGTTGGAAATGAAGATCGCTTTGGCGCCCGAATCGGAAAGGATGTAGTCGATCTGTTCGATCGCCTGCGTCGTGTAGATCGGAACGTTGATCGCGCCGAGACTCAGAATCGCCATGTCGACAATGGACCACTCCGGCCGGTTCTCCGAAAGCAGCGCGATGCGATCGCCGGGACGGATGCCGAGTGAAGCGAGACCGAGCGCGCAGTTCTTGACTCGTTCGCTAAACGTCTCCGCTGGAACGTTGAGCCACTTGCCGTCAGCCCGGTAGCTCAACGCGTCAGACTTGTTGTGTCGCAGCACGGCCGCGAGGCACAAACCCGGCACAGACGAAGCCGTCTCTTTAGTTGCTGGTTTCATTTTCTTGTTCGGCGGAGCTCTTTCGCCGGCGGCGCCGGGGTGCATCCTCCACCCGGCCATTCAAAGTTGCAAGCGCAGCCAGCACGAGAAACAGTAACGCGTTTGAGGTGGTGTGCAGCGTGAAATCGAAGAAGCTATGGACCAGCACTCCAAAGCATCCGCCCAACGCCGCCAGCGCCACGCCACGCCGGAAATTATCGTGCGACCGCGCGCGCACAAACCCGCGATAAAACAGCAGCACGACAAACGCGAGCGCGAGCGCGCCCCCGATCACGCCGGCATCGGAAAACACCTGCAGGTAATCGTTATGCGCCTGCTCGAGACGGTAGAGTCCGTTGCGCGTATCGTAGCGTGTGTACATCACGCCGAAAGCGCCGAGCCCCGTCCCGAGAACCGGGTTGGCTTTGATCATCTCGAGCGTTACCGACCAGAAGTGCGCGCGCCCGGTCGTCGGATCGTCGGTGTTCACGCTGTCGATAAAACGATTCAAGGAAAACTCGCCGCCCAATAACATCACGCCGAGAAACAGTCCGACGATCAGCGCAGCCGCGAGTCCGACTCTCGTCACAATCCCTTTCAGCCGCGATCCGACCCGGCGGCGCTCGCCGTGTTTTCTCCAGATCGCGGTCACGATCACCAGGAACACGATCTCCGCGACGAGACTGATGATGCCGCCGCGCGACGCCGTCATCACGAGCGCCACGCCCATCAGTCCGGCCAGAAAAAGATAGAGCAACCACTTCTGTTTATCGATCGCGCCGGCCAACAGCAACCCGAGCGGCAGCGAGATCGTGAGCTCCATGTAACCCGCGAAGTGGTGGCGGTTGATAAACGGTCCAAACGCAGTGCTCTGGTTGAGCTCGCGCATCCAGTAAACCTTCGTCGGACTCGTGAACGACTGCGTCAGTCCAAAGATCGCGAGAAAGAAACCAAAGATCATGATCGTGCGCACGAGTACGTGCAGACGATGCGGCGTATCGACAAACACGAGCGTGGCGGCGAAGTAAACCAGCAGCGTCGCCAGTTGCACGACGACCAGCTTCGTCGAGTACGGATCGAACGACAGCGTCCGCAGCACACCGCCACTTCCATCTCGCAACGGCAGTATCTGGACCACGCCTAACAGCACGACGCCGAGCAGCGGCAACTGCAGCAGGCTCCTGCTGACGCGAACGTTACCGAGCCGCCAGCCGTCCGCGATCCACAAAATGAGTATCGTTAGCCCGCCGAGGTTGAAGAGCGCCAGCGCCCAGTAGTGCACGGTGCCGTAAGCGAGCGCCGACATCACGATCGCCACGCAGATCACGAGAAACGCAAACCGGCTCGCGAGCGTGTGCCGGATGCGATAGCCACTGCGTTCCTGAGGCCGCGCCAGGACCGCCGGCGCAGACTCAGTCAACGCAACGCTAACCTCTTCGCTTGAGACTGAAGTCGTCATACCAAACCGAACCAAATATCGGACAGATCGGCGCTTCTTTAGTGCCGCATGACGGCCGCACGACCCTGATCATCACCGCCTCGGTTTTGTCGCCTGTTTTGAACGATAGCGCCACGCGATTCCAGTCGCTGGTGCCGGTCGCAGCGGCGGGCGACGAAGCCAAAACCCCGTTCGTCGTGGGATCGAGGAGCTGCACGAGCGGCGGACTCCCGGTTTCTATCTTTTCCGACGCGACGTAAAACTCGAAGTCGTATTCGGTGTTCGGCGCGACCGGAACGAGCTGCGCGATGGGAATGTCCTCGATGTTTGTGCGAACGCGAAACACGAGCTGCAAACTGTTGGCGCCACCGTGGCTCTTATCAGCGACTCCGATCTGAAGTCCCTGAACAGCCTTCACCTGCCAACCGAAAGCCATCTCCGGGCCATAGCTGCTCGGGTCTTCAAAACCGCCGTCATACACGCGGCCGACTTCCGCGCGAAACTTCTCGTTCGCGCTGATGTCGTTCCAGACCCGCACCGCGTCGTGATAGTGAAGCGCGATGATCAAATTGTTGACAATAGCTTCGCCCGTTTGGCGGTTAGTTTTCTTTTCCTCCGATTTGAGACTGTTCCACATCCGCAAACCATCTTCGTACTTCTGCCGCCCGAGCAGGTACAAACCAAACTCCGCGCGCGCTTTCGCACTCTCGCCGACCGACTTCTGCAACGCCTCGGGATCGCTGCTGTAAACCTCCCAGATCAAGTTGAACTGCTGCGGCTGGAGCTCGGGATCAGCCTGGCTCGCAACCCGCAGCTCCACGAACGCTTCATCATAGCGACCGTTGCGTAACAACAGATTTCCGAGATACCAGTGCGGGTAGGAGTACGACGGCGCTAACGCCACAGCGCGCCGCAACGACTGTTCGGCTTTGGCGGTTTCACCAGCCTGTTCACACGCCGTTCCGAGCGACATCCAGAAGCGATAATCGTTGGGCGAAAGACTGACCGCTTTCTCATACTCCGCGATCGCCTGCCCCTGTTGGTCCAGCGGCAGACTCTTTTGCGTGACTTGCGCGAAGCGCCAGTGCGTCAACGGATCGTCAGGCGCGAGTGAGCGCGCCATATCCGCGACGCGCACGCTGTTTTCCGCCGGGCTGAAATACTCGGCGAGCGTGTTGCCGGTGTACCAGCGCACGACGACGTAGGACCACGCAGCCGCCGCGATCAGCAACACGAGCAGCAACACCCTGACGACGATCTTGCGGGTATTCAGTTGGAGCAGTTCCTGCGGCATTAATACAAGCCTCTAATGGACGTTCAACTCTTCCATCGTGATTCGCATTCGTTTGACGGTGATCTGGCGGCCGGCGCAGGTTGCCAGCACCTCCTGCACGCGCTCGTCAGTCATCTTCAGGCTCGAAATCACGACCTCATCGACCTCGTGCTGGTTGCAAACCGAGCCGAGGTCGCCGTTGCCGCCAAACACGCGCAGTCCGTGAATCACCTTGCCGGCCTTTGCCGGATCGTCATCGAGAAACCCGATCGGCGAAAGATTCAGCTCGCGATTGTTTCTGAGCTCTCGCAACAACAGCTCACCGCCGTCGCCCGCGCCGTAGATCAGTACGCGACGGCCGTTGCGCGTCCCCACCGCCGGCAGGATCTGTCGAAATAGACGAAACGCCATGCGGCTGCCGGCGAGAAACAGCAACATCAAAACCGCGTCGATGAGAAACACCTTGCGCGAGAAACCCGCAAACCGAAACGCAAACAGCAGCACGATCACGCTCGCCACCGAGCTTAACGCGACCGCCTTCGCAAACACGATCAGATCGCTCATGCTCGTGTAGCGCCAGAGCCCCCGATAAACACCCATCACCAAAAACACGGACATCTTGATAAACACGAGCACGGGCAGCGTGCGGATAAACAGGTTCCACGCGGGGCTTGTGGGCGGGAAGTTCATCGCGTAAGCAGTCCAGTACGACAGAATGATCAGAACGACGTCGAGCAAAACTTCAAAGATGCGCCGCTTGTACGACAGGTCCACGAGAAACGCGTAGAGCGGCTTTTCTTTCAGCGCTGTGGCTTCGTCGCTCTGGTCGTAAACCTTCACGCCGCCGAGATAGACGCCGAGCAACGTCAGCAAAATCGTAAATACGGCGATCGCCGCCAGGCTCACGTCGAGACGCGCCCGCTGGACCAGGATCGCGAGCACACCCGAGAGCGCTGCAAAACCGTAGAGCATCCACACCGCGCGGCGTTCGGACATGCCAAGCGCAACGAGCCGGTGCGACGTGTGATCGCGTCCACCCTGCGAAGCCGCGCGGCCGGAAAGCTTGCGCAACAACGTGACGAACGTCGTATCGAAGATCGGAATAAAGAGCACGAGGATCGGCACCGCCAGCACCGGCAAAAAGCTGCGCGATCGCCCGCCGCTGACGTTCACGAGCGCCGTGCTCGCGAGCAGGAAACCGATAAACATCGAACCGCAGTCGCCCATGAAGATCGACGCGGGATTCGAGTTGTAAACCAGAAAACCAACGAGGGCGCCCACGAACAGCAACATGATGAGCGCTTCGTTTGGCTGCCCGCTGTTCACAAAACTGAGACCCAGAAATCCGGCGGCGATTACCGCAATGCCCGCCGCGAGACCGTCCATGTTGTCGAGCAGGTTGATCGCGTTGGTGATGCCGATCAGCCAGAAGATGGCGAGCGCCATGTTCAGCAGGATCGAGCCGGTCCAGGGCAGCGACAGACCGTAATAAACGACGAAGGCCGAGCCGAGAATCTGGCCGATCAGTTTCTGGTAAGGCTTGATGCGCAGCAGATCGTCAACCAGCCCGACGAGAAACAGAAACGTGCTGGCGAGCAGGATTTGAGTCCCGTAGACCGTGTGCGGAATGAAGGCGAAAAAACAGATGACGACGGTGAGCCAGATCGCCGCGCCGCCGAGCATCGCGGTCGGTTTCTTGTGCCACCGATCGGTTTTCGGAACGGCGACCATGCCGATGCGCCGGGCAAACGCGCGCACGAGCGGTGTGAGTATTGTGGCTAGAACGAACGCCGCCGCGAAGGCCAGCAGCGTACGCGGGCTAAAAGGCATATTGGTCACTGACGGCGACCGCTTTGATAGTCAATAACGCTCTCAAGGATACCATCAAGACTCATCCGGGGCCGAAACCCGACCAATTCGCCGACCTTCGAGATATCGGGCACGCGCCGCGGCATGTCTTCAAAACCTTCCTCGTAAGCCTCGTCGTAGGGCACAAACACGATCTCCGAATCCGACTGCGCTAACTCTTTCACTCGCTGCGCCAACTCGAGAATCGTGATCTCCTGGTTCGAGCCGATGTTGAAGACCTGTCCGACGGCGCTGTTGTTTTCCATCAGGCTGATGAGCGCGCCGACGATGTCGCCGACGTAGCCGAAACAGCGGCTCTGCTTGCCGTCGCCATAAACCGTGATCGGGCGGCCGGCGAGCGCCTGTTTCACAAACGTCGGGATCACCATGCCGTACTGGCCGGTCTGTCGTGGTCCCACGGTATTGAAAAGCCGGACGACGATGGTCGGCAGTTTCTTTTCGCGCCAGTACGCGAGGGCCAGAAACTCGTCGATGGCTTTCGAGCAGGCGTAACTCCAGCGTCCCTTGGTCGTCGCGCCCATCACGAGGTTGCCGTCTTCACGAAACGGCACGTCGCTGCTCAAACCGTAGACTTCCGACGTCGAGGCGATCAGGACTTTCTTCTTCTTTTTATTCGCGAGAGAGAGCACCACTTCGGTGCCGCGCACGTTGGTTTCGATCGTTCGCACCGGGCTCTCGACGATCAGCTTCACACCGACCGCGGCCGCGAGATGAAAGATCACGTCGCACTGATCGACGAGCTCGGCGGTTACCGGGTGATTGTGAACGGTGTCGATCGTGTAATGAAAACGCGGCTGGCCTTTGAGGTGTTGAATGTTCTCGATCGTTCCGGTCGATAGATCGTCGATGACGTAGACTTCGTCGCCGCGTTGAATGTAAGCGTCAGCCAGATGAGACCCGATGAAACCCGCGCCGCCTGTGATGAGTACTCGCAACCGTTGTCTCCTTATGAATATTTCAACTCGCCGTAAAGATTTTTAATATCGTCGAGCAGGCGTTCCTTACGATAATTCCGATCTACAAACTCAAAACCTTTTTGACTCACCCGCTCGCGTACCGATCTGTCCTCAATTAATCTCCCCAAGCCGGCCGCAAAACCGTCCACGTCGTAAGGACGAACACTAATCCCCCGCTCACAAATCGTGTATGTGTCCGTGGTTTCTACCACGTCTCCGAGCAGATCCACGACGCCACCGACACTGGTCGCTATCACCGGCCGCGCATTCGCCATCGCTTCGATCAACGTCAACGGCGTGCCCTCATTTCGCGACGTCAACGCGACGATATCAAGCGCGGGATAAAAGTACTCCGGGTCTTTTCGTCCACCCGCGAAGATCACTTCTTTCTCAATCCCCAGCGATCGCGCTTTCGCTTCGAGACTCTCGCGCAGCGCGCCATCGCCAATGATCACAAACCTCGCTCGCTCCCGGTTCACGCGCGCCACGCTTTCAAGAAACATCTCGTGGTTCTTGATCTCGGTCAGGCGGCCAACGATACCAACCAGAGTAGTGTCAGGGCTGATGCCGAGTTCCTTACGGAATAGCGCACGGCGATCGGCATAGTTGGAAAAAACATTTAAATCCAAACCCAGGCGAATCACGCGAATTTGATCCGCCCGGCCGACACGAAATTTCTGCCCAATCTCCTGTTTCTGTTGCTCGCTGACCACGACGATCCGGTCAGTAGCGAGTCTCGCGAGCAGCCGTTCAATAGTCAGAAACGTTTGCGTCCGCAAACGACCGTAGTAACTATGAAAAACGTGCCCGTGATACGTGTGCACAAACTTGCACGCGCGCGGCCGGCCGATAAAAACTCCCGGCGTGAGCCAGCGATACAAAAAACCCGCCACCCGACCGACTGTTCCCGCCTTCGCCGTGTGCGTGTGCACGATCTCAGGCCGCTCGCGCAACATCAGCCGAAACAGCTTCCACGTCGTCACCGCGTCCTTCAACGAGATCTCGCGGCTCATCTCCGGAATGTACACCGGCTTCACGCCCGCCTCGTCGGCGAAGTAGCTCATGTCTTCTTCGCCTTCCGGCACCGTACCCGCCACCAGCAACGATCGGTATCCCGCCTCTTCCAGTCCTGACGTCAACCAAACCACGTGCTTGGCCGGCCCGCCGACATTCAGGCGCGCGATGACCCGCACTACCCTTGTGTGCTGTGCGTCAGGCATGGCAGATGTAACTTGTTGGCGCCTGTTTCAGCCACCAGGTTCGAGGCCCGCAACAAACTCTCAAACGTTCCCGCGTCCGTCCACCAGCCTTCGAGCTCTTCCCACGTCATCTCGTCGCGCTCGATGTATGCGTTGTTCACGTCGGTGATCTCGAGCTCGCCGCGGCCCGACGGTTTGAGGGAACGAATGATGTCGTAAACGTCGGGGTCGTACATGTAAACGCCGATCACCGCGTAATCCGACTGCGGCACCGCGGGTTTCTCTTCAATGTAGACCACGCGGCTGCCGTCGAGTTTCGGCACGCCGAAGCGCTGCGGGTCGGCGACTTTCTTCAACATGATCTTCGCCCCGCTGCGCTGCTTTCGATAAGCCTCAACCGCGGTGCAGATATTTCCCTCGATGATGTTGTCGCCGAGCACGACGCACACCGCTTCGCCCGCCGCGAAATGTTCCACGAGAGAAAGCGCCTCGGCGATGCCGCCTTCACCTTCCTGGTACGCGTAGTTGAGGTGTTGCAATCCAAACGCTTTGCCGTTCCCGAGAAGGCGGAGAAAATCGCCGGCCGAGCTGCCCCCGGTAACCACCATGATGTCGGTGATGCCGGCGTTAACGAGCGTTTGAATCGGGTAAAAGATCATCGGCTGGTCGAAAACCGGCAGCAGATGTTTGTTTGTGACCGAGGTGAGCGGACGCAATCTCGTCCCCAAGCCTCCGGCAAGCACGACGCCTTTCAAACGTTGTCCTCCAGACAGGGTTATCGTATGGCGAAAACTTTCATTGAATCACCGAGGCGACTGAGGTTCAGAAAACTGTTCACGGTGTTCTTGAGTGCCCGGCGCGACCGGCTCTTCGTCATTGATTCATTCAACTGGTAACTCGTTAATACCCGGTCGAAATGCTGGTCCACGGTCTTTGGCGCCGACTTGTTGCCACCCATCGCGTGCCAGATCTCGATCGGGTTTCCCCCGGTCGTATCGACGCGTATGTCGCGGAAGCCCACATCGCGCAGCAACACCTTTAGACCACCAATGGAGAATAGCTGGAGATGCTCCGGGGGCCAAATGCAGCGCCACTTCAAACCGAGCATGCGGGCTGACAAACCGCGCGCGTGCGGCGTCGTCGTCCAGAAAAGTCCGCCCGGGCGGAGTATCCGCGCCACTTCCTGGAGCAGCAATCGTGGATCAAAAATGTGTTCTAACAGTTCCGCCGCAGTCACCACGTCAAACTGTTCCGCGGGATACGCGGCTTCGGGGAGTTCGCCTTCAAAAACGTCAAAACCCAGGCCGCGCACGTGCTCTGCAGCATGAGACGAAACGTCGAGTCCCTGAGCTTGCCAGCCGTGCCCGCGTGCGGCTTCGAGCAAACCACCCGCACCGCAACCGATGTCCAGCAGCTTGTTTGTTTGGCGGTAAGGCGCAAAGTCAGCCGTGATCTCTTCGAGCCGTTTCTTCACGAACGCGGGCGTATCAACTTCTTCAGCCTTGAGATAATAGCCGAGATAGAAATACTGGCTGGAATACCACGGCGAATAAGGCGTGTAGATCGTTTGGCAACTGCGACAGGAAACGATCTCGAGCTCGTTCTTGACTCCGAGTTTGTCCCCCGCGCTCGCGCCGCACGCGACGCACGGCCGGGTTGTTTTTTCCACTCGTGGATCTTCGGCCAGGATTCGTTGTCCGGCGAAATCTTCGATGTTTTTCGGCGACTGCATAGTTCAGTGGGAGTCGATGAACCGGTTGAACCAGAGCTCCAGCATCAACAGCGTCCAGAGTTGATGCGCATAGTCGCGTTCGCCGCGAGCGTGTAATTCCACGAGCTGCCGCACGGCCTCGGGATTGAAAAGTCCGCGCCGCAACGCTTTGTCACTCAGCACGACCTCACGCAGAAACGGCTGCATCTTGCCGCGAAACCAGTGACCGATCGGCACGCCGAAGCCCATCTTGCGGCGGTTGAGGTTTTCACTCGGCAACAACTTGCGCAGCACTTTCTTCAACAGATACTTGCTCGTCAACCCGCGCAGTTTCAGTTTCTGCGGCAGGCTCGCCGCAAACTCGATCACGTGATGGTCCAAAAACGGCGAGCGCGCTTCGAGTGACACCGCCATCGTCGCGATGTCTACTTTCACCAGCAGATCGTTTGGCAGGTAAGTCATCTGGTCGGTAAGCAACATCGCGTCCACCATCCCGATGCCGTTGGCGCGTTTGAACCACGTATCGAGAACCCCGGTAGCGTCGGCGGCGACGGTCTGCTCGCGAAAGAAATCGGAGTAAAGCGGCTGCTTCATCTCGTCGTTGAAGACGCTCATCCAGCGCATGTAGCGTTGCACTTTTGGCTGCGACACGACTGCCAGCATTCGTTTGGCGGAGTTGACGCGGCTGCGTTTGAGCGGCGAGCTGGGAATCAGGTTCACCGTCTCTTTGATCAACGACTCGCGCAGAATTGGCGGCACGCGCCGGTACTTTTCCGTTAGCCCCATCGCGATGTAGCGATCGTAGCCCGCGAACGATTCGTCGCCGCCGTCGCCGTTCAACGCGACCGTGACGTGCTTGCGAGTTTCGCGCGCGACGTAGTAAGTCGGAACCGCGGAAGAGTCGGCGTAGGGTTCGCCGTAATGTTCGACGAGCAGCGGCAAGACCTCGACGGCATCGGGCCGCACGATGAACTCGTGATGATCCGCGCCCACGTGTTCGGCGATGCGCCGCGCGTGATGCAGCTCGCTGAAGTCCTGCTCTTCAAAACCGATCGAAAACGTTTTGACCCGTTCGCTCGACTCCTGACTCATCAACGCGACCACGGCGCTCGAATCGATGCCGCCGGAAAGAAACGCGCCGAGCGGGACTTCGGACATCAAACGCACGCGCACCGCTTCGCGCAAAACCTCCACCGTGCGCTCGCCCGCTTCTCGTTCGTCGATGTCGAGCTTCTTCGTGAAGTCAGGTTGCCAGTAACGCTGTGTTTCGATCTCACCTTTGCGCCAGCGCAGCCAGTGGCCGGGTTCGAGCTTGTGAATCGCGCGATACGCAGTGAGCGGCGCGGGAATGCACATGAACGAGAGGTAGTAGTCGAGCGCTTCCGGCTGAATCTCGCGACTGACTTCCGGGTGCAGCAAGATAGCGCTGAACTCCGAACCGAAGATCAACTGGCCGTTGACGAGCGCATACAGCAAGGGTTTCTTGCCGACGCGATCGCGCGCGAGAAACAGCTCCTCGGTTTTCTCGTTCCAGATCGCGAAGGCAAACATGCCGCGCAGATGCTTCGGGCAATCAGCGCCCCACTGATCGTAAGCATGAACGATCGCTTCGGTGTCGCTGTTGGTGTAGAACGTGTGACCGAGTTTTTCGAGTTTCTCGCGGAGCTCGAGGTAGTTGTAGATCTCGCCGTTGAAAACGATCCACGCGGAACGGTCCTGGTTGTGAATGGGTTGCTGTCCGCTCTTGAGGTCGATGATGGCGAGGCGGCGCATGGCGAGGCCCACCGAGCCGTTGACGTAGAAACCGTCGTCGTCCGGCCCGCGATGGCGAATCGCGTTGCACATCCGCGTCAGGAGCCCTTCATCGATCGCCTTGCTGTCGTTTCGAACGAATCCAACGATGCCACACATACGGTTAAGAGGTAGGTAATATCATCTGTGTTAATCTGTCAAATCCGTGGCTGAACTATTACTTCGCGACGCGCTCGAACGCGCCAAAGAACTGCCGTCAATTCGTCTTTCAGACCGCTCCATCTGCGATCTCGAACTCCTCGCCACCGGGGCTTTTCATCCGCTCGATCGTTTCATGGGCGCGGCTGACTATGCGCGTGTGCTCGAAGAAATGCGCCTCGCTTCGGGGCAGTTGTTTCCGATTCCGGTGACGTTGCCGGTTTCGCCCGACGACCGGGTTGAGCTCGATCGGGAGGTCGCGTTGCTCGATTCGCGCAACGACATTCTCGCCGTGATGACCGTTGAAGAGATCTACGAGTGGGACCTGGAAACGACCGCGCGGCAAGTGTTTGGCACGACTGACGCGCGTCATCCGCTCGTCGCGGAGATGCACGCCTGGGGAACGCGCAACGTTAGCGGGCGGTTGCAGGTGTTGAATCTGCCGCGGCATTACGACTTTCGCGAGCTGCGGTTGACGCCGGCGCAAACGCGTTCGCGGCTTGAGGAGATCGGAATCGAGAACGTGGTTGCGTTTCAAACGCGCAATCCGCTGCATCGCGCGCATGAGGAGTTGACGAAACGTGCGGTTGAGGATGTTGACGGCGTGCTGCTGCTGCATCCGGTCGTGGGCATGACGAAACCGGGCGACATCGATCACTTCACGCGCGTGCGTACTTACAAAGCGCTCGCAAATAAATATTACGATCCGAATCGAATCGTGCTGGCGTTGCTGCCGCTCGCGATGCGGCTTGCGGGTCCCCGCGAAGCGTTGTGGCACGCGTTGATCCGGCGAAACTACGGCGCGAATCACATGATCATCGGGCGCGATCATGCGAGCCCCGGAAACGATTCGAACGGCAAGCCGTTTTATCCGCCGTACGCGGCGCAGGAGCTCGTGCAGAGTTTTGCGGATGAAGTCGGGGTGCGCGTGTTGCCGTTCGGGGAGTTTGTTTATCTGCCGGAGGAGGATCGTTATGAAGACGTGCGCAGCATTGCGCCGCATGTCGCGACCGCGCAGCTTTCCGGAACGTTGATTCGCGATTGGTATCGCAGTGGAGCGGCGGAGCTGCCGTCGTGGTTTGCGCGGCCGGAAGTTACGGAGGCGATTGCGGACGTTTATCCGCCGCGGCACAAGCAGGGGTTTTGCATTTGGTTTACGGGGCTGAGCGCGGCCGGTAAGTCAACGACGGCGGAGATCCTGACCGTGTTGTTGCAGGAGTTTGGGAAGCAGGTGACGCTGCTCGATGGAGACGTGGTGCGGAATAACTTGTCGCGCGGGTTGGGATTCAGCAAGGAAGATCGCGATGCAAACATCAGGCGCATCGGGTTTGTGGCGGCGGAGATCGTGAAGCATCAGGGAGCGGTGGTCTGTGCGGCGGTGAGTCCGTATCGCGCGACGCGGAACGACGTGCGCAGCATGATCGGCGCCGAACGATTTATCGAAGTCTTTGTGAACACGCCGATCGAGGAGTGTGAGCGACGCGACGTGAAAGGTATGTATCTCAAAGCGCGGCGCGGCGAACTGAAGAGCTTCACCGGCATCGACGACCCTTACGAACAACCCCTCAACCCCGAGCTCGAGCTCGACACGCTGACCAACAGCGCCGAAGAAAACGCCCACCGCATCATCGCCTACCTCAAAGAACACAAATTCCTGGCCGGCTAATCACATCTGCGGGTGAATCGTTTGGCGGCGCGCGAGGACGCGGGCGGCCTGGAGGTCCGCGAGGTCTTGTTTGGCCTGTTTTTGCTGCCGCCGCTTGTCTTCAGCACGCTCCTTCACCAGCACCGCCCCAACCGCCACAAAGATGAAGTAGAAAACCAGCAACTGCGAACGCTGCCGGTACGCCGTGCCCACGTTTCCCTGAAACAGCGAATACGCGAGCGTCAACATCGTGGTGAAGATCACGATCGGCGCCACCTGCCGCAAACGGTGCCGCAACGCAAACCACAGCCCCAGCACCAGCAACGGAAAAGCAGTCCACCAGATCAACATCTCCGGCAAAGTAATACTTTGCCGCAACGAGGCCATGTCCCACGGAAACGGCGCAAACAGCAGGTACAAGAAGCCGACCGGAATCGCCGTCAACGCGCCTTCCGTGGTGCTGATGTCCACGTCCTTACCAAACCCCGATCCCGCACTTGCCTGGTCGATGCGGCTCATCTGAATCGCTTTCAGGTTCCCGTATCGCGTAAATTGCGTGGTCGCATAACGCAACACGCCGAACCACGTAAACGCGAGCCCCATCACGGTGATCGCAACGAAGCGCTTCATAAAACTCTGCGTGTTCATCGCCTTCATTCCGATCACAAAGCTGCCGACCACGGCGGCCACCATCATGTAGAAGATGTAAAAGCGCA
>Ga0105248_10002693_pt1 | contig 19730 bp, 29 predicted proteins | sample KBSS34metaG_FD_81524 | JGI IMG/M metagenome (GOLD analysis project Ga0105248, IMG submission 81524) | Switchgrass rhizosphere microbial communities from Kellogg Biological Station, Michigan, USA - KBS S3-4 metaG | ecosystem: Host-associated > Plants > Roots > Rhizosphere > Soil | place...
CCCATGAGGGCCAGTTGAGAATTGGAGAGCTTGTAGTGCCCGTGGCCGTTCTGGACGGCGGCGTACGGGTTCTTACCGCGTCTGCGGTCCTACGTTCCCTTGGACGCCCGTACAAGGGGAACTACAGGCGTACGATGCTGCCCAATTTTCTTGAGGCACCAAACCTTAGGTCCTTTATTCGCAAGGAGTTACTTGATGTACTAGAACCCGTTGAATACGTCAGTCTGAGTTCAGGCCGACGAGTCACTGGGTATCGCGCCGAAATCCTGCCCCTGGTCTGTGAGGTCTATCTAAGCGCACGGCAAGCTGGGTCGTTGCGTCCACGTCAACAGCCGGTTGCCCACAACGCAGAAATGCTTGTGCGCGGTCTGTCGCGGGTCGGCATTGTCGCCCTGATTGACGCCGCCACCGGTTTTGAGGTCGTCCGGGACCGCGATGCCCTTCAGGCGATTCTCGATAAGTACCTCGCTAAGGAATTGGCGGCGTGGGCAAAGCGATTTCCCGATCCGTTTTACCAGGAGATTTTCCGGCTGAAGGGATGGGAATGGCGCGGGATGTCGATCAATCGACCTGGCGTCGTGGCGCATTACACGAAAGACATCGTCTACAAGCGACTCGCGCCGAATATTGTTGAAGAGCTAGAGCGATTGAATCCAAAAAACGACAAGGGTTATCGAAAGAGTAAACATCATCAGTGGTTGACAGAGGAGGTTGGTCACCCCGCTCTTGCTCAACACCTACATGCCGTCATGGCGCTAATGCGAACATGCCGAGACTGGCCCGAGTTCCTGAAACTAATGAATCGAGCATTCCCAAGGAAGAATCCGAAGGACTGGCTCCCGTTTGACGATGACTAGCGCAGCGTACGTCCGTGCTGCTGAAACACTTGGGGTTGAGGCTTGGACTTCACCGGCCGCTTCGCCAGTTCGCGTTTGGCGAGTTCGTCTAGGACGACCTTCGCCAACCAGATCAGGCGCTCTGTCGGCAGCGGGGCGATGAACGTCTCAATGGGTAGCGGGTTGCGGAGGTACTTACCGCTCGGCACTACTTGCCGCCCTTCTTGTGGCCCTTCCAGCGGGTCTTAGCGGCCTTCTTGGCAATCTCTGACCGCCTGGACTTACTCAGGGCCGCCGCCCTGGCATCGCCGCCCTTGAGGCCCCCCAGACGGCCGAGGGCCTGAGCAAACGGGTTCTTGCCGTCTGGCCCCTTCTGTACTTGCCCGGTCGATTGGTCTAGGATGAATTTCGCTAACTGGTTGGGATCAGTCGGGCGCTTCGCCATGCGGAGAATAGTCGCATACTTGAGCGGTTATGCACCCATGAATATCTATGCAGACGGCTCCCGAAACTTTACCAGTGCCCAAAGGTTTGCACGCAGGATTCGAGGAGTTGATCATCCGATACGAGTCTGCCTCTGCCGCAGACGCCTATCAAGCCGTCCTCGACCGCCTCAATGGCACGTAGCTCTTACGGCGGCGGTGCTGGGCACTCAGGGAGCCACCTGTTTCGAGGGACCAGCAGCCATTCGGCGCGGGCGTAGACCCGCACGCCGCCACTCATCGGGTAGAATCGGCAGCACAGGAGACGCCATGACCTATCTCAGTTATCAGCGCGATGCCACCGGCCAGATCAAAGCGGTCGAATCGCCACTCATTGACGCCCACAGCACGTTCCAGCCGAGCGGGAATGTCTACACGCTGGAAGGCATCGCCATCGGCTTCAACGTCTGCGTGTTTGGCGCGCCGGCCCCAAATGGACTCGTCTGCTTCCAGGCGCTGCCGATGTTCACGCCGGGATGGGACGCCGCGCCTCCGGGCGACTTCGGGCGGGTGCATGTCGTCGATTCGGCGAAGGGCACCGTGGCGATTGAGTGGAAACTGTGAGTAGACCAGGGCGGCTAGAGTCGTGTCTCTATGCACTTATTATCACCGGACTTTTCTGCATTGGTTGGATGTTGATGGACTGGATCGAGGGGCATCACCGAACTGACTATGCGCTGCTTCTCACGGTCTCATTTGGGAGTAGTTACATGTCGTTTCGCGCTCCGTTTATGCGGGTGAAGCGATGAGCAGTCCACTAAGAACCTTCAATTACCAACAGAACAACGCGATCAGCTCAGGCATCGCCATTATCGCCTTGGTCTTTTGTGCGTTCACTGGATCTGTTGCTGCCGCGCTCGTTGTCCTCGCGATGGTATTGGATTGCGCTGCATCGCGCATTTGTGAGATTTGGGAGAGCAAGTCATGAGTAGCGGCGCGATTGTCGCGGTGAGTTCGGTGGGGGCGGCGCGATCGAAACGCCCTCCCGCGCAACCACGCGGCCCCCTCCCGCCGTTTGACACGCCGCAACCGCCCGCATGGTTGCCGGTCCATACGACGTTGCCGCCGAACCAGATCATCCCGCCCAATCCCACGCTCGATTGGCCCCGTGCGAATTGGTTCGACGTGGAGATTCCCGGCTTGCCGTGGGTCGAAGGGCAAAGTTCCGAACATCCCTTCATGGTGCTGACCTACTTCCTCCAGAAATACAGCCCGGAGTGGCAGGACACGATTCTCTACACGCATGCGCTGCGGGGCTACTCGCACTTCATGTTGTCATGGACGAATGCGCGGCAGGATGGGCTGTCAGTTGATCAGTTCGTGGCGCTGGCGCTCAAGGTCAAGTCGTGGGGGTTCTTCGTCCATGTGATGTTGGCGGGGAAAGACACCGACCCGCATGATCAGTGGTGGGACGGACTCAAGCCGAACGTGCAGCCGGTTCTGGAGGCGCTCATCGCGGCCCGCGCCGTCGATATGGTGTCGATGTGGGAAACGAATCTGTGGAACGCGCCGGGTGCGCCGCTCCAGTCCATTCTGCAAGGCATCTCGGACATCTGCAAACCGGCCGGCGTGCGGCAATGGGTCCATTTCGGCACCGAATGCGTCTGGTGGGGTGAGCCGAACTATCTGCCGAATCGCACCGCATGGTGGGCCGCGCAAGTCGGCATCCTGACCGGCATTCTCTACCAGGGCGATGTGAATTGGTGCGCGGGCGACCGCCAAGCCCACATCGGGGACAGCACAAACAATGCCGCCGCTGCGCCGCTCTTTGCGGATGGCACGTTTAAGTTCTGCGCGGCCGAGATGGACGGGATGTTGATTTACACCGTCGATTTCTCCGAGAACATTGGCGACTTGCACGGCTTTCAGCACCTTTGCACGCCAGGAATTACGCCGGTATCGGGGTTCTGTAATGGGGCACGGTATCCAGACGGATCGGTCATCTAGTGCCGCGCCCCAGCCTCACGTCCACCGCCGCTGACACGCTCATCTGGCAACTCAAGATGGCGCTGCACCGCACGGCTGAGCGTGAGTGGCGTTTTCACAAGTCTCGGCGCTGGCGTTTTGACGTCGCCCTGCCGGATGTCAAGCTCGCGATCGAAATCAACGGCGGCGCATTCCTCAAAGACGGCGGACGCCACACACGCGGCCCGGGCTATCGGGCCGATTGCGAAAAGCTGGCCCATGCCGCGATCCTCGGCTGGCGCGTGATTCCGTGCTTGCCGGAACAGGTCAAAAGCGGGCTGGTGTTGCGGTATGTGGAACAAGCCTTGACAGCGGCGAACCCGACCGCGTAGTCTCTAGATGTTCTCGGCGCAAGGTCGAGACGGTTCCCGAAAGGTTGAACGAAGATGAAGCCCTTTGACACCCTCAACGAACACGAACTCCGCGCACTAACGGCCGATCAGGTCTCGACCTATATCGATCTGTTGTGCGCAGAAGACGGCGTGCCGCTCCTGCCGTTCCTGCCTCCGAAGCCGACCGCCGAATGGCCCGAGCCTGACGCGACGGCCTTCTACATCAAACTCGGCTATCACGATGTAGGCATTCAGTTTCCGACATCAGAGGATGCAGCCAAGATCCTTGATGCATTGATGAAGGTCGAGGTCGTCTCCCTGAGTTACATCACAACGCCATCCAACAAAACGTCCGAGGCGATGAGTCGCGAGCGCCCACGCTTTGAAATGACCAGTAAGCCGGTCTATTCGGCCGCGCTCTACGACACCACTAAGACGCAGATGGCTGAGGCGAAGCGCGATGAGGACGCCTACAATCTGGCACTGGCGAAATACAACAAGGCCGTCGAAGCGCGTCAGCGTATCGTCGATTGGGTCAACAAGACCATCGAAGAGGCGTTTGTCACGCAGCGCGAACGCGATGACTTGACGCAGCAGTATGAGCGGTATCTGGTGTTGTCGGAAGGCAACCGCAAGATCGCATGGAACTTTCTGCTAAAAGCCGAGTCGAAAGCCAAGCAGGTGCTGCCGACACTCGCGGAGGAGTTCGATGCCTTCTAAGGCCCATCACACCCCGAAAGAACGTCTCCACCTGCGTCGCCACCAGCGCAAGCACGGCCCGTCCGCCCAGCGGCGAAAAGCGCGGCGCGAAGCGTTGCAGATCTGCACGCAGCATAGGCAGCCGAAGCCGTGTCCGTCGTGTCTGCCGCAGGAGGCGGAATGAGCGAGCCACGCATCTACTACCAAGATGACGCGGTGACGCTCTGGCATGGCGACTGCCGCGACGTGCTGCCGCAGTTAGAGCGCGTCGATCATGTGATTACCGATCCGCCTTACTCGCGTGATGTCTATACGCGATTGCGTGCGCCCAATACAAAGAAAGGCAGCGGCACACCATCTCGTCTCGGTATCGGCAATCATCAGTATTCCAGCACGTCCATCGAGCGTTTAGCCGCTGGTGAGATTGGAGACGTAAACGACCTATCTCTGCCCGTGGCGATTGAAATTGCGCGACTAATTAGACGTTGGGCGATTGTGTTCTCCGATGTGGAATATGCCCATATCTGGCGCGAACATCTGACGGATGCGGGATGCCGCTATGTGAGGACTGGCGCATGGGTGAAGCCAGATCCAATGCCACAGTTCTCAGGCGATCGTCCTGCCGTTGGATTTGAGCCGTGTAGCATCGTCCATGCCCAAGGGCCGATGAAGTGGAATGGCGGCGGTCACGCGGCCGTGTGGATTCATAATACCGTCAAAGGCGGAGCGGTCGGACGACATGACCATCCATGTCCTAAGCCTGAATCACTAATGCTTGAGCTGGTGGAATTGTTTACTGATAGCGGAGAGACAATTCTTGATCCGTTTGCAGGATCATCAACTACGCTTGTCGCAGCAAAGAGGCTAGGGCGTAAAGCTATCGGCATTGAGATGAACGAAGCGCATTGTGAGTCGTCAGCCAGACGGTTACAACAAGGTGCGCTCGCTCTGTTCGCATGACCTGCCGCCGCTGCATTTTCTGGAAGCGCCGCAGCGATTCGCACGGCGTCTGCTGGCACGACCGCCACGATGCGCCCACGGTCGCGCCGGATGAGACGTGCCGGTTGTGGAGTCCGAAAGTGCTACCACGCCCCCGCGAGGTAGAGTTTCCCGACGACCGGCGTCCCGTTCGTGTGGACTAGCTCCCCGCCGACTTCCCAATTCTCGCCAATCTTCGTCGCGAGTAGCACGCGCTGACTGTTGCCGTCCACAATCGCCACGGCCGCGCCCGTTTTACCTGCGGGCACGATCGCCTTGAGCGAATCGGCAATGGCGGCGCGCACGTCGAACGGCGGCTGGATGATGAGGCCGGTGTCCTGCATGGTCAGATGCTCCCCGTCGAGAGCGGCCAGCGGTTCTCGAGTTTGCCAAAGATGGTCGCGCAGTCTTTCACGGCCCCGACAAACGTCGGCAGGAGCGCGGTCAGAATCATCCCTTTGAGCGATGCGCCGGCCAGCACGCCCAGCCCCAGCCCGGACCCGGCCAGCAGGCCTGAGAACGTCACGAAGAACGTATTCCCGGCCCGCACCAGGATCGCCACGATCGGGGCGACGACCTTGATCCGGATGTTCGGCTGATGGTCGGAGGGCGTGACGGCCATCGTGCCGGAGGGGATCTGCGTGCCGTCGCCGGTGCCTTCGATGATGGCGACTTTGAGCGGGGGAATCGGCTGCGATTTCTCGTCAGTCATGCGATGTTCTCCGGGGCGAGTTTCTTCACAAAGGCGCGCCACATCGTATCCACCTTCGTCTCAATCCGCACGATCATCTTCACGTTCTGGATGTGCAGCGTGTAGAGCGTGACGACGAAGGCCAACATCGTGACGACGTTGCCGAGGCTTATCGTGGCGTCCCACTTCATCTCAGTGCCTCAGCGACGGAACCGGCACATCGACGACGCCGAACGCGCTCAAGAGGTAGAGCACCAGCGCAATCACGACGATGACACGAATGACCGTCTTGATCGGCGGCGACATGGGCACGTAGTTTTCGACCAAATACAGACAGACGCCGACGATAACGAGAACAATCAGTAGGTGAATCATGCGGGCACTCCTGTGGTCGGTGGATACGTGCTGCCTTTCACCGGCTGAATGTGAAAGTGTGGCGCGGTTGCGCCGGAGTTGATATAGGCAATCTGCGCCAGTCGCGCATCGCTCGGTTCACTGGGCGTCTCATAGAGGACGGTCCATTTCGCCATCGGTGCAAGCGTGTGCAGCGAGACTTCCAGCGCGGCCTTGATGGCCAAGATCTGCTCAGGCCGAAACTCCACGACGCCAATGTCCCGCGCATCGCCGCGTGTGTGCGGATCGTCTACGGGATGACCCTCAGAGCCACAGGTCACGCGCAAGGCGAGTCCGGTGGCTTGCGAGGCCATCACCAGCGCGGCTTGGATGACAAACCCGGCTGGGGCGGTCGGATTGAGCGTCACGCCGTCTTTAACCGTGATGACTGGTGCCGTCACGCGGGGTCCTTGGGCGCATCCTTCGGCGTGTCCTTCGGCGCGTCCTTCGGCGTGGCGGTGAACGTCGCATCATCGAGCGCATAGACGACGCTACTCTCCAGGCCCGCGTCCCGGAAGCACGCTTCCTCGGCCTGTCGGAGCCGCGTTTCGAGTTCGGCCCGCTGGGACTGAATCCGCAGTAATCCCGTGGTGAACTTCCAGTAGGCTTCCGGCGTGAGCGTCTTAGGTTCGGGCATCGGTCACAAGCTCCTTCAGTTGGGCGACTTCTTCATACAGGCGCTGAATCAGTTGGTGTTGCGCGGCGAGAATGGCAAAGTCGCGGTTACTCGTCACGCGGCCGTTGATGTCGTAGTTGACAAACGGCGATCGCCCATAGCGATTGCGCGTCGGGAGCGCATCGAGCTGTTCGGACGTGAACCCGAGCGCCCCGGACTCTTCCCCGATGTAGTTCCAGTGCTTCGGGACGGCCGCGAGAAACGCATCGAGTTCGTCGTCGTGGAGTTGCCACGGTTCGACATCTTCCTTGAACCGTTCCGAGGACGACAGCGGCCGAATGTTGTTGGACCCGTCCACGACGACCGTCGTGCCCGTCGTGGCCGCGCCGAGCACCAGGGTGATTTCTCCGCCCGCGCTGTTGATGGCCCAGTTGTTCGACCCGGCCGTCTGCGCGGCGATCTTGATGCCGTAGTTGTTCGTGATGGTTGAACCCGCCCCCTTGGAGGCGTTCTGCACGTTGTAGCAGATGGCATTGGTCAGCGTGAACGCGGACGCCGCCGTGCGGACGCGGGAGTCGTGGCCGGTGCCATTGGTGGACGTGTTGTTAATCTGCGGATCCGCGCTGATGCCGGTCCATTCCGTGCCCGCGCCTTGGACATAGAGGCTGATGGCGCTCTGCACGGCAATGCCAATGCCGATGTTACCGGTCGTCGTGAGCGACGTGCCCGACGCGACCCCGAGCGTTGGCGTGACGAGTGTGGGCGACGTGGCAAAGACGAGCGCCCCGCTGCCAGTTTCGTCACTGATGACGCCCGCCAGTTGCGCCGAGGTCGTCGCTTGATAGTTCGTGGACGAGATGACGGCGAGTTTGCCGGTGGAATCCGTGACGGCGACAGTGCCAGATCCGGCCGTCAGCGCCCCTCCCGCCGTGATGCCGCCTGAGACAGTGAGCAATCCAGAACTCACCAAGATCGCCGTGCCGCTGCCCGCCGTCAGCGTGGCGGTGCCGCCGCTCGCGGAGGAGAATGCGAGACTTCCTCGAAGGGCGCTCACCAACGAGGCTCCAGCGAATGTGCCCGTCCCAAGATCGAGTGTGGACGTAGACGGGTTCCACGTCATTTTCGTGGAGGAGACTTTTGCGGGGAGATTTCCTGTAGAGGCGGTGACCCACACGGGATACATCGACGCGTTCGTCGTGTTATCGTCTGTGATGGCCGCGTTCGTCGCGTTGTTTGCGAGGCTCACCACGCTGGTCGGGTCAGCGGTCGCGGTGAGTTTCCCCGTGACGGTCACGGCGTTATTGAACGTGCCTGTGCCCGTCACGGTCACACCCGCGCTCAATGTCGCCAAACCGCCGACAGTCACGGCTCCGGTAAACGTCGAGAGTCCCGTGGCGTCAATCGTGAGGCGCGTGACGGCGGTCGTCGTGGCGGTCGGCGTCGTGGAGAACACGATCTTCCCAGGCATCGAACCGCTGCCAACAATGCCGTCGGTTGACAACACGATTTCCGCCGCTCGTCGATACGCGGTCCCGTCGTAGCCACGCGCATCAATCGCCATTAGCTGCGAACTCGAGCCGCAAATCGTCGGCGCGGCCGTGCTGCCTCCGGAGATGTCGGCTTCCAGCGAGAACGACGTGCCCGACCCGGCCGAATACGCTGAGAGCGTGGCATTCTCGTTCGCGCCAATCGTGATCTGGTTCACCGCATCGAGGTTGCCGAATCCGACTTTGCCCTCAAAGCGCGATTGCGTGGCCCCGGCCGTGTAGAGCGCATAGTTCTTCGTGCCGAGCGTGAGTTCGTAGGCGTAGAACCCAACCTGTGTGGTGAGGGTTCCCGGCGTCGAAATCCACTGCGCATCGCGGGCGATGATGTCGTAGACGATCGGCGTCGTGACGCCCGCGCCCAATCGGCAGCGCGCCCAAAAGCCCTCACAGCCTTCAATCGTGGACGTGTTGAACACGCAATCCGACGAGATGCCGACGCCCTTCCCATCGCCCACGCCGCCGCCCTGCGGAAACACCGATTGGATGAGCAGCGCATACGAACCGTTCGGCGCGATGCCCATGCCGATGTGGCCGTATTGGTCGATAGCGATGTCGCCGGTGCAGCGGATGGAGCCGGTCGCATACGGGTCCGCGCCGAGCGTAATCAGACCGCCGACAAACCCGCCCGTGCCGGTCGTGGCCGAGGCCGTCGCCGCGCCCGCGACAATGGAATGGCCCGTCGTGTCGAGCGTTTTGAGCGTGTTCCAGAGGCCGTCAATGACCGTCGCCATTAGGTAATCCTAATCAATTGCACTTGCCACACATACCCGTAGCCCGAGGAGACTTTGCACTTGATGCCGTAGACCTTTGGGGCACCCGCTGCCGCAAACGTAATCGGCGTGGAAATCACCCGATCGCCAAGTGTGGCCGCTGACGTAATCGCAATCACGGGCGTATCCGGCGATGAGTCCGTGAGATTCACCAACGCGCAGGACACCGTGACGGCGCTCACACCCAGCATCATCGCTTGCAAGGCATATGTGCCGACGAGCGTGGCGCTGTCAATCGACCACCAGCCCGTATCGGGATGGCACTTGTCATACGTCGCGCCGCTCGGATAGGCCGTGGCGACAATCGGCACTTCCTGCTCCCCGCCGAAGTCAAACACCACGCCGCCGATGTTCGACGCCGAGAGTTCAATCGACGGCAGCGGATCGTCATAGCCGCCATTGGGCCCGACCGGGACGCCGTTCGCATCGGTGAGATAGGTCTTGAGCGACTCGGCCGGGACATACATCGTCGCCACCCGTCCGGCGCTGTCGAGCTCAATCGGGTTCGTGAACTGCGTGCTGAGGGTCGCATCCTTGTAGACCGGAGTCGGCGTGGCGGTCCCGGATAGGAATGTGTAGAGAAAGCCCCCATCCAACGGATCGCCGTTGTCATCGAAATACTGGCGGGAGCCGACGAGAAGCGGGGTGCCGGTGCTCACTGGGATTCCCCTGTAAAGATACGTTTGAATCGACCCGTGACCGGATCGCGAATGATGATGCCACGCGCAGGCACAGCGGAGACGCCACTCACATCCGAACTAGCAGGGAGCGGAATGGCTCGAGACTGACCGGGCGGCAGCAAACGCGGAGGATTGAATGCGCCGGTTGGCACAGCGGGCACGCCGCGCACAAAGCTGCTATCGGCCCCAGGCATCGGCCGAGCGCCAGCGCCGAGTGCGCCTGCGGGCTGTTGCACATCCGGCACAGTCGGGAAATCCGGTTGTCCTTTTATGTTCTTGAAGGCGCGTTCAATCAGCGCGTCCCGAGACAGGTTCGGCTTCGCGATCATCGCAGCGGCCGGATCGGTAATCACGGCTGGCAGCGGCGTCGATCGCACCGCGAGCGCGGCCATCTTCCGCAACGGCCCATTGTCCCCGGTGCCCGCCACCGCTTTCTCGCCTGAATAAATCTGCCGCTCCGCCGCATTGCGAATCTTAATGAGCGCGCCTTCGTCCTGACGCAGTTCGCGCACGCCTGTAATCCCGCGTGCTTCCAGCTTGTTGTAGACGCCATCGCGCAGAGATTCTGCTGCCGCTTCCTTGGCCGCAAATGCCGGATCGGCCGCTCGCGCCGCCGCAAGGTCGTAATTGTTCTTCTTGAGAAAGGCGCGATTTTCGTTGTTCAACCGCAAGCGCACCGCATCGGCTTGGGCCACGGTCATGGGCTTGTCGAGTCCCAGTCCCTCTAAGGCCTTCATCCCCTTCGCGACATCCGTATCGCGGGCTCCGCGTGCGAGCAGCGACCGAGCCGAGGCGAGCGGGTTCGTCTCAATGAGATCGTCCGGATGCTGCTGGATGTAACCGTTGACGTGTTCCTCGATCTGCGTGATGGCGCTATCGCCCGCATCGCGCAATGTTTCGACCGACGTAATCGGATTTCGTGCATGTTCCGCTGCTAGATAGGGACTGGCTTTTGTCAGCGTAGCCGGATCATAGGGAGCCGACTTTGACGGGGGAATAGCATTCAGCACATCCCCAATAGATGACTGAATCGCACGCTGACTTTTACCGGCCGCACGTTCTTCTAGTGCGGTTCGCATAGCATCAGCAATCGGGGCTACAGAACCTTTATCGAGAGCCTTAATGACGGTAGGGCTAGCCTCAGGCAGCATAGAACTGACAGCTAAAGTCGTGGCATCCGCCAATGCCTCTGGTGCCTGACCTGAGGTTGCGCGAGTCGACAGATCATCGGCAATCGGTCCAAGTCCGGGCGTAATTGCCGCCAGAGCATGTAGCGCAGACTTCCAATCACCCTTGTTGTAAGCCTCTTTCGCCTTCTGAAACTCTTCCGCCGGAGCCGTGACCGCTTGACCTGGGGCTTTCAGAAGGCCCATGACGGCATCAATCGGGTGTGGCGCGGCATTGCTCACGATGCGCCTTCCGAATCGCAGCGCGGCATCGGCCGACTGTTCTGCGATGTTTGGCGCGGGCGCGACGTTCGCGCTCCCGCCGACCGTGGACGAGGATGGAAACTGCGCCCGCAACGCCGATTCAATCACCGCCGGATCGGTCCCGGCCGGAAACTCCGCAATCTTCCCGTCAGGCGTCTGCACGCGAATGGGCGACTGCACTAGCCGCCACCTTTCTTCACGAGCTTGCCGAGTTTCGGATCAAAGACCCAATCGGCCGGAGCGGAAGAAGACGGCGCGGAACTCAGCCCAACGGGTCCGCTATGGAGGATGGAATTCTGTCGAATCTGGAGATTCGTGCGCGCCAGATTGGTCATGTCCTTAAGGACTTTCTCATCCCAGTCGGCGCGCAGATTCTTTTCCGCAAGCCCGAGCGCGTGGTCGGTCGGTGAATTTCCGCCCATGTATACTTGGCCCAACTCGCTCACCACATCGGTGATTTGTCCTTCAAGCTGCGTGGCAATCGAGGCCGCGTCTTTGCCATATGCGCCATTCTTCGCAAGCGCAAGATTGGCCTTATTCAACAACGGGAATCCTCCGCCCTTCCACTTCGAGGCCAGATCGTCAATCACATCGAGCGAACTCGTCGCCGTGCCGATAGCCTGTTGAATACGTGTCTGCTGCGCCCCATTGAGCGTCTGGAGATGCTTTTTCGTGGCCTGCCAATCCAGATTCGCTTTCGTCAGGTCATAGCCAGCATCCGCTAGAGCGGCCCGCACGGGACCGGCCATGCGGTAGAGTCCCGCCACATCCGGCGGTTGCTCACCGCGAATAATGGCCTGCGCGATGGACTTCGCATCGTCCTGCCCCTGCTGAATCGTCACACCTGTTTGCGGCGGAATCGGCTTGATACGGTCCTGCGAGACTTCCTGTCCCGCGAACATGGTCTTGTTGGTGTGCGGATCGAACGTCACGATGGCGGGCTTGCCATCCAAGAGCACGTTCTTCTGCTCAAACGCTCCGGGCTTGGGTGCGCCGAGCGACTTCGTTTCCGCCTCCAAGTGGCTCTGCGTGGCCTGCTGCGTCTTGAGGTCCATCGCGGCCTTCGACTTCTCGACAAGGCCATCAATCATCGGCTTGATCTGGTCTGGCCGCAGCTGTTTGATGAGCGACTGCGCCTGATCTTTCGGCACGATGCCGTCATTGACCGCCTTCGCGAGTCCCACCACAAATGTCTGTGTCGGATCGCCGCCGCCCGCAATCACATGCTGCACGCCGAGCGCCAGTTTGCCGAGCGCATCTTCCGAATGCTGCTGCGCCAATGCCATCTGTTCGTTCTGAATCTTGGTGGCTTCGAGACGCGCCTTGTCGGTTTCGGCCTTCGTCTTCTCAATCTCGGCTTGCGACTTTTCGTAGGCGCTCAGGTGCGTCTGGAGCGCTGGACGGAGATGTCCCGGGACGGCCGAGAGCAACGTGGCCGTGTCGAGTTTCGCCCCCGGCTGTGTCATCTGGTCGAGCGCGGCAAACGCATCGTCCATCGACTTCTGATCGTCGGCGGCTTTCTTCGCGGCATCGATCTGCTGTTGCCGCAGTTCCGCCTCTTGCTTCTGCGCCTTCGCCTGCGCCATCTGCTGAGGAATCGCCGCGATGTTCTGCCCAATCTGCCCGAGCGCCTGCGCCCATGCTTGCCCCTGCTGGAGCTTCGCCTGCGCCTGGGACTCGCCGAGTCGCCCGAGCGTCTGCGTGACGGCGTTGAGGTGATCGCTCTGGTAGCCCATTAGCCGGTCCCGTAGCCGAGTTGCGCGAGATACTGATTCTCCAGCCAGTTCTGGTTATTGATCGTATTCGCCTGATTCCACGATTGGTTCTGTGACTGCAACCCGAACTGATTCTGGCCGAGCGCGAGATTGCCGAACCCGAGCTGCGCGTTGACGCCCGCTTGCCACGGCTGGAACTGTTGGTTCCAGGCCTGCTGCTGCGCGCCGAGGTTCATGCCGTAGGTATTCGCCGCTTGGTTGTAGCCCTGCTGCTGCGCGCCCAAGTTGAGGCCGTAGGTGTTCGCGGCCTGTCCGTAGTTCTGGCCGAGCGCCGCGAGATTCGCCTGATACCCCGCCAAGCCTTGCCCGAACTGCTGGCCTTGAAACGCGAGGGTGTTGGCGTTGTTGCCCTGCGTCGTGTTGAACTGATTCTGCCAGTTGTTCTGGAACGCGCTGGCGTTGTTGGCCTGATTGCCGAACCCCGCCGTGAGCGCATTCGCCGCGTTCTGGCTCGAGGCGTTCGCGCCCTGCGTGGCGTTGAACATGCCCGCGTTTTGCTGATTGGCGACGTTCTGCCCCTGCGCGTTCAGGTTCGCGCCCTGATTGGCGAGGGCCGCATTCTGCTGATACTGGTTCGTCAGTCCGTAGGCGTTCGCGTTCGCGGCGTTATTCGCGCCGGTCGTGGCGATGTTGGCATTCAGGTTCGTGCCATAGGTGTTCGCGGCGCGGTTATAGACGTTCTGATACTCCTGCGAGGCGGCGTTCTGCCCGTAGTTGATCAGGTCCTGATAGTGCCCGCCACTTCGCGCATTCCCCGATGCCGCCGCACTGGAATCGAGCGCGTTGATGCCCTGATCGAACCGAAACTTGTAGCTCGGATCGGCCGACAGGTCAGCGGCGGTCGGTCCCGCGAACGTGCCGGGGGCGCTGAGTTGCTGGGCGGAGAGTGCCCCCGGTCCCTGCACCTGCTGCGGCGTGATCGTGCCGGGAGCCGACACCGCGCCCGCCTGCACCTGCTGCGGCGTGACCTGTCCCGGCGTGTAACTGCCCGGGTTCTGAAACTGCTGCGGACTACCGAGCGGCGCGGTGCCGTTGAACGGCTGCGCGGTCGTATTGGGCGGCTGAAACGTTCCCGGCACCTGCGAGGGCGATTGGAACGGCGTCGGGTTCTGCGACGGGTCGTAGTGGAAAGCATCAAAGCTTCCTCCGCCCGCACCGCCGCCGCCTGAAGGACCCGAGTTACTACCCTGCCCGGGCGGGTCAATCATGCGCTGATTGAAGTAGTTGACGACGCTGGCCGGATCAGATCCCGGCTTGGCGAGTCCTTCCTGAATCTTCGGCACCCAGTAGTTGTAATCCTCGTCTGTGGCCGGCACGCCTTTGGTCTTGAGCGAGTTCTGGTTCACCAGATCGCGCAGCTGCTGCGGGCCATACTGATTGCCGCTCGTCAACGACTGCGGCCCCGCATTGAGCGGCCCGCCATACTTGGGCGGCACGATCCCGCCGTTCGGATTGCCGGGAGGATGCGCCCCGGGCGGCAGTGGCATATCCGGCGCAGACTGGATCTGCTGCGGACCCATCGGCCCCGCGCCGCCCGGGAAGCGGACATCGCCGTCCATCGTGGGCGCGTCCTTGAGCAAGTCGCCGTGGTTGTCGTCGAAATAGCCCACTTACTGCCCCACGATCTTGACGCGCGGATCGCGCTGCACAATCTGCTGCGCGGTGGCCATCGGCACTTGCTTCGTCTCGCCGGTTGGAGCCTGAATCGTCACCATCTGCGGGCCTGCACCGCCGCCCGGTCCCTGTTGGGGCGGCTGCGGAGGCGGGCCTTGGGGCGGCGGGAATGCGCCCTGCGGCGGCGGCTGGGTCCACGGCGACTGTCCCATCGCGCCGAGTGGTTGCGTCGGTCCTGCGCCGCCAGAACGCGGCAGATAGGGGTTCTGGAAGGCTCCCGGCAGCGGCTGTTGCTGGGCGTTGCCCGCGATCTGACCGAGCTTCGCCAGTGACGTGGCCCCCTGCGCGACGTAGGGGGCGCGCTGGGCCTTCTGCTCGTCGTAGATCTGCTTCTGGAGCGCCAAGGCCTGATCGGCCGTGGCCTTCTGCTTGTCGGCGGCCGATCCGGCAGCACTCGACGAAATCGCACCGCCAATCAGCGATGCGCCAGCGCCGATGAGGGCGGGAATCGCGGGCATTAGACTGCTTCCTGCTTTCTGTGCCCCAGCGGAGACGCCGGCACTAGCGGCATTGGCTCCTGTGTTGAGAAACGCAACGGCGTCGGGCATGATGGCTCCACATTCAGCACAAAGTTGAGCGCCGGAATCGGCGTGGCGCGCATCCCCGGATGCGCCAACAGCCGCGTCACGATCTCGCTATCGGAGGCCGTCCAGACGCGCCGAAACCCCAGCCCTTGCGCGGTCGTCCGTAACAGCCGCAGAAGACGACGGGCGACTCCCCCAGCGCGGCGCGCCTCCGGGGCGATCCACACGCATTCGGCATGGAGCACCGGAAACAACAGCCAGCGGCCGATAATCGCGCCGTCGTCATCTTCGACGACCAAGGCCCGAGCCGTGTCGGGATTGAGCGCGGCGAGAATCGGCTGCACATCCGCCGCGAGACGATCCCACTCCTGCGGCTCCAGCACACGAGCCGTCATGGCACCATATCCAACGTGAGATTCAGATCGTAGGTCATCGTCGTCGGACCCACTGACGTATAGGCCGTCGAGTAGCTCACCGTCGTGCCGTCATCGACGTGAATCAGTTGGCTCCGGTTGTCCTGCGTGCTGAGACTATTGCCGGTCAAGTTTGTGCCGACAAACGTCTGCGGCGTGGAGTTGGAAGTCCAGCCGAGCGTCAGTTGCAGCGCCGATGATGCCGTCGCGGCCCGAGTCTCTCGGATCGAATAGCTGTAGCGATAGAGGCCACCGGACAAGCGCGGCGTCAGCATGTCCACGGTCGCAATCGCCGCCGTCCCTGCCACATCCTGCCGTGCCACTTGCGGCGATGTCGCATTAACGATCTGCACCAAGACCTGCATCCACTGATCCCACTCGCGGGTGATGTAGTTCTTGAGATCCGTGAGCACGTTCGTGCGCGGCAATCCCGAGATGAAGGCCATTAGAACGCCCCCACTTCGATGTCCGCAAAGGCATTCAGTAACCGCACGGGCACCGGGTCACTCACCGCCACATCAATGACGGGATTGCGCGCCCGCATGACCGTGCCGCGAATCATCGAACGCCGGTCGTATTCGCCCTGCTTGCCGAGCGGCACCCATTGATTGCCCGTGAACGAATGGCCCGCGTCCTTCGACCACGAAATCATCAACTGCGGATCGTCGCCCTGACCGAACGCCAGCCCGACGCCGGATTCCGCGTGAATCTGGAGATTGCTGATGAACTGATACTTCTGCTCTGCCGAGGGCAGCACAAACCGGCGCTGCCGACGAATCCCCGTCCCATCCACGTCGGTCGAGACGGTCGGGTCCATCAGGTAGATGTGCCCGTTCACCCGCGCCCCGGCCAAATGCTGGTTGTTGTCGGTGTGGCAATGGCAGGAGATCGCATACGTCTCATACTGCCCGGTCGTCTGGTTGAAGAACCCGCGCTGATGCCATTTCTGCGTAGTGTCGTCGTAGCCCCACGTCACGCCGTGCTCACCCGCCGAAGGGAACGACACCAGATAGAACGAGTGCCCGTCCTGATGGTAGGTGAACCCAATCGCATCGCTGATGACGCCGTAACTCTGAATCTGATAGTCAATCGCGAACGTCGAAATCTTCTGCGGGGCGTAGCCATTGAGCCGCATGACTTCGCCGCCGCCCTGCTGGTTATGGCTCACCCACACCAGCGTGGAGTTCAACTCCGCGAGACAGAACCCGGAGGCCGTGCCCTGCTGAATGAACACGCCCGGACGCGCCGCGAACGGAAACGCATTGCCCGACAGATACCAGGCTTCGCTCGTCTGCGACCCCATCAGCCAGACATCGGCATTCACGACCTTCATGCCGATCCACTTGTCGCTGCCCTGACTGCGCTGGAAGAAATTGATGCCGGGGAAGCTTGAGCAATCGAACAGCTCGGAGAAGACGACCGTGGCCGTCGCCGCGTCCAAGACCAGCACATAGCCGCCGAGAAAGTCGCACATCGTCGCGCCCGACGACAGCACTTCGTTCAGCGAATCAGCTCCGAGGTCATAGACGTAGCCGTGGTCTCCGCTGGTGATGAACAACTGGCCACCATCGTCCCCGTTGGACGTAATCGTGGCCGGATTGTCGTCGGTCGCCATCGTCCCGCGCAGCGTGAACGTTGCGCTGTCCGGGAAATACTCAAAGAACCCACCGCCCGAGACGAAGAACGTGCGGCCATCTTCCGAGAACGCGGCCTTGGTCGGGTCAAACGACAGCCGCGTCTGCGTGACCAGCCCCGGACACGACGCCAGCCACTTGCCGACGCGCCCGCTGCCCGACACATTTTCGACGAACAGGTTCATGCAGATTTCGCAATCCACGTTGGTCGATTGGGCTTGATACGCCCCGTCGATGAACCCGGTGAGTTCCATAACTACGAAATCGTAATCGCCGTGACTAGTCCGTTCACAACCGTCAGTGCGGTCAGCGTCGTGCCGGTGCCCGACGCGCCGGCCGTCGCGCCGACGTGATACGTCGCGGCGCGGCAATCGCCTGAGAGGTTCACGGACGTGCCCGTCGCTGCGCCCAAGACGGGCGTGACGAGCGTCGGCGTCGTCGCCAGAACCGGAACGCCGCTGCCCGTGGGCGAACTGTTCTTGATCAACTGCCCGGTCGTCCCATCAAACAGGGCTGGCACGCCATCGGTGGCGCTGACCGGACCCGTGACGTTGCCGCCTGTGCCGACATAGACGCTCGTCGCCATTAGTAGGCCACCAGCCCGACCGACACTGTGCCGCCACCGCCGATGACCGTGGAAATGCGCGCCCGCACAAAGCAATACGCGCCCACGGGGGCATGAATCGCGACTTGCGCGCCGCCGGTGAACGTCGAGGCGTTGACGGTCGTGATGGCTGAATATGCCCCCGTCGTGGCCCCGAACACAGGCGGGTCAATCGTCGTCGAGGAGAACACCGGCGCGGCCTCCTCAAACGTCACAACGCCCGAAGAGGTGGTTAAGGTGCTGGAGCAATAGAACACGAGATACGACCGGCCGCGCACGTCGATCCACGGGCCAAGCGTTTCATCGGCGGATTGGTCCGTGAAACAGGAAACAGAGAGTGGGCCTTGCGGAAACGTTCCTGCCATTTACATGTTCCCCGTGTTGATGTTGTAGCCATAGCGCCGATTGCCATTCGGGATCTCCTGCGGCAAGTCAGCAAGCTTGAGATTGGCGCGTTTGAACGTGTTGAAACTGTTCGCGGCGATTCGCGCCACGCTGGCGGGACAGCCACCCGCCACTGCGAAGGTGTCCGCGAGTCGCACCGCAAGGTTGTAGATCGCGGCTTCGTCTCCGCCGATCGGCATGTCATAGCTGGCCGAGAGACTCGGAAACGTGCCGAGCTGATCGAGCCGATAGAGCACCAAATCGTTGGTGCTCACATTCGGAATCGGCCACAAGTAGATGCGACCAAGCGGCGAGGAGGGCTGATAGAACAACGCCGTCGCTTGGTTGTTCGATAGTTCCTTCACCTGGATGGCATCGTAGGCGTCGTTGGTCAAGACGGGAATGGGCACTTCCACCGGATTCGGCTGCGACTGCGTGAGCAGCACCGCCGCGCCGTCAATCCGCATCGGCCGCGAGGTATTGAAGTCGCCGCCCGGGCCAATGGTGTAAGGATTCGATGGCGTGCCTTGGCCTGAGACGGTATCGAACACTTCTCGAATGCGCGTAGGAATCGCGCCGGTCATGAGGGACCACTGCCCCAGCATGTTGTTCAGGGCCGTCAACGCCGATTGCGCGTCTGGAGACGTGGGCGTCTCGTTGGGGTTATAGATCCCCAACAGGCCGAACGCGCCCCGGATGATCGCATTCGCCGTGGTCGCCATGGAAACTCCCTACGCCTTACTCATCGCATCGACGAGCAACTTCCAGAACGTGTCGCGGGCATCGATCGACGCGAAATACAGCATCAAACCGTGCCCGCTCACCATCGTCAGCGTCAGCCACAGCGCCGCATCCGGACGACAGACGACGGCCACCTGCGTGGATTCGACCGCGTTGTAGTCGTCCGTGATCAGGGCCATGCCCTTACGCCGGGACGACCGCGATACCGCCGCTCGACGCCACCGCCACATAGGCCGGCAGCGCGTTGTAAATCTGCTCCGCGCTCGTCGCGTCCGTGCCGAAGGTCGTGATGCCGACCAGCGCCGTGCCGCCGGTAAAGAGCAACATGCCGCCCATCGACGCCGCCAAGGTCGCGAGCGCGCTCATCTGCGTCGACGTGGACTTGATGCCGTTGATGAACAAGCAATCCTGGAACAACTGGAACCGATCCGACCCGGCCGCGCCCGAGACGACGATGCCGAGGCACGTCGCCGTGTTCGTCTCAAACGGGAAGAGACAGCCCCGGAACACCGTGCGGGCCGCGCCGCTCGCAAACTCCACCGAGGCATTCGCCGCCGTCCGC
>Ga0105248_10002695_pt1 | contig 19727 bp, 15 predicted proteins | sample KBSS34metaG_FD_81524 | JGI IMG/M metagenome (GOLD analysis project Ga0105248, IMG submission 81524) | Switchgrass rhizosphere microbial communities from Kellogg Biological Station, Michigan, USA - KBS S3-4 metaG | ecosystem: Host-associated > Plants > Roots > Rhizosphere > Soil | place...
CGAGCTGATTCGCCGCCTCGTGTGCGTCGTCCCGTGCTGGAAGTGCGTGATCGAGTGCCACATCTGCCCGTTGATCAACCAGATCGTCATCGCCGAACGGTGGCTGTACAAGGGTGGGCTGCCGACCACGGCCAACAACCTGTACGACTTGCTGAACTGGCAGACGCGGAACAAGGAAGCCGCGGAGCGGATCTTCAACCGCATCAAGGCCGTGCTCGACGTGTGGGCGACGCCGTACAAGACGATCGACGCCGCGCTCGCCGCGAACAAGGGCTGGATCAAGACGGCCGGCGACCTCCTGAACACGGATCCCGGCAAGGCGGTCTACGACCTCTTCCTCAAGATCATCCCGCTGCATCTGGCGATCGCGCCGCCGTCGGGATCGAAATGGAAGACGAACATCGACAAGAAGTACACGCAGTTCTGCGGGTGCGACACGGGCACGCCGGATGACTGCTGCGGTCCGAACGTCGGCATGCTGAGCGTCCGCGAGCGCATCACGGGGCCCCAGCCCTACCTGATAGATCCGAACGACTACTTCACGCTGATCTGCTGCCTCGTGCAGAAACGCTACGCGCCGGCGCGCGACGAGCTCGGCAAGGCCGACGCCGGCGTGACGACGGTGCAGAACCAGATCAACAAGTACAAGGCGCTCATCGACGGCATCAAGGATTTCGAGAAGAACGCGCGTCCAACGGTGCCCGGACAAGTCGATTGCTGCGATTACGAGTGCGACGACAAGGACGAAGAGAAGTCGCCCTATCAGGCGCGCTGACGCTGAAGCTGGAGAACCGACATGCCTGAGTACCTGCATCCCGGCGTATACATCGAGGAGATCGAGCGCGGGCCGCGCCCGATCGAAGGCGTACCAACGAGCACGGCGGCGCTGCTCGGCGAGGCCGAGCGCGGGCCGGTGACGCCGCGGCTCGTCACCAGCTACAAGGACTACCAGCGCTGGTTCGGCGACGTGTTCGGGCAGACGAAGTTTCTGCCGTACGCGGCGAACGGCTTCTTCGAGAACGGCGGCCGCCGCGCGTTCATCTGCCGCATCGTCGGCGACGGCGCGGTGACGGCGCAGGCGGCGTTCGGCGACTTCTTCATCCGCGCCGCCGGCCCGGGCCAGTTCGGCAACCGGGTGTTCGCGCGGATCGTGCCGGGCACGACGAAGAAGGCCGACGGCACGAGCGTGGGCTTTCGTCTCCAGCTCGCCTACTGGAGCGGTGCGGTGCCCGCGGTCGATCCGTTCACGGCGGAAGGGCGCCGCACGCCGCCGCTTCCGGCGATCACGGAGGACTTCGACGATCTCGTCACCGACGAGTCGTCGCCCGACTACTACGGCAAGCGCGTCCCCTTCATCGATCTCGACAAGGGCGAAACGAACCAGGGCCCCGAGAGCTCGGCGCTCGGCGTGCTGGTTCGGAACGCGGGCGTCGACCCGCGGACGCCGCCGGCCAACGCCGGCACGCTGCTGTCGGGCGGGGCCGACGATCAAGCCGCGGTTGGCGTCGACGACTTCAAAGGCGCGGCGGTGCCCGGCGGCCGCGGCGAGCAGGGCCTTGCGGCGCTCGAGCGCGATCCGTATCGAGACGTCGCGCTGGTGCACGCGCCCGGCATGGTCGACCAGGACGTGGCCACGGCCGTCATCACGCACTGCGAGAACCTGCGATTCCGTTTCGCGGTCATCGATGCGCCGAAAGGTCAGAGCAGCTCGACCGATCTCGATCCGCGGACGAAGATCGCCGACTCCGAATACGCGGCCTTCTACTATCCCTGGATCGTCACGTCCGATCCGCGGACCGGCGCCCGCAAGCTCATCCCGCCGGGAGGACCGGTGCTCGGTATCTACGCGCGCTCGGACACGGAGCGCGGCGTCTTCAAGGCGCCGGCCAACGAGACCGTGCGCGGCGCGCTCGCGCTCGAGTACGACATCACCGATCAAGTCCAGGACGACCTGAACCCGAAGGGCGTCAACGCCATCCGCAGCTTCCCGGGCCGCGGCATCCGCGTCTGGGGCGCGCGGACGATGACGTCGAACCCGCTGTGGAAGTACGTCAGCGTGCGGCGCCTGTTCATCTTCCTCGAACGGTCGATCTACGAGGGGACGCAGTGGGTCGTGTTCGAGCCGAACGACGACAAGCTGTGGGCGCGCGTGATCGACACGATCCGCCTGTTCCTGCGCGGGCAGTGGCGGCTCGGCGCGCTGTTCGGCCGCACGGAGCAGGAAGCGTTCTTCATCACCTGCGACCGCACGACCATGACGCAGGACGACATCCTGAACGGGCGCCTGATCTGCGAGATCGGCATCGCGCCGGTCCGACCCGCGGAGTTCGTCGTGTTCCGCATCTTCCAAAACACGGCCGAGGCCCAGCGCTAGGAGCACGCCATGGCACGGATTGATCCGCTACGAAACTTCCGCTACCGGCTGGAGATCGACAGCATCGCGCAGGCGGGCTTCAGCGAGGTGATGATCGCCGAAACCACCATCGACGCGGTGGACTACCGCGAAGGCACCGATCCGCCGCACGTCCGCAAACTGAGCGGCCTCACCAAATACGGAAACATCACGCTCAAGTGGGGTCTCACCGTCGGCGGCACGGCACTCGATCTGTTCAAGTGGCACGCCGAGGTCTCGGCGGGCCAGATCAAAGAGAAGCGCAAGAAGGTGGTCATCGTCGTCCAGGACGAGGCGGGGCAGGATGCCGCGCGCTGGGTCGTCAGCGACGCGTGGCCGATCAAGTACGACCCCGGCGATCTCAAGGGCACCGGCAACGAGGTGCTGATCGAACTGCTCGAACTCGCCAACGAAGGCATCGAGCGGGTGAACTAGGAGGGCCGCGATGAGCGCCACACACACCGGCTTCCAGACGGAAATCGAGTTCGAGCTGCCGAAGGGTTTCCTCGACGAGACCGCCACGCTGCACCGGCGCGGGACGATGCGTCTGGCGACGGCGGCGGACGAAATCCTGCCGCTGCGCGATCCGCGCGTGCAGCAGAACGAGGCGTACCTCGCGGTGATCGTCCTCGCGCGCGTCGTCACGCGGCTCGGATCGCTGACGGACATCCACACCGGCGTCATCGAGGGCCTCTACGCGTCGGACTTCGGGTACTTGCAGCAGCTGTACGAGCAATTCAACGCCGTGGACGACGAGTCGACGCAGACAGCGGAGCGTCCGCGCCCGTCCGCGAAGGCGCTGCGGAGGGTCGCCGTGGGGGAAGCATGAGGGCCTATCCCGTGAAATCGCTGTACGAGGAGATGGCCTTCATCGCGCACCACTTCCACTGGTCGCACGACGATCTGATGCGTCTCGATCATCGTGAGCGGCGGCGGTGGTGCCGGGAGATTTCAGCGATCAACCGGACGCTCGACGGCGCGCCGGCCAATCCGTTCGACGTGTGAGCCCGGGAGCATATGCGTCAGGACCCACTCCGCGGCTTCCGCTTCCTGCTCGAGATCGACGGCATCGCGAGCGGCGGCTTCACGCGCGTCAAAGGCATCGCGCGCGAGGTCAAGTACGAGTCGTATCGCGAAGGCGGCGTCGTCGAATACGAGCACAAGCTCGTCAGCCAGGTGTCGTACCCGGTGCTCATTCTCGAGCGTGGCCTGGCCCTCGACGACTTGTGGCAGTGGGCGCAGGCCATTGCGGATGGCGAAATGACGCGAAGAACGATTCACATCCGGCTGCAGAACGAAGCTGGCGAGAAGGCGTGGGCGTGGCAGATCCAGCACGCGCTGCCGGTGAAGTGGTCGGCGTCGGATCTCGACGCGCAGAACTCACCGGTCGTGATGGAAAGCCTCGAGCTCGCGCATCACGGGCTGCGGAAGGCGACATGACGATAGTGACACCGCGCGCGTTTCGTCGGCTCAGCCTTGCGGCGCGTCGGGCTGCTGGCTGCTTCGCCGCGGCGCGCCGCTCGGACGGACGCGCCGGCGTCTGCCGGCCGATCGTTCTCCGCTGGCGGCGGCGGCGAGTCCGGACCGACGCCGCGCGGTCCGTCGCGGCGGGTCCGGCGGCGCCGCGCGTCGCGTGGTATCCACATTTTCATCTGCATTTCGGCGCCGCGACCTCGAAGCAGGCCCGAAGCGCCGCACCGGCGATAGTCGGTGGTGTCCTGGTTCGCGATCGGGAACGCGTTCTCCGCGAGCGTCGTGAGCTCAGGTCGCTCTCGATACTGCGCTCTACGCGCGAGTGGCGACGTCAGACCGTTGTACCGGGTCGGGCCTCCGGTTCGACGGGAATCGTCAGGCCGCGCCTCGCGCAGGAGGCTCAACCGGCGCGCTCGCGGTCCGTTGTCACCACCGGTCCAGTGCACACCAGACGCGTGCCGCTCGATCGCCGGCGGTCGAGCGGCACGGCGCAACGACCCGCCCGGCCACTGCAGCAGATGCTGGGGACCGCGCCGGGCGGCCTGAGACGATGGCGCGAACCGCAGGCGGCGGGTCCGCCGGCTCGGCTCCGCCGACACACGATCCGTCGCACGCCGGAGGCCGAGCCGTTGCCACTGCAGCCTCGCCATGCAGTTCCCCTCGTGTGGCGAAATGCGGAGACCGGGTCCACGCGGCCGCTTGCGGCGCCGGACCGATCATTGACGCCGATGGCGTCGTCGCCCGATTCGACTCGCCCGAGCGGGCCGCCGGCAGCGCCTGCGGCCGAAGCGATGCGGACTCGCATTCCTGTTCGTCCTGGCGACTTCGAGCCCGGCGTCCTCGACCGCCTCGCGGACGACGTGATTCGCCGCGTCGAGCGCCGCGTGCGCATCGAGCGCGAGCGGCGAGGGCTGTGAGCCATGGGTAAGCCCCAGCTGAAGAAGGCGACCGTCACCGTCCTCGACGGCTCGGACAAAGGGAAGGTGATCACGGTCCTCTTCAACCCGACCGAGTACAGCTTCGAGCGGACGAACTCGTACAAGGCGACCGCGGTACCAGGGCTGGGGTCGCCGCTGCTGCAGTTCGTGAACGGCGAGTCGGCACAGCTCAGCATGGAGCTGTTCCTCGACGACTACACCGATCCCGAAGGACCGACGTCGCTCCTGCAGCGAGAGCGCGATCCGCTCATGAAACGGCTGCGCGATCTCACCAAGCTCCTCGAGATCGATCGCGACCTCCACGCGCCGCCACCGGTGCGCTTCAACTGGGGGCCGATGGAGTTTTCGGCCGTCATCGAGAAGCTGGGCCGCAAGGTGACGATGTTCCACCCCGACGGCACGCCGGCGCGGCTCTCGCTGTCGGTCTCGTTCAAGGAATACCGGACGCTGCGGCAGCAGCTCGAGGATCCGCGCCGCGAGTCCGCCGACAAAACCAAACGCCGCGTCGTCGTCGGCCGCGAAGCCCTGTGGCTGATCGCGGCGCGGGAGTACGACGACTCGAACGAATGGGTCCGGATTGCCGAAGCCAACGATCTCGACGATCCGCGCGAGATCGCTCCGGGCGACTGGCTGCAGTTGCCGCCGATCGAGAACCCCGATGGAACTGGCGACGTTCGCTAAGACCTACGCCGATTTCTACGCGCCGGCGTACGCGATCCGCGTGGGCCGCGACGACCTGCAGCGCGATCTGCTGGTGGCGATCAGCCAGGTCGAGGTGGACATGGTGCTGGGCGCGGCCGCGCACTTCACGTTCACGGTGACGAACTCGTACAGCCACAAGCTGCACGCGTTCAAGACCGGACGTGGAGCCGACGTGCTGAGCCTCCTGACGTTCGGCGCGGAGATCGAGGTGTGCATGGGCTATGGCGACGCGAAGTCGACGCCGACGGCCGTCAAGGGGCTGATTACCGAGATCACGACGAACTTCCCTGACGGCGCCGCGCCCGAGTTGAGCGTCTCGGGGTACGACCATGGCTTCCCGCTGACCATCGGCAAGAACTCGCGGACGTGGACCAAGCGCAGCGACAGCGATGCGGCGCACGAGATCGCGAGCTTCAACAACCTCGACGCGAAGATCGAGACGACCAAGGAGCAGCACGCGCAGATCGAGCAGAAAGAGGAAAGCGACTGGGAGTTCCTCAAGAAGCTCGCGGATCGGAATCACTACGAGCTCTATGTCGACGAGCGCAAGACGCTGCACTTCGCGCCGCCCAACGACAAAGCGACGGCGATTGTGCGGCTGGCATACGGCGAAGGGCTGCTCAGTTTCAAACCCGAGGCGAACCTGGCCGGGCAGATCTCGAAGGTCGAAGTCTACGGCTGGGATCCGAAGACCAAAAAGCAGATCGTCGGCCGCGCGTCGGCGGGCGAGGAATCCGGGCTGACGGGCAAGAGCGCCGCGCAGCACCTGAACGGCTTCGTGCGGGATCCAGCGAAGCGGCCGACGCTGCGCCTCCGGCAGCCGGTGTTCACGCAGTCGGAAGCGGACAAGCGGGCGAAGGCGGCGCTGAACGAACGCGCGAAACAGTTCCTCACCGGAGAGGGCGAGACGATTGGACTGCCGGAACTGCGCCCGGACCGCAACGTCGAGCTCGACAAGCTCGGATTGCCGTTCTCGAAGACGTATTACATCCAGCAGGCGACGCACAAGATCGATTCGAGCGGCTATCGCACGCGTTTCAAGGTGAAGGAGACCGGCCTATGAACCTCACCGTCGAGCAGGCGCCGCGCGAGACGGCGCTCGAATCGGGCGGCTACGTCAAAGGCGTCGCGATCGGGATCGTGTCGAACAACAAGGACCCGGAGCGATTGGGCCGCGTCAAGTTGAAGTTCCCGTGGCGCGAGGATCCAGACGAAAGCAACTGGGCGCGGCTGGCCGCGCCGATGGCCGGCAAAGATCGCGGATGGGTGACCATCCCGGAGGTTGGCGACGAAGTCCTGGTGGCCTTCGAACGAGAGGATCTGCGGTTTCCGTTCGTGGTCGGCGCGTTGTGGAACGGCAAAGACAAGCCGCCGTTCGACAACGCCGACGGCAAGAACGACAAGCGGATGTTCAAGTCGCGAAAGGCGCACACCCTCGTCTTCGACGACGGGGCGAAGGGCGTTGTCGAGCTCGCGCACGAGAAGGGCCGGAAGATCACGTTCGACGACGACGGCTTCGCCGTGGAGGACGAGCGCGGCAATGTCATCAAGGTGGACAGCACCAGCGGTGCGATGACGATCGAATCCAAGGGAGAGCTGACGATCAAGGCGATGAAGATCACGCTCCAGGCACAGGCGTCGCTCGACATCAAGGCGAGCGGCGTCGCCACGATCCAGGGCTCGCTCGTCAGGATCAACTGAGGCCGGGGATGGGACAGCCCGCTGCGCGCCTCGGCGATCAGACGAGCCACGGCACCCCGCTCGCGCCTGGCCCGGGAAGCGCGACCGTGTTGATCGGCGGCAAACCCGCGTGGCGTGCCGCGGCGGACTCGCACGTGTGCCCGTTGTCGGACGGCCCCAAGCCGCATGTCGGCGGCGTCATCGCGGTGGGCAGCGTGACGGTGCTCATCGGTGGCCTGCCGGCCGCGCGCATGGGCGACATGGTGGTCGAATTGGGGCCGCCGAACGCGATTCTGGCCGGCGAGTTCACGGTGTTGATCGGATGACTCCCGACCAGCGCGACGGCGAGCGGAAGGCGTTTCTCGGCCGCGGCTGGGCGATGCCCGTGGAACTCGATCCACGTACGGGCCTCGTCAGACGCGTCGAGTACGAGGAGGACATCCGCCAGTCGATCCTGATCGTCCTCGAAACCTCGCCCGGCGAGCGGGTGATGCGGCCGAACTTCGGCTGCGGCATCCACGATCTCGTGTTCACCGCGCTCGACAGCACTGTGCTGCAACAGATCCGTTCGACCGTCGCCGAGGCGCTGCGGCGGTGCGAAGCGCGCATCGACGTCCTCACCATCAACGTCGACGAGGCGGCGACGGAAGAAGGGAAGCTGCTCGTCGAGCTCGAATACCGCGTCCGGAAGACGAACCAGGTCGGCAACCTGGTGTTCCCGTTCTACTTCCGCGAAGGAGGGCGTCCGTGATCGCGCCCGATGCGCCGCGCCTCGACGAGCGCCGCACCGCGGACTTTCTGTCGGAGCTGCAGCGCCGCGCGCGGTCGTGGATTCCATCGTGGGATCTGGCGGACGGCGACTTCGGCCGTGCGCTGCTGGAGATCGCGGCCCGGTTCAGCTCCGAAGTGGCGGAGCGGCTCGACGTCGCCGGCGACAAGATGCGCCGCGGCTTTCTGGACTGGCTCGCGGTGCGCGGCGCCGCGGCGCGGCCGGCGCGGATGCCCGTCGTTTTCAAGCTGACCGACGCCGCCCCCACCGCGGTGCTGGCCGAAGCGCCGGTTCGGCTCCAGGCCGACGCCGCGGGTGCGTCGGTCGTCTTCGAAACCGAAAAGGACGTGCGGATCGTGCCGGGCCGGCTCGACGTCGTCGTCGGCGTCGACCGCGACCGGTACTACCTGGCGCCGCCGGGTCTGAGCGATCTGCAGCCGCTCGATGCCTCGCCGACGCGTTGGCAGGTGAAGAACTTCACGGCGGCCGGCGCGACGAAGCTGCAGCTCGATCCCGAGGGTGGATTGGTCGAGGGCACGATCATCGAGGCCGGCGGACAGCAGTACCGCGTGACGAAAGTCGACAAGGATCTCGTCACGATCGAGCCGCCGCTCGACGGCGATCTGGCGCGAGGCGACGCGGCCTCCAAAGTCGATTCGTTCACGCCGTTCGACTGGACGGCGCGCAACTGGCAGGCGCATGCCCTTTATCTCGGCGATGCCGATCTCCTCAACATCGAGGCGGCTGCGGCCATCGAAATCGTCGGCGCCACAACGCTCCGCGACGGTGTCACATGGCAGTACTACGGCAAGGTCGGCAAGCGCGAGGAACAAGGCTGGCAGACGCTGAAGTTCGGCACGCCGAACGAACAGAAGAAGGCGAAAGGCCTTCTCCTGTACAAGCCGAAGGGCTCGGTCGACGTCGTCGACGTTGGTGGCAAGAGCAGCCGGTGGATTCGCGCGTTCCGCACGGAGTCGAGCGAGCGGTTCACCGCCGACAAACTGACGCTGCTCATCAACGCCGACCGGTGCAAGAAACCACCGTGCCCGGCGGATCCCAAAGCGCCGGTGGTCGCCGCCGAGGCGATGGCCAACACGACGCCACTGGTGCTCGACACGCCGTTTTTCCCGCTCGGCAAGGGACCGCGGCAGTTCGACGCGTTCTATCTGGGCAGCAAGGAAGCCTTCTCGAAGCCGCACGCGAAGGTTCACCTCTGCTTCGAGATGGCGGATCCGAAGTTTGCCGCGCTCGCGTCGCTACGTGGGGCGTTTCCGTTCAACGACGTCCTGCTCACAGGCGTCGCCGCCGACGGGTACCTGCACCTGCTCACATTCGACGGCGCCGGCCACCTCGTACGGTTCGGTACACCGCGCCGGCCGCCGTCGCCGGATTTCATTGCCGGACCAATGTCGGGTCCGTTGGTGCCGCTCGCTCCGACGAGCACCTGGCGTCCCGCAACGTGGCGCGACGGTTCGGCCATCGGCATCGCGGTGAGCGCCGGCCGCGCTGTGTGGTTGTGGGTTCAGAACATCTTCACACCGACACAGAGCGGATGGGCATCGCTCGGCGTCATCGATCCGTCCGCTGCATCGTCCGCGACGGTCGACGGCCTCGCGTACCTCGGCGACGGGGCGCGAGGACGGCTGTTTGCGCTGCTCGGGGGAAAGCTCTACGTCCGCGATCTCAACGATCTGACGAAACAGTGGCAGTTCGTCCAGACGAAGAAAGGCGTGACCGTCATCACGCTGAAGCAGATCGCGCCGATCGCGGTCGAAGACGACGCGTTGGGCGGCCGTCTCTCCGAAGGCCTCGTCGGCGTCGACGCGAACGAGACACTGTATGCCGTCGAATTCGCCGGCACACCGCTCGCCGGTTCGTGCACGAAGCTCCTCGACGACGTCGCCACCGACATCGTGCCGGCGGCGGTGCGTCGCAGCGACCATCGCCTCGTCGCCGTTGCCGTGGGGAAGGCCGCGGCCACCCGAAAGCTTCTCGGGTTTCGTTCGAACACCAATGCCCTGACCAAGAACGCGGCCGACGAAGCGGTCCTCGACTGGCCCGACGTCGTCGGTGCGTCCATCGACGCAGACGTGACTGGTGGACAGCTGACGTTCGCTTTCTGCGTCAAGGACGCCGGCGACAACCGCGCCATCGCGGTCTGGGCGCCGCTGTTCAACGCGCCGGACACGACGGTCCTGTATCGCGTCTCCTTCCCGTCGTCGGTCGGCGTCGTCAACAGCGCGCCGACGCTTCTTCAGGGCTATCTGGCCGTGCCGACGACGGCCGGCGAAGTGATCGTCGCGGGTTACGATCCCTTGCGCCGGACGACGCTCATCGCGCCGCTCGGCACCGCCGTGGTGACCACGACGGCGTCGGAGCGGCTGCTGCCGGGCGATTCAGTCGCGTATCACGTCTCGCCGACTGCCCCGAAATACCATCTCGAAGCCATCCCTGACGCCGGCATTCCAGTCGGAGCGCGGCGCTTCCATCCCTTCGACACCGCCGGAGACAAAAACGATCTGCTCGTTTACAAGTCGACGCTGAGCCCGTTCACGGGCCACATCGACACGCCCGCGGACCTGACGCAACTGACCATCGATGGCGGGGACGGCGATACGGGCAACGGCTCGATCCTGCTGATTACGACCGACGCGAGCACCCGCCTGTACGAGGTGACCGCCTTCGCAGCAGGCATCGCCACGCTCGAACCGGCGCTCGACGTGAGCCATCCCGCGACGCCCCCTGCGACGGTGAAGTACCAGACTCCAGAGACTCCGAATTCAGGCGACGCATTCGTCCGTCCAACCCTTCGGCTCGACTCGACGAGCAACGGTTGGGATCCCGCGCTGCTCGATCGAACGCGGCTCTACTTCGCGGGCGCGGATCCGGCGCTGCAGGACGGCATCGCGCTGAAGGTCGACAGCTCGCACCATCCGGAGGTCGTCGCGCTCGGAGCATTCTGGACGATTGCGCCGCCGGCGCTGCCGCAAGGTGTCAAGTTCACGGTCGACGCAGCCATCGGCGACTGGAGCCGGCAGCTTGGCGACACGTCGACGAATCCCGAATTGTCGTGGGAGTACTGGAACGGCACCGGCTGGTGGACGCTCGGCGTGCAGGACGACACGCTCAACCTGAAGACGTCTGGCCTCGTGTCCTTCGTGGTGCCGGTCGACCTGAAGCCCACCGACTGGTCGGGCAAAACGAACCACTGGATTCGCGCGCGCCTCATCGGCGGCGACTACGGCCAGGAAAAAGTCACCGTCACCACCAAGGACCTCGGCGGAGGCAAGAGCGAGCAGACGGTGGAGCGGTCGACGGACGGCATCCGCGCGCCGTCCGTTCTGCAGCTGCACATCTCGTACGGCTTGTGTTCGCCGGTGCTGCCAGCCTTCGTGCTCGCCGAGGACAGCGGCTCGATTCGCGATCAGAGCGACGCGAACCGCACGGATGGCGCGACGGTGGAGGCATTCGTTCCGCTGCCCGTCCTGCTCGGACGATTGTCGGAGCCGCTTCCAACTGACGAGCCGAAGATCGACGACTGTCCCCCGGCATGCGGATGCGGCTCGCAGTCGACGTCGAGCTCCGCGGCGTCCACCGCCGTGCAGGCGCCGGCCACGTCGTCCACGGACCCGGTGGCTAACGGGCGTCAGGTGTTCATCGGCGTGGCCGCGAGCCTGTCGGAAGCACCGGTCAACGTGCTGCTGCTCGTAGACGAGCGCGATCACACGCTGCTCGCGCCGATGGCCGTCGAGGCGCTCACCGGCGACCGCTTCCAGCCGATCGTCGTCGACGATGCGACGCGGGCGCTGGGGGAGAGCGGCGTGCTGTCGATGTCGCTCGCCATTACGCCGACACCGCGTGAGCTGTTCGGGCGGACGCTGACCTGGCTGCGCCTGACGCCCAGGCAGTCGGGAAGCGGCACATGGGCTCCGACCATCCGGGGTGCCTATCTCAACGCCGTGTGGGCGAGCGCGACCGAAACCCTGACGCGCGAGTTGCTCGGATCGTCGGAAGGCGCGCCGAATCTCGCGCTGCGCGTTGCCCGCCCACCGGTGCTGCACGACACCCTGGAGCTTCGTGTTCGCGAGCCGCTCGGAGACGAGGAGCGCGAGGAGTTGCGCACGCCGGACCCGAATCTGGTGCTGAGCAGCGTCGACGGCCTTCCCGGCGACTGGGTCCTCTGGGAGCGCGTCGTCGATCCTGCGGACGAAGGGCCCAAGCGTCGCGTGTACGCCCTCGACGAAGCGATCGGCGAGGTTCGATTCGGCGACGGCCTGCACGGGATGATTCCGCCGATCGGCCGCGATTCGATCGTCGCGTTCAGCTACAAGCGAACGGAAGCGGGGCCGTCGGGCAGCGACGTCGTGCCGGCGAACGCCATCGACGCGCGGACGCCGCTCAATCTCGTCTCGCCGGTGGAGAGCGTCGAGTCGGTGATTGCGGCCGATCACGCGGCCGGGGGCGCGCCGCCCGAGTCGGTGGACCGCGTGGTCCGTTTCGGTTTCGCGCGCGTGCGCCATCGCAACCGTGCCGTCACCGCGCGCGACATCGAAGACATCGCGCTCCAGAGCTCGCCCGATATCGTCCAGGCGCGCTGCGTCGCTCGCCGCGCGGGGCTGCGCCTGGTCATCGTCATGAAGGGCAGCAAGCCGAAACCGACGGCCGCACAAGTCCGCGAGCTGCGCCGGCTGCTGCTCGATGCCGCGCCGGCATCCTTCGGGGCGCCCGGCGCGTTCCAGATCGCCGGGCCCGGCGTGCGGCGGCTCCGCCTCGATCTCATGCTGCGAATCGAGCGGCTCGACTCCGCGGGCGCGGTTGGGCGCGACGTCAAGAAACGGCTCGCGGCGTTCTTCGACACCGCGACGGGTGGAGTGGACACGCGCGGATGGCCGCTTGGTGCGAATCCGAGCGAAGAAGACATCGCGCTGGCGCTGCTGGATGTGCCGCAGCTCGAGAGCATTGTCGACGTCAAGCGGCGCGAGCAGGTGACCGGCGTCGGCGAACGGCCGTGGCCGGCGAGTCTCAAGCCGACGGAAATCGTCGTCCTCGCCGACGATCCGGTGCGAATCCAGTTCGAGACGGCGGAGGCGGCGGCATGAGCGCCCTCGCACCGAACCTGTTCGATCGGCGCTTCCAGGATCTCGTCGAGATCGGCCGCGCGCGGCTGCGACCGCTCGCGCCCGACTGGACGGACCACAACGCGCACGATCCCGGCATCACGCTGATGGAACTGCTCGCGTGGGTGGCCGAGGCGCAGCTCTACTCGGTGTCGCGGATGCGCCGCGACGAGCGCGCCGCCTACGCGTCGCTCGTCGGACTGACGACGGCCGGGACGAAAGGGGCTGAAGGCTCGATCTGGCCGGACCGCACCGATCCGAACGCGCCGGTCGCCACGTTCGCGCACAGCGTCGTGATCCCGCCGGACGCCGACGTCCACATCGCCGGTGATACTCACCTCGCGTTCCGGCCGACGGAGAAGCTCCTGTGGGTGCCCGGACGAATCACCCGCCTGGCGAGTCAGGACGCATTCGGCCGCACGACGGATCTCACGGCTGTGAACGCCAAGGGCGACCTGCCATTTCTGCCGTTCGGCGACGGCAGCGGCCGCCGGCGCACACTTGCGCTGACGTTCGTCAGCCGCGACAGCGCCGGACCGTTCGGCCGCGATCGCGGGCAGATGAAGGGCGCGCGGTGGTCGATCGGCGTTTTGGCCGCGCCTCCCGCGGCTGGCGCGTCGGCGCTGGACGGCGAAAGTATTCCCGCACGCTCGCCGCTCTCGGCGGCCCTCGTCGCCGATGGCATGCGATCGCCCGTTCCGATTGTGTCGGACTCGACGCAGGGCCTGCTGACGTCCGGCGTGCTGCTACTCGATCTCGACGCCGTCACGATCGTGCAGAGCGAGTTCACGCTCGAACTGACATCGCCCGGCGGGTTCGCTCGTCCGCCGCGATGGCTGCGCATCGAGCCGAACGTGACCCCGGTTCGTCAGGGCCGCATCGTCGATCGCGAGCTCGCGGTTCCAACCGGACAGCCGAACTGGAGCTTCGACCTTGCCGTCCCCGGGCTGCGGTTCGATGCGGGCCAGGAGCCGGTCACGCTCGAGGTGTCTGGGCCCGCAGGTGTGTCGACGTGGCGCCGCGGCCGGTTCGACGAAAGCGGACCGGCCGACGCGGTCTACGAGCTGGATACCGCGCGCGGCGCGATCACGTTTGGCAACGGCGTCAACGGCAGGATTCCGCCGTTCGGCTCGCAGGTGTTCGTCACATACGCGGTCTCGGACGGCGCAGACGGCAACGTCGGCCGCAACCGCAAGTGGGCCGCCGCCGGATTCGGCGGCGCGTTCGGCGTCAACCTCGATCCGATCGCCGGCGGCCGTGCTCCGCTCGGCGGGATCGACGAGCGCCGCGAGGCGCGGCGGCGAACGCGCATCGAGCATCCGCTCGTCAGCGCCTCGGACTTCGTCGACGCCGCCATAGCGCTGCCGCTGCTCGAAGTCGTTCGCGGCTGGATGGTCGTGCCGTCCGCCGGCGCGCCGCGGACGGGCGTCGTGACGCTCGTGGCCGTGCGCAGCCGGCCCGACGACAAGGAACCCGAGAACATTCCTGAAACGCCGCGATGGCTCGACGCCATCCGCCGGCAACTGCTGCCGCGCGTTCCGCTCGCCACGCGTCTCGATGTCGTGGCGCCGCGCTACGGGGAGTTCACGATTCGCGCGTCGATCGAGTGCGTGACGGGCCGCGAGCCGTCGGCCGTACGACGCGACATTGAGAACGCGCTCGGGCGGCGACTGGCGCTTGTCGCGCGTGCCGACGGGACGGCGCCGCGCGAGCCCGGCGTGCCGGTCACGCGGCGCGACGTGGCGGCCTGGGTTCGTGCCGTCGACGGCGTCGCGCGCATAAGATCGCTCGATCTCGTGCGGCCGGACGGGCGCACGGTGACAGCCGTCGCTGTTCGCGACGACGGGCTCCCGCGCTGGAAATCGAGCGGCAGCACGATCGACGTCGTCAGATCCGCGCCCGGAGGTGGACGATGACCGCCGACCCGGCGCGCAGCTTCCACTTCTCGACGGCGGAGCAATGGAACGCCTGCCTCGCCGTGGACGCCGACGGAGAAGTGCTCCGGTCGGGCGGCGGCATTCAGCCGTTCGCAGCCTACGAACGAACGGCGTCGCTTGTCACCACGCCCGGCGCGTTCGCGCCGGTCGTCACCCGCGAGGGCGACATCATCTGGCGCGACGGCCGGCGGCGGCTGCATCGCCTGGCGCCGTGTGACGACGTTCCGGAAACAACGCCGGCGCCGTCGGCGCTGGCGACGGCGGGGCGAATGGTGAGTACGGCCAGCGGACTCTGGGCGGTCGACACGTCCGATTCGCTGGCGCGATTCGATCCGGACACGTTGACCAGGATGCTCACCGTCGATCTGCATGGCACACGAGTCGTCGACATCGCCGACGACGGTAGAGGTGGAGTCTATGCGCTCGCAGAACGCGGTGGCGCCTGGACTGCGACCGCGGTTGGTGCGAACGGGCGCTTGAATGAAACGATAGCGCTCGCCGGACTCGTCGATCCGATTGCGTTCACGTTCCTGCGCCGGAGCCGCCGATTCGTCGTGCTCGCGGGCGACCGTCAAGACCGGTTGTACTGGTTCGCGATCGACAAAGGCCTGCCCGGCGAAGGGCCCGTCGCGAAGCTCCTGTTCAGCCGCGCTGTTGCCGCGTTTCATCCATGCTTCGGCCCGGTGCCGCTGCCGGATCCGTGTGCGACGGACGATCAGCAGGCGGCGGCCGTGCCGGCCGCGGTGCTCGCGAGCGATCGTCGCGATCGCATCTTCCTGGCAGGAGCGGACGGCTCGACGCAGGGCAGCCGCGCGTATGTTGTCCTGGTCGACGCCGATGGCAATTCGATCGGTGCCGTGCCTCTCGACGTCGTCGACGCGCCGCCGACCGGCGTTGCGGCCGGGCGCAACGAACTGCTCGTCACGGGCCGGCGTGGGCTGCTGCGTTTTGCGTCGGCAACGGTCGTTCCGGACGGTGCAGACGCCATGCGAGCCGTCCTCGTCACTCCGGTTCTCAGCGCGCCCGATCGCGACGACGGCCGGCGGTGGCTTCGCATCGACGCGCAGGCGAGCGTGCCGGAGGGCAGCACGATCGAGATCGCGTATGCGTCCACGGACGACGAAGGCGAACGCGATCGGCTGGCGAAGATCGCGGGCGACAGCGGCGTGCCCGCGTCACAGCGCGTCGCGGCGCTCCTGAGCGAATCCGGGATCTGGCGCACGCCGACGACCTTCAGCGGCGGCGCTGGCGCGCCGCACGGCGAGCCGGATCCGTTTTCGGCGAAGCTCTTCGACACCACCGATCGGTTTGTCTGGGTCCGCGTCGTGCTGACGGCTGCGCCCGGTGCGGCGCTGCCGCGGCTCTCCGCGCTCGACGTGCGCTATCCCGGCAGGACGCTGATGGAGCAACTGCCTGCGATCTATCAGCGCGAGGAATCGCAGCCGGACAGCTTTCTGCGATCGCTCGTCGGCGTGCTCGAGACGACGACGCAGGGGCTCGACAACCGCATCGCTCAACTCGGCAGCCGCATCGATCCGTCCTCGACGTCGCCGGAGTGGCTCGATTTCCTGGCGAGATGGCTCGGCGTCCCGTGGGACGACGGGATGACGATTGGCCAGAAGCGGCGAATCCTCGGCCGCGCCGCGCTGATGACGAAGACCCGTGGAACGCGCGAAGGTCTCGAGGCGCTGCTCGACGCGCTCGTACCCGGCACGCCGCGGCGCTTCCGCGTCGTCGACACGACCGCCGACTTCGGCTTCGCCCGCGTCGGCGGCGGCAGCTGCGTCGGCAGCGCGCTGCCGGCGATGCTGGGCGGCAGCACGCGCTGGAACGCCGCGCTCGGCTCGAGGTCGGTGCTCGGCTGCATGCGGTTGCCGTGCGCCAACCAGCCGGACGACGGCGTCGGCCGCCTTGCGGGGCGCATTCGCGTCGATCTTGCCGCGACCGCGGCCGAGCGGAAGGCGTGGGAACCGTGGATCGCCGCCGTGATCGGCGAGATGGTGCCGGTCACCGCGCGGCTGACGCTGCGGTGGGTGTCGCCGCACGCGCTGCGCAGCCGCGTTCGGCTCGACAGCACGCTCACGCTCGAGGGGCCGCCGGCGCCGCATCTGGGCACCGACGCGGTCACGAGCCTGGCGCGCCTGCCCCAACGTGGACATCGGCTCACCAGATCGGGCCCGGGTATCAGCACGGACTTGCGTTGACGACAGGTTACAGACGGGAGACTTCCATGCAGAAATCCGACACCACACGGACCGCGCCGCGCAGAAAACGCGCGACGGCGGAATGCTGCACCGACCTTCGATGCGAGTCGGGTCTGCGGAACAACTACTTCGAAGGCAAGCGGCTGACGCCGGACACGTTCCGCATCGAGCAGCGGTATCTGAACGAACGCCGCCGGCTGCTCAATCGCGCGGTTCACGGCTGGGGCGTCGTGTACGGCTTCGCCTTCGACGAGGCCGCGGCGAAAGACCAATCGCGGAGCGAGGCGGCCGGGCGGGTGACGATAGGCGGCGGCCTGGCGCTGGATCAGTGCGGCCGCGAGCTGCTCGAAACCGGCCGCCGTCTGACGATCGAGGATCTGATCGTCGTCGACCGCAAGAACCGGCAGACGACCGTGGACGATCTCGTCAAGGAACACCAGGACGCATCCTCGAAGGCATCGCGGCAGCAGCCGAAGGCGCCGCAGCCGCCGGTCTGCGGCCTCATCAGCGTCCATTACGCCGAGCAGTCGACCGACGGCGTCACGCTGACCGACGCGTGCCGGTGCGAGCGGCATGAGTGGGATCACGTCTGCGAGACGGTGCGCTACACGCTGCGGCTGATCGACTGCGATCGCTGCTGCAGGGACTGGGAGTGTGCCCTCTGCTGCAGCTGCGGCCACGGCGCGTGCTGCGATCACGAGGATCGGCGCGAGCCACACGATCCGTACAAATCCGCGGATCAGCGGCCGCCGTACGACCAGCCGACACCGCTCGAACAACGCGCGACGCACAAGAGCGATCACGTCGAAGCGCCGCGCCGAACGAACTGCGAGGAACTGCCCTTCAAGCGCGGCGGCTGCCGGTGCCTGTGCGATCACCTGACGCACCTGCATCCCGGCCGCGAATGCGATGGCGTGTTCTGTGAGATCGACGAGGCGTGCGCGCGCGTCCGCGTCGACGTCCGGCACGGCGTTCCCCTTGCCTGCGTACGCCTGGAGATCGACGACTGCGACGACTGGGTGATCGGAGAGGTAATCGATGCATGCGGACCGCGCCGCCTGGTCAAGCGCAACGACCTGCTGTTCGACCTGATTCGAGGCTGCGACCTGACCCGCATTCAGGAGATCGGCTGGGCACCGTGGCATCGCCAAGGGTCCAGCGATCCCGTGCCGTTCGACGATTTCCAGGCCGCGTTCGGCAAACGTGGCTACGACGAAGTCGAGTACGTGACGCGCGACTTCTGGGTCCGCTTCTCGAAGCCGGTCCGCGAAGCCACCCTCGGCCCCGACTGCTTCGCGATGACGATCATGGGCGTCGCGCACGAGGGCAAGTGGTGGCACGCGCAGCGCGTGCCGATCGTCCGCATCGAGCCGATTCCCGGCGAATCCGGAGATCCGGCCGAACACGTCCGGGGCGCGACCATCGTCGTCGAAGGCGGGTGGGCCGAGGACGCGCTGTGGGGCCGCGGCAGCGTGTTTCACGGCCACACGTGGGTCGAACTGGAAATCCGCGGCGATTTCATCCTCGACTGCAACGGGCAGCCGGTGGACGCCGACGCCGTCGGCCGCGTGCCGGCGCCGAGCGGCAACGGCAGTCCCGGCGGCACATTTCTCTCGACGTTTCCGGTGGCGCCGCGCGAGCCGCATCAGCGCCAGCCCCCGCCCTATACCGGCGATCGCACTAAAGGAGCCTCGTCATGAGTGGAAGCACCATCACCGTCCCGAGCACGAAAGGCACGTCCACGCTCGTGCGGCCCAGATTCGCACCTGGGATGCTCCTGCAGCACGAGGACCTCGATCAGCTCAGCACCTACACGCGTGAGTTGAGCCGGCTGCTGTTCCGATCGTTCTTCGGCTGCGGCGTCGTCTGCGGGCTCGTCGTCAAGACCGATCCGAAGTGCGGCGAAGACACCATCGTCGTCGGCGCCGGACTCGGCCTCGACTGCGCCGGCGATCCGATCTACGTGCCGAAAGACACGCGGGTCGTGCTCGACGAGAACTGCGAGCCGAACCCGAACGACGTCCTCTGGGTCGTCCTGTGCGCGACCGTCAAATGCTGCGCGCCGCGCATGTCGATGTGCCCGTCGGACGACGATGACGACGAGACCGCGTCTTGCACGCGTGAACGTGAGGGATTCGAGATTCGCGTCGTCGCCGACCGTCCCAAGTGCGCGTGCTCGTGCGTCCCCGACGACGAGGACCAGGGCGACGACAGCGGCACGGCCGACGGCACGAGCGTCGACGACGGCGACGAATCGAAGTGCGCCTGCGTCGATCCGACCGATCCGTGTTACGCCAATCACTACCTCGGCGTGTGCGGCTGCGGCTGCGACGACTGCGCACGCGGCGCGTGCTGCGACTGCATCCTCCTGGCCAAGCTGACCAAGCACGAGGACGGCGACACCGTCACCTGGACGATCGATCACAGCGTGCGCCGCTTCATCCGGCCGGTGCTGATGCGCGATCCTCAGGCCGCGGCCGAACAGAAGGAACGGCAGGCGCAGTCGGCGGGCGCG
>Ga0105248_10002698_pt1 | contig 19716 bp, 14 predicted proteins | sample KBSS34metaG_FD_81524 | JGI IMG/M metagenome (GOLD analysis project Ga0105248, IMG submission 81524) | Switchgrass rhizosphere microbial communities from Kellogg Biological Station, Michigan, USA - KBS S3-4 metaG | ecosystem: Host-associated > Plants > Roots > Rhizosphere > Soil | place...
GGGCCGCCCCAAGGCCCGGGCGCCATCCCCTCGGGGGATCGGCTTGCGTACTCGCAAGACGAGGGGCTGTCATTCATCGAGGGGAACGTTGGAGCCGGAGCGCCGGGCCGCCCCAAGCCCGGCGACCATCCCCTCGGGGGATCGGCTTGCGTACTCGCAAGACGAGGGGCCGTCATTCATCGAGGGGATGGCGCGCGGGCCTTGGGGCGGCCCGGCGGACGCGCGCCAACTTTCCCCTCGCCCGCCAGTGAGGTGCTTCCTCCGACAGGGCCGTTGAACGAGGCTCCTGTCTTGCTCCCTCCCCCGCTTGCGGGACGCAGGGTCTGTGGAGAGCGCGATGTCAGGCTCGGTGCAAGGCCGCGCGGGCGATGTCCTCCAGAGCACGGGCCAGTGCCTGGATATCGGCCTCGCTGTGTGCGGCCGAGAGCGCAATTCGCAGTCGCGCGGTGCCCTGCGGCACCGTCGGCGGTCGGATCGCGGGAACCCACAGGCCGCGTGCGCGCAGACCGTCCATGACTTCCAGCGCAGCCGCGCTGTCGCCGATGAGAAGAGGCTGGATCGGGCTCGCCGAAGGCATGAGGCGCCAGCCCGCGTCATGAAGCGCCACGGCCGCGTCCGGTGAAAGCGCCGCGCGCAACTGCGCGACGTTGGCCGCCAGGCGCGCGCGACGGCGCTCGCCGTCCTCGCCGAGCACCAGGCGAAGGCTGACGCGCAGGGCCTCGGCCAGGAGCGCGGGGGCCGCAGTCGCGTAGGTGTAGCTGCGGGTCTTCTGCAGCAGCCATTCGATCAGCCGATCCGGGCCCGCGACGAATGCCCCGGCCACGCCCAGAGCCTTGCCCAGCGTGGCCATGTAGAGCACGCGAGGCGAAGCCCGCTGGCCGCTCAAGCCCACCGCGCACAGCGCGCCGCGCCCTTGCGGGCCGAGCAGGCCGAAGCCGTGCGCATCGTCGATCAGGAGCAGCGCGTCATGCGCCTCGCACAGCGCGTGCAGCGCGCCGAGCTCGGCCACGTCGCCGTCCATGCTGAAGACGCTGTCGGTCATCACGAGCTTGCGGCGCGCATCGCACGCCGCAAGCTGGGCGGCCAGATCGCCGAGATCGGCATGCCGGTATCGGTGGATTCGCGCGCGCGACAGGCGGGCCCCGTCGATCAGGCTCGCGTGGTTGAGCGCGTCGGAGAACAGTGCATCGCCCTCGCCTGCAAGCGCGGGCACGATGCTCGCGTTGGTCGCGAAGCCGGCATAGAAGTACAGCGCACGCGGCAAGCCGACGGCCTGCGCGAGTTCCTCTTCCAGCCAGGCGTTGGGGCCGCTGTGGCCGCAGACCATCGGCGACGCGGTGGAGCCCACGCCCCATTCGCCCACCGCCGCGCGCACGGCCTGCGCCAGCTGCGGATCGCCCGCGAGTCCCAGGTAGTCATTGCTGCAGAACGCGGTGAGCACCTCGCCATCGACTTCCATCTGCGAGCCGCCCAGCCTGCGCACGACGCGCCGACGCCGGCGCAGCGACTGCGCGTCCAGCGCGGCCAGACGCTCGTCGAACTCTTCGAGCCAGCTCACGCGAGTCCCTCCGGCAGCGCGAGCCGCGCGGCGGCTTCCTGGGGCGTCGCGCCCCATGGCACGACACCCAGCAGCGGTGCCGCGATCCGCCGACGCAGGGTCTCGATGTTCTCGTCGGCGGCGCTCATGTCGGGATCGATCCGGTTGGCGACCCATCCAGCCAGAGGCAGGCCTGCTGCGCGGACCGCATCGACGGTGAGCAAGGCATGGTTCAGGCATCCGAGGCGAAGACCCACCACCAGCACCACCGGTGCGCCGATGACGCGGGCCAGGTCGGCCAGCGTCTGCGCCTCGTTGATCGGCGTGTACCAGCCACCGGCTCCTTCGACGACGACGACATCGGCCCGCGCGGCCAGCGACTGCCACGCGGCATGCAGTGCCGCCACCTCCAGGCGTCGACCCTCGCGCGCGGCCGCGAGGTGCGGCGACAGCGGCGCCGACAGCGCCACCGGGTTGTCGAGCTCGGGCGGCACGCGCAGCGTGGACGCTGCCCGCAGGGCGAGCACGTCCTCGCTGACCGCTCCGTCGGGGCCATCCACCAGCCCGGCGGCCACGGGCTTCATGCCGACCACGCGCGCATGCCTGCGCGCCAGCGCGTGCAGCAGCGCCGCGCTCACGAGCGTCTTGCCCACGCCGGTGTCTGTCCCGGTCACGAAGAGGCTAGACGCCATCGCGGATCTCCGCGGCTGGCGCCGCATCACGCTCTTCGGCGAGCGTGGCTTCGAGGGCGCCCAGTGCGGCCTCGCACAGGGTGCGAGCTTCGTCGTCGCTGATCACGTAAGGCGGCATCGCATAGATCGTGTGGCCGATGGGCCGCAGCACGACGCCGCGTGCAAGCGCATGGCGTGCATAGCGACGCGAGAAGTCGGGCAGGCCGTTCGGCACGTCCCACGCGAAGATCATTCCCTGGCGGCGCGCGTGGCGCACGCGCGGGTGCCCCGTCAGCGGCGCGAAGAGCTGCCAGAGCCGCTCGCTGCGATCGCGGTTGACTTCGACCACGCGGCCCTGCTCCAGCAGGTCCAGCGTGGCCAGGGCAGCACGACAGGCCAGCGGGTTGCCGGTGTAGCTGTGCGAATGCAGGAAGCCGCGCGCCACCTCGTCGTCGTAGAACGCCTCGTAGATCTCCTCGCTGCAAAGCACCGCCGACAGCGGCAGCGTGCCGCCGGTCAATCCCTTCGACAGGCACAGCAGATCGGGCCGGATGCCGGCCTGCTGGTGCGCAAACAGGCTGCCCGTGCGGCCGAAGCCGACGGCGATCTCGTCGAGCACGAGGTGAACCCGAAACCGGTTGCACAGCTCGCGCACGCGCTGCAGGTAGAGCGGGTCGTGCATCGCCATGCCGGCCGCGCACTGCACGAGGGGTTCGAGGATCAATGCGGCGGTGTGCTCATGGTGCGTCTGCAGCCACGCTTGCAGCGCGTCGGCGGCGCGCAGGGCGACGTCTGCAGCCGACTCGCCAGGACCAGCACTGCGGGCGTCCGGACTGGGCACCGTGGCCGCCAGGCGCACCAGCGGGGCATAGGCATCGCGGAACAGCGCGATGTCGGTCACCGCCAGGGCGCCGACGGTCTCGCCGTGATAGCCGCCGGCCACGCCCACGAAGCGCGACTTCTGCGGAAGGCCGCGATTGCGCCAGTAGTGCGCGCTCATCTTCAGCGCGATCTCGGTGGCCGAGGCTCCATCGCTGCCGTAGAACGCGTGGCCCAGGCCCGTGGCGGCGCCCAGGCGTTCGGAGAGCTCCACGACGCTGCGGTGCGTGAAGCCGGCCAGCATGACGTGGTCCAGCGTGTCGAGCTGATCGCGCAGCGCGTCGCGGATCGCCGGATGGTTGTGGCCGAACAGGTTGACCCACCAGGAACTGATCGCATCCAGGTAGCGGCCGCCCTCGTGGTCGTACAGCCAGACCCCCTCGGCGCGCGACACCGGCACGAGCGGCTGCCCGTGCGGTGCCGAATGCACCTTCATCTGAGTGCAGGGGTGCCACACCGCCGCGAGGCTGCGCTCGCGCCAGCGCGCATTGCGCTCGTCTTGCATGTCCATGGATCCCGGTTGCGCGCGCTCGCCCGCGCAAAAGGCCAGCACTTTAGCGCTTCCATCTCGCGCGCCCTGCCTCCTGATTCCGGCAGGAGAGTTGAACAAAGCTCCCTCTCCCTTGCGACACCGCGCACTGCGCCGACCCTCACCCCAACCCTCTCCCGCAAGCGGGCGAGGGAAGAGCGTCGTTCACCGTTCCCGTCGGAGTCAGCACGGCAGTGCGGGCGCGGGGAAAGTTGGAGCCGGAGCGCCGGGCCGCCCCAAGCCCGGCGACATCCCCTCGGGGGATCGGCTCACGTACTCGTGAGACGAGGGGCCGTCTTCAACGCTCCGGACCAAAGGTAGGGAAGGATCCCCCACCACGCCTGCTCGCCCGACTTGAAGCTCGCGCTCGGCTCGTTGATGACGTGGCGCACGAGCTTGGAGGCGCGGTCGCTGTCCACGAGGTCGCAGGTGCGGAAGGCCTGCGAGCTGATGGTGTCGAGGAAGAAGGTCCGCATGGGTCCGCGCATCCAGTCGACGATCGGCGAGTTGAAGCCGATCTTGGTGCGGCGGTAGGCGATGTCCTTGGGCAGGTGCGGCGCGATGGCGTCGCGAATGATGACCTTCGAATAGCCGCGCTGCAGCTTGGAGCTCCACGGCAGCCCGAACGCGAAGCAGGCAATGCGCCAGTCGAGGAAGGGCATGCGGATCTCCACCGAGTTCGCCATGCCGTAGCGGTCGTAGCTGCGCAAGATGGTGGGCAGCACGAAGCAGTGGGTCTGCCAGAACAGCGCGCGGCTGAAGTGGTCGAGCTCCTTCCAGCGCGGATGGTTCGTGTATTCCTCGCCGAGGTTGGTCTGCATGCCGAACTTCGACTTCACCACCGCCGCACCCATGCGCATGAAGTAGGAGCCCAGGCGCGTGCGCGGGCGCGGGAACTGCGTGGCGTTCGCGGGCATCCCGAGCTCGTACATCTGCAGCACTTCGGCGATCTGGCCGCGGTCGGTGCCCGCGTCCATCAGCGCGTAGGACCAGTCGGTGCTGTAGCCGCCGAAGAGCTCGTCGGCAGCGTGGCCGTCCAGGGTCACCGTCACCCCCGCGGCCTTGATGCTGCCGTACAGCGCCATGAAGGGGATGGGGCTCGTGATGGTGATGTCTTCGTACAGGTAGAGCATGCGCGAGAGCTGGCTCACCCGCTCGCTCGGATCGATGGTGAGCACGTCGGCCTGGATGCCCTCGTGCTCGGCCACGCGCCGCGCGTACACCGCCTCGTCCAGCGGCGTGCCGGGGAAGGAGGCGACGAAGGCGTGGTGCCGGTCGGTGGCAAGGCGTGCCTCGCCGGCATGCGTGCGGTTGATGTGCGCGACCGCCGCGACGATGGTGCTGGAGTCCAGGCCGCCGGACAGCGCCGTGCCCATGGTCACGTCGCTGCGCATGCGCAGCCGGCACGCGTCGAACAGCAGCTCGCGCATGGTCTCGACCTGGCGCGCGTAGGTGGTCGGGATCACCGGGATGTGGTCGAGCGTGTTCCACCAGCGGCGCATGTGCAGGGTGCCGTTCTCGAACGCGGCGCAGTGCCCGGCCGGGAAGCGCTTGATGCCCTTGATGAGGCAGCGCTCGGTGGCCTCGTAGGCGAACGACGAGCGCAGCGTCATGCCCTTGATGAGCGAGCGGTCGGGCTCGAAGCTCGGCAGCAGCGGCAGCAGCGCCTTCATCTCGGAGGCGAAGACGAAGTCGCCGCCGGGCAGCTGCGCATAGAACAGCGGCTTCTTGCCGAAGCGGTCGCGCGAGAGGAAGAGCCGGCGTGCCACGCTGTCCCAGATCGCGAAGGCCCACATGCCGTTGAAGCGGACCTGGCAGTCCTCGCCCCATTGCAGGTAGGCCGCGAGGATGACCTCGGTGTCCGACTCGGTGCGGAACACGTGCCCGCGCCCCTCGAGCTCGGCGCGCAGCTCGAGGAAGTTGTAGATCTCCCCGTTGAAGGTGATCCAGTAGCGCTCGCCGGCATAGCTCATCGGCTGGGCGCCGTTCTCGCTCAGGTCCAGGATCGCCAGGCGCCTGTGCCCGAGCGTGACGTGCTCATCGCTCCACACGCCCCAGCCGTCGGGACCGCGATGCGCCAGGGTGTGCAGACAACGCTCGGCCGCCGCACGCTCGATGCGTCCGACGTAGCCAAAGATCCCGCACATCAAACTTCTCCTCGTGTTGTCGATCGTCGCGCTTCGCTCGCTGTCTCCCCTGCGGCGCGGAACGCTAGGTCCTGGGCCCTGGGCGAAGCGGCATGCTCGACGCCAGCAGCTTCGCGTAGGGCCAGGAGAAATAAAGCGGCCACAGCAGGCCGCCGTGGCGCTTGGTGAAGTGCAGCCAGGAGCGCACGGGCAGTCCCTTGCGCCCGAGGATGAGCCGCCAGCGCGTGGACATCGGCAGGGTCGGGTCGTTGTAGGTGCCCGTGGCCGGGTTGCGCGAGCAGTGCCCGGCGATGCCTGCACCCACGTAGACCTTGAAGCCCAGCGCCTGCGCGCGCAGCCCGTAGTCGGTGTCGCCCATGGCGTGCTCGAACACCGGGTCCAGGTTGCCCACGCGCAGGGCCACATCCCGGGGGATCAGCACGCAGTTGCCTTCCATCGCCTGGCAGGCCATGGGTTCCTCGTCGCTCCAGACGAGGTCGAAGGCGAAGCGGCGAAAGCGGCTTCGCGCCACGCGCCCGCCGTAGGTGATGCGATTGCTGTCGTGATCGGCGGTGGCGCCCACCATGATGACGGGCTTGCCTTCCTTGGCCAGAAGCGAGCGCGACTGCGCCAGCAGGTTGCGCAGCGCATCGAGCTCGAGCGCCGTGTCGTCGTTGAGCCAGAGGTAGTAGTCGGCGTGCCGCTGCATCGCCATGCCGAAGCCGCGATGCATGCCCCGGTTCCAGTACAGCGCGCCCGAGCCCTCGACCACATCCACCCACGGGAAGTGCCCGCGCACGGCCGCCGCGGTGCCGTCGGTGCTCGCGTCGTCGACCAGGATGCCCTCCAGGTCGACCTGCGCTTCCTTCGCGGCGGCCTCCAGCGCGCCGAGCGCGGTGAGCGTGAGCGCGCGGCGGTTGAAGCAGGTGAGCACGGCGATGACCAGGGGCGGCGGGCTCGCCGGCGCCGCCGCCTCGGGGCGGGCTTCGTGGAGTGCGGACCTCTCGTTCATGGGCGGCTCATCGGCGTAGTTCGGTCGTCAGTGGATGCACGCGCCGGGGCATCGCGGCGCGCCAGGTGGCGAGCTGCTCCTGCACCTTCGTCTCGCGGATGCGCCGCCAGCGAATGATCTGCGCGAGCGCAAGCCCGATCACGACACCGTGCAGGTAGTAAGCCGGATAGACGACGTAATAGACCATCGATGCGATCAAGGCAATGCCCAACCCCCGCATCAGGAGGTGCTCGAAATCCGACTCCGTCCTGCTCGAGAGGGAATGCAGGGTCGCCATCCCCAGGCACAGCAGGAACACGATCAGCCCGAGCACGCCGGTGCGCAGCACGAGGTCGATGTAGAAGTTGTGCGAGCCGAAGTCGAACACCATGCCGTGGATCACGCGGCGATAGCCGAAGCCGTAGGGCAGGCCCGCGAGGATCGAGCCGACCGAGGCCTCGCTCCATTCGTCCAGCAGCGGCACCCAGCCGTCCATGCGGGCATAGAACGTGCCACCCTCGTCGCCCATCGAAAGCACCGACTGCTCCAGCCGCATCGCCACCGTGTCGAGCATGCCCAGGGCACCGGCGATGCTGACGAGCGCGCCGCCCATCAGGGCGAAGCCGATCAGCCAGGGCGCGCGCCGCGGGATGCCGCGGCGCTCGATGACGAAGATGAAGAGCGCGCCCACGCAGTAGGAGATCCACACCGAGCGGTGCTGCAGCAGCAGCACGGCGATCGTGAGGACCAGCGCGTGAAAGCCGCTGAAGCGCGTGCCCACGCCGCGCAGCCAGGCCATGAGCTGCACGAGCGCGACGATGGCCAGGTAGATCGCCGCGTGCGAGCCGATGGGGCGGAACTCGTCGATCGAGCCGGTGTAGACGAGCCGGCGCGGCAGCAGTCCGAACTGCACGCCCAGCATGCGGATCAGCGCGATGGCCAGCAGCGCGTACGCGCCCCACACCGCCCACTTCGCCATGCGGCGGATCTCGGCCTCGTCGAAGTCGGCCGTGAGGCAGTACAGGCCCGCCACCCACAGGTAGAAGTTGTCGCGCAGCTCGGTGCCGGCGGCCTTGCCGTAAAGCTCGAAGCCCTGCGCGAACGAGGCCAGCATGAGAGCGCCGAACGCCATCCACAGGATGAACGGGCCCGAGGTGATCGGCATCGGCCGGCGCGTGAAGTTCACGAACATCGTGAGCAGCACCACCAGCGAGATCACGTCGTTGATGTAGATCTGCAGCCCGACGTCCACCGAGGGCTGCTCCAGCAGCAGCGTCTCCAGCAGGAAGGCGATGATCAGGTAGGCAACGGGCAGCGTGTGCCGCTCGCTGGAGCCGATGAAGAACCACAGCACGCACGCGGCCGCGAGCACGCCGCCGATGACGAGCAGGCTGACGAGCGTGGTGTCGAACAGCACGGTGGACGAGAAATCCATGGCGCCCCCTTTCCGCTCATCCGGCCGTCGCCAGCGCCGCGATGCGCCGCATGCCCGGCACGCGCGCCATGCGCGGATGCGTCTGCATCATCTGGCTCAGCAGTGAGATCAGGCTCGGCCCGAGCACCACCGACGGGGCGAGCACCACGCTCAGCACGCTGAGGGCGGTGACAGCGACCACGGCCGCCGCCAGCACCCAGTAGTCCGCCATGCCCGCCCAGTAGGCTTGCGCGAGCAGCTCGATCCCGACCGACACCACGCCCGCAAGGCACGCGAGCAGGGCCGGCCCCATGACGGATCGCATCAGCGCGGCCCAGCCGATCTGCAGCCGGTGCATCAGCGCGCCGTTCATTCGCGCCCAGCGGAACAGGTACACCACCACCACGCCCCATGCCACCGCGACCACCGAGATCGTCATGGTGACCGCCAGCACCGCGAGCATGAACAGCAGCGTCATCGACTTCAGCCTGAGCTCGATGCGCGGCTCGCCGCGCCCGCCGAGGATGGGTCCGCACAGCGCCTCGCCGGAATGGAACAGCATCGCAATGGCCAGTGGCGTCAGCAGCTGCGCAGAGAACAGCCACTTCGGCCCGAGCAGGGTCGAGACGATGGGCTCGGACATCACGGCGACGAAGGTGAAGGTCGGGAAGGCCACGAGGCCCACGCCCGTGAGCAGCGTGAGATAGGCGCGCCGCAGCCCCGCGTCGTTCTTCTGCGCGCGCGCGGCCAGCGGGAACAGCACGATCTGCAGGCTGCGCACGAGGTGGTCGGCGGGCACCTTCACCAGGTTGTTCGCCACGCTGAACTGGCCGAGGAAGCCCGCACCGAAGCTGCGCCCGATCGCCATTTGCGCCACGTTGTCGATCGACCAGTTCACGAGGTTGGTCGACATGATGACGAAGCCGAAGCGCTGCACGCTGAGCCGGGCGAACGGGTTGCCCGGCCACAGCCGGCGCGGCGCGAACCAGTACATCGCCACGCAGAAGACGAGCGAATACGTGTACCAGGCGATCACGAGGCTCCACATGCCAAGGCCCAGCAACGCGCAAGTCACCCCGATGAGCACATAGGCCAGCACATAGGCCGACAGGCCCGCCAGCTGGATCACCTTGAACTCGATCTCGCGGCTGAGCGAAGCGTTGGCTGACACCATCGCGGTGGTGATGACGAGCGAGGGTCCCATCCAGCGGATGACGTCGCTCGCCTGCGGCGCGGAAAACACCAGCTCGGCGATCTGCGGCGCGAACACGAAGATCAGCGCGCCCGCCCCGGCGCCCGTGAGCAGGAGCCTGCCCGCCGCGATGGCCACCGCGTCGTCGCCGAGCTTCTCGGCCTGGACCAGCGCCTGCTGCAGGCCGAGCTCCACCACCAGCGCCACCAGCGACACCGTGAGAAAGGCATAGCCGAACGTGCCGAATTGCTCCGGCCCGAGCAGCCGCGCGAGCACCACCTGGCTGATGAAGGTGGCGGCGATGCGGCCCACGGTCCCGACGTAGTTCCACGTGACGCCGCGCATGGCGCGCATCGTCAGGCCGCCGGACTGCGGGCCGGGGGCGTTCCCGCTCACGATACGTATCCGCCGCGCGGATGAAGTTCGCTCACACACGCAAGACCCCGGGACGTCATGACTTCCCCTGCGCCCAGCCGGCTGCGGCGAGCCTCGGTGCAGGTGCGAACTCCCCGATGTGATCTTCGGCCGTCTTCACCCGCAGGCCACGCTCGCGGGCGTAGTCGAGCAGCTGCGACAGCATCTCGTCGTGCGATGGCGTGTGCCCGGGGCCCGCCGGATGCAGCATGAGCGCCGGCCATGCGCTGGCGCGGGCCGCCTCGTCGATGATCGATCGATACCACGCGAGCGTGCCGGGCAGCTTGCCCACATAGGCACCGAAGGGCACGCGGCGGATGGCATAGCGATTGGCGTGTCGCGCGTTCGTGCCGAACCAGGTGGTGAACGCACAGCGAAACAGCGGCGCGGCCGCCGCGCGCACGCGCCGGTCGTTGCGTCCGTAGGGGTACACGAGCGTGCGCACCTCGAATCCCTCCGAGCGCAGCCGCTCCACGCCCGCGATGCAGGCATCGCTCAGCGAGGCGACGTCCGGGAAGCTCGTGAAGGCGTCGTGGGTGGTGCCGTGAAAGGCGATCTCGTGGCCCGCGTCGCGGATCGCGCGCAGTTGCGCGTACGACAGGAAGCCGGGCTGACCGATGAGCTGAGGCGACACCGCGAAGACGCCGCGCACGCCGTGGCGCTCGAGCACGCGCACCACGTCGAGGTCGCGCACCTGTCCGTCATCGCAGATCACGGTGAGCGCCGAGGGGCCGTCGATCTCCAGCCGCTCGAAGTCGCGCCGGCCCAGCAGCAGCTCCTCGGCGCGATCGCGCCCGTGTGCGGGCAGCCGCTTGGCGATGGCGCGGACGATGGCGTTCATCGGAGGTGGGTGACTGCAGGGCGCGCACGGCGGCGCGCGTGGCTTTGGGCGGACGGGTATCGCGCTTCGATCTGGCGTGCCGACCCGCAGGTTCTGCCCGGGCGGCACGCGAGGCTCATCTCAGTACTCGTTCATGATCACGCCGGCCACCTTGGCCTGGCTTTCCGAGAGCGTGCCGACCAGGTCCTGCAAGGCGCCCACGCGCGAGGTCCCGCGGCGCGCCAGCACCAGGGCCGCGCCGCACTTCGAGGCGATGACGGAAGCGTCGGCGCCGTAGACGGCCGCCGGCGTGTCCACCACCACGTGATCGAACTTGCTCATGAGCTCGCGCACCAGCAAGCCGAATGCCGGACGCTCGAACAGCTCCAGCGGATTCGGCGGCACGTTGCCCACCGGCAGCACGTACAGGCTCGGCAGCTCGCGCACCTGCTGGATGACGTTGGCCTCGGCCCGCCCGGACAGGAGGCCCGACAGCCCCGAGCCGTTCTCGATGCCGAAGAGCGCGTGCTGGCGCGGGCCGCGCAGGTCGGCGTCGACCAGCAGCGTGCGCCCGCCCATCTGCGACAGCACGCTTGCGAGGTTGGCGCAGAAATAGGTCTTGCCGTCCCCCGAGTCGGGACTCACCACCGCCAGCGCGCTGCGCGGACCGTTGCCGTTGAAGACGGTCATCATCAGCCGGCTGCGGATGGCGCGAAACACCTCGGCCTGCTGCGAGAAGGGCTGGCGCGCCACGATCAGCTCGTCGCTGAAGGTGCGCAGGTCTTCCTCGGCGCTGTAGGGGTAGTGAAACTGCTGCGACAGCGCATAGAGCACGTCGCGATCGGAGGCGAGGCCCAGCGCGATGGCCGCCTCGCCGAAGCGAACGCCCTTCTCGTGCTGATAGCGCGAGACCTCCTCGAGCTGCTCCGCGCTCAAGCCCTTGAGCTCGCGCAGGATGTCGCCGATGGAGCGGTCGTGCAGCGACATCGCGACCCCGTTGGTCTGGGTCACGTGGGCCTCCACGGCCTCGGCGCTCGAGTTGCGGAACTTGGCCATGCGTCAGGCCCTCCGGGTGCTTGCCAGCGGAAGTTGACCCAGTACGCGCCGGGCCAGCAGCGGCTGGGCCCCCTTGCCGAACAGCGGCGTGCGAGTCTGCTTGGGCAGCACGCCGATGACCGGCACGCCCAGCGACAGGACGACGTCCTGGATGCTGCGTACGCGGCGATTCATCATTTCCATCACGAGCGCGGTGATCATGGCCAGCAGCGCGCCGAGGAACACGCCGATGGCGGTGTTCAGCAGGATCCGCGGCGACGAGGGATCGGCCGGCTCGGTGGCCTGGTTGAGCACCGAGATGTTGGTCTGCGTGGACTGGCTCTCCAGCGCCGTCTGGTTCAGGCGCTCGCGCACGCTTTCATAGGCCTTCTGCGCGTCTTCCACCTCGCGCACCAGGCCCGCGGATTCGTCGCGGCGCTCCTTGAGCTTGAGCACCTTCTGGCGCTGCTGGTCGTAGGCGGCGCGGATCTCGGTCTCGCGCTGCTTGTTGATGTTGGCCGTCACGCTCACGCCGGTGGTGATGCGCGCGGTCTCGGCGCTGATCTGGCGCCGCAGTGCGTTGATGTTCGCGCGCGTCTCGATGACCTGCGGATGCGCGTCGCCCAGGCGCGAGGTCAGCTCCTGCAGCTTGGCCTCCTGCACCGACAGATTCGCCTTCAGCCCCGAGATCAGCGGGTTCGTCAGCACGTCCTGCAGGCTCTCTGCGGAGCGGCCCTGCGCGGCCGACATGCGGCTGCCCGACTCGGCCGTGATGCCCTGCAGCGCCACGATCTGCGCGGACAGCTCGTTCAGCCGCGCGGTCTCCACGTCCAGCCGCTCGTCGGTGGCGAGGATGCCCTTTTGCTTCTGGTATTCGGACAGGCGGGATTGCGCCGCCTCCATGCGCTCCTTGAGCTGCCGTGCGCGGCTGTCGAAGAAGTTCGTGTACTGCTTGGCGGGGTCCACGCGCAGGTCGAGCACGGTGTCGCTGTAGGCCTGCACATAGGCGTTCGCGGCCGAGGCGGCGAACTTGGAGTCACCCGAGCGGTAGGACACGTTGATGACGCTCGACTCGCGCGCGGGCTTCACGTCCAGGCTGCGCTGCAGCATCTGGCCCGCCCAGGCATCGAAGTCGCCCCGGCCGCCGGTTTCCGCCTGCCAGCGATCGCGCACCGCGGGGTTGTCCGACAGCCCCAGCATCTTCGCGGCGCGCCGCGACACGCTGGTGCTCTTGAGAATGTCGATCTGCGTGGCCATGAAGGTGGGGAGCACCAGGCCCTCGACCACCGTGGCGGAGATGGGATCCGGGCGCAGGTTGACCACCACGGCCGCCGTGGCCGTGTAGCGCTTGGGCATGACCAGGCTGACCAGCACGGCCAGCAGGGTCACGCCGAGCAGGATGCTCAGCGCCAGCTTCCAGCGCGCGTGAAGGATTGCGATGAATTGACTGAAGGTCATGGGAGCCCCTGCTCAGAACAAGCTTTCCTTCACGTGGATCACGTCGCCGTCGCGCAGCGTGTCGCTCATCTTCGGCTCGAGCGATTGCGTCTGCCCGTCGCCTGCCTTGCGGGTGACGACCAGTCCGCGCTGCGTGCCGCGCAGCGTCAGGCCGCCGCCCGCGGCCAGCGCCTGCTGCACCGTCATGCCGCGCTCCAGGCGCACCGCGCCGGGCTTCTGCACCTCGCCATAGATGTAGACCATCGGCGAGCGATCGACGAACACCACGTCGCCGCCCTGGATAGTGAGGTCGTCCTTCGAGCGCCCGGACAACACCTGCGGGATGTCGACTTCCTGGCGGAAGGGGCGACCGCCGCGGGTGCCCGACACCACCGCCACATCGGAGCCGGTGGGCGCCACGCCGCCGGCCAGCGCCAGCAGGTCACTGAGCTTGGTATTGGCCTGCTCGAGCGGATAGCGTCCGGGCTTGTTCACCTGGCCCAGGATCGACGCCTGGTTGCCGCGCACCTGCAGCACCATGATCGACACCTGCGGCTGCTTCACGAAATTGCCGCTGCGCAGCCCGTCGGCCACACGCTTCTCGGCCTGCCCGAGCGTGAGGCCGCCGAGCTTCACGCTGTTGAGCAAGGGATAGCTCACCGCACCCGAGTCCGAGACGCGGGTCTCGACCGACAGGTCGGGGTTCTGGAAGACATTGATCTTGATCACGTCGCCCGGGCTCAGCACGTAGTCGGCACCGGCAATCCGCGATCCCTCGTTCGACGCTGCCGCACCAGCCTGAGCGGCCTGCGCACGAACTGCCTGCGGCGCCAGGATTGCGAAGGTCAGGCAGAACACCGCGAACAGGAACTGGAACGCGCGTCTTGAAGTCCTCGAGTCCATTCAACCCCCTTCGGCAGCCTGGGCTGCTTGCCATGGACCGCGGTACGAATGCATTGCACGAAGCGCGTGCGCCTGCACCATCCGGGCCGCCGGGCGAAGCGTGCCCCAGGGGAGACGCATCTCCCCGACGTGGAGATCAGTGTCGTGCGTCGCCGCGAAGCGGGACAACCCTCATGTAAGGGGACGGAATCCACGTTGGGGGTGCGCCGTTCCCTCTCGGCAACGGGACGCGCACAAGACATCCAATCGGACCTTGGATCGCCCGAGGGACCTATCGGTTCGCGCGCGTGAATTCAGGAGCCTTGTTCAACGCTCCTGCCGAAGGAAGCACTCTCTGGCGGGCGAGGGGAAGTTGGCGCGCGTCCGCAGGGCCGCCCCAAGGCCCGGGCGCCATCCCCTCGGGGGATCGGCTCGCGTACTCGCGAGACGAGGGGTCGTCATGTCCCTCGGGGGATCGGCTCAGGTACTCCTGAGACGAGGGGTCAACATCTAATCCCGACGTGCAGCGCCACGACGCCGCCCGTCAGGTTGTGCACGTCCACGTGGCCGAATCCCGCGCTCTTCATCATGGCCTTGAGGGTGGCCTGGTCGGGGTGCATGCGGATCGACTCGGCGAGATAGCGATAGCTGTCGGCGTCGCCGGCGATGAATTGCCCGAGGCGCGGCAGCACGTTGAACGAATACCAGTCGTAGGCGCGCGACAGGGGCTGCGCCACCTTGGAGAACTCCAGAACCAGCAGCTTGCCACCGGGACGCAGCACGCGGCACATCTCGGCCAGCGCGAGCTCCTTGTGGGTCATGTTGCGCAGGCCGAAGGCCACGCTGACGAGGTCGAAGCGCTCGCTCGCGAAGGGCAGCTTCTCGGCATCGGCCAGCACGGTGGGCAGGACGATGCCCTCGTCGACGAGGCGGTCGCGGCCGTTGCGCAGCATGGCTTCGTTGATGTCGGTGTGCACGACGAGGCCGCTCGCGCCGACCTTGCGGGCGAAGGCGCGCGCAAGATCGCCGGTGCCGCCGGCGATGTCGAGCACGCGCTGGCCCTCGCGCGCGCCGGAGACGGCCACCGTGTAGGCCTTCCAGATGCGGTGCAGGCCCATCGACATGACGTCGTTCATGACGTCGTATCGGGAGGCGACGGAATCGAACACGCCGCGCACCTTCTGCGCCTTGGAGGCCTCGTCGACGGTCTGAAAGCCGAAATGCGTGTCTGCCATGAGGAGCTTCCCGTGGCCGCGCGCCCCTTCAGGCGACGCGCGGTCGTTTCTGTGAATTCAATCAGTGGTGATGCGAGTGCCCGTGCCCGCAGCTGTGGCCCGTGGACTCGGGCATGGGCGCGTCGCGGTCCACGCCGGCCGCGCGCACGCGGTCGAGGTAGTCCCGCCAGAGCTCGTCGCGGTGGGCGCCGAGGTGGTGCAGGTAGTCCCAGGAGTAGAGGCCCGAGCTGTGGCCGTCGGAGAACGTGGGCTGCACCGCGTAGTTGCCGACCGGCTCCAGCGAGACGATTTCCACGTCGCGCTTGCCGGTCTGCAGCACTTCCTGCCCGGGGCCGTGGCCCTGCACTTCCGCCGAGGGCGAATACACGCGCAGGAACTCGAACGGCAGGCGGAAGTTGCTGCCATCGGAGAAGCTGATCTCGAGCTCGCGCGAGCGCTGGTGCAGCGTCAGTTCGGTGGGAAGCGGAGTGTCGCGATGAAGACCGGCCATGGTGGATCGAGTGGCGCCGCAGCGCATGAGGAAACCGCAGGGGCTGGCAGTGTAGGCCGTTGGACTGCCCGCACCGGGCTACACGAGCCGCCGCAAGGCGACGCTCACGTGCTCGTCGAGTGCCTGAAGCGACACCTTCAGGCGCGAGCGCGCGTCGGGGTGCACCTCGCGCTGCGCGCTCGCCCAGATCGGCGCCGGAAAGTGACTGTCCCAGTCGAAGCGGGCGATGACGTGCCAGTGCAGGTGGGGCACGACGTTGCCCAGCGAGGCGATGTTGACCTTGGCGGGCGCGAGCGCGTCGCGCAGGACGCGCTCGATCGCGCACACCGCGTTCATGCAGCGCACCCGGTCGGGCTCGGCGAGGTCGCCGAATTCGGCCACGTGCTCGTTCCAGATGAGCCGGTAGAAAGCCGGGAAGGCGGCATCGACCGGGCGGATCACGCGCCAGTCGGGGCCGCGCAGCACGAGCGCGCCGCCGGCCCCCTGGCCGTCGTGCTCGCACAGCTCGCACCCCGCGACGCTGCGCCGCGTCAGTGCGCTGCCCGAAGACGTCATACCAGCACCCGCTCGATACCGCCGTTGTTGGCGCGATCCACGTACTGCTTCATCCACTCGGGGCCGAGGATCCTCTGGGCCATCTCGACCACGATGTAGTCGGCCTCCAGCAGGCCGCTGTTCAGGTCGTTTCCGTAGCGGCTCAGGCCCTGCAGGCAGCTCGGGCAGGACGTGAGGATCTTGACCTTCCCGTCGGGCGCGGCGAGGCCCTGGTCTCGCAGCGCCTGCACGTCGCGGCGCAGGCCCTCTTCCTTGCGGAAGCGCACCTGCGTGGCGATGTCGGGGCGCGTGATGCCGAACGTGCCGCTCTCGCCGCAGCAGCGCTCGCTCCTGATCACGCCCTCGCCCACGAGCGCCTTCACGGTCTTCATCGGCTCCTGCTGCTTCATCGGGGTGTGGCAGGGGTCGTGATAGAGGTAGCCCGCGTCGCCCTGGCCCGCCTCCAGGCGGATGCCCTTCTCGAGCAGGAACTCGTGGATATCCACGATGCGGCAGCCCGGGAAGATCTTGTCGAACTCGTAGCCCTGCAGCTGGTCGTAGCAGGTGCCGCAGCTCACCACCACCGTCTTGATGTCGAGGTAGTTCAGCGTGTTGGCCACGCGATGGAAGAGCACGCGGTTGTCGGTGATGATCTTCTCGGCCTTGTCGTACTGGCCCGAGCCGCGCTGCGGATAGCCGCAGCACAGGTAGCCCGGCGGCAGCACGGTCTGCACGCCCGCATGCCAGAGCATGGCCTGCGTGGCCAGGCCCACCTGCGAGAACAGGCGCTCCGAGCCGCAGCCCGGGAAATAGAACACCGCCTCGCCGTCGGCCGCGGAATGCGGGTCGCGGATGATCGGCACGTAGCGCTTGTCCTCGATGTCCAGCAGCGCGCGCGCCGTCTTGTTGGGCAGCCCCGAGGGCATCTTCTTGTTGATGAAGTGGATGACCTGCTGCTTGACCGGCGGCACGCCTGTGGAGGCCGGGGGCGCCGCGGTCTGCCTGCGCGCGATGCCGCGCAGCAGGTCGTTGGCCATGCGCTGCGCCCGAAAGCCCACGTCGACCATGGCGGTGCGCATGAGCTTGATGGTCTCGGGGCTGGTGGCGTTGAGGAAGAACATCGCCGCGGCATTGGCCGGACGGAAGCTCTTCTGACCCATCTTGCGCAGCAGATTGCGCATGTTCATCGACACGTCGCCGAAGTCGATCTTGACCGGGCAGGGCGACTCGCACTTGTGGCAGACGGTGCAGTGGTCGGCCACGTCCTCGAACTCTTCCCAGTGCTTGATCGACACGCCGCGGCGCGTCTGCTCCTCGTAAAGGAAGGCCTCGATGAGCAGCGAGGTGGCGAGGATCTTGTTGCGCGGGCTGTAGAGCAGGTTCGCGCGCGGCACGTGCGTGGCGCACACCGGCTTGCACTTGCCGCAGCGCAGGCAGTCCTTGATGGAGTCGGAGATGGCGCCGATGTCGCTCTGCTGCATGATCAGCGACTCGTGGCCCATCAGCCCGAAGCTGGGCGTGTAGGCGTGGCGCAGGTCGGCCGCGCGCACGTCGCCCCCGAGCGCGGACACGTTGCGCAGCAGCTTGCCCTTGTTGAAGCGCCCCTGCGGGTCGACGCGCTGCTTGTAGCCCTCGAACTCGGCGATCTCCTCGTCGGTGAGGAATTCCAGCTTGGTGATGCCGATGCCGTGCTCGCCGGAGATCACGCCGTCCAGGCTGCGCGCGAGCTTCATGATGCGTGCCACCGCCTCGTGCGCGGTCTGCAGCATCTCGTAGTTGTCGCTGTTGACCGGGATGTTGGTGTGCACGTTGCCGTCGCCGGCGTGCATGTGCAGCGCCACCCAGACGCGGGCGCGCAGCACTTGCTTGTGGATGGCCTGGCACTGCCCGACGATGGGCGCGAACGCGCCGCCGGCGAAGATGCCCTTGAGCGGCTGCAGCACCTGCGTCTTCCAGGACGCGCGCAAGGAGTGGTCCTGCAGCTGCGCGAACCAGCTGCGCCCGCTGGCGGGGTCGATGGCGTCGAGCCGAGTGAGCCAGCCGCTCCACAGCGCGCGCGTGTCGCGCACGAGCGCGAGCGCCTGCTGCACGCGGTCTTCCAGCAGTTCCGCGCTCGGGATCTCGCTGGCGTCGTCGGAGCGACCCAGGGGCAGCGAGCCGGCGCTGAAGAAGCCCTCCAGCGCGTCGAGCAGCGCGAGCTTGTTGCGCAGCGACAGCTCGATGTTGATGCGCTCGATGCCCTCGGTGTACTCGCCCATGCGCGGCAGCGGGATCACCACGTCCTCGTTGATCTTGAAGGCGTTGGTGTGACGCGCGATGGCCGCGGTGCGCTTGCGGTCGAGCCAGAACTTCTTGCGCGCGTCCGCGCTCACGGCCACGAAGCCCTCGCCGCTGCGCGCATTGGCCAGGCGCACCACCTCGCTCGTGGCGCGTGCCACGGCGTCGTCGTCGTCGCCGACGATGTCGCCCACCAGGACCATCTTGGGCAGCGTGCCGCGGCGCGACTTGGTGGCATAGCCCACCGCGCGCAGGTAGCGGTCGTCCAGGTGCTCCAGGCCCGCGAGGATGGCGCCTCCCGCCTGCGCCTGCGCGAACATGTAGTCGCGGATCTCCACGATGGAGGGCACCGCGTCCTTCGCGTTGCCGAAGAACTCCAGGCACACGGTGCGCACGCTCTTGGGCATGCGGTGCACGACCCAGCGCGCGCTCGTGATGAGCCCGTCGCAGCCTTCCTTCTGGATGCCGGGCAGGCCCGCGAGGAACTTGTCGGTCACATCCTTGCCGAGCCCTTCCTTGCGGAAGCGCCGCCCGGGGATCTCCAGCCGCTCGGTGCGCACCGGGCGCGTCCAGTCGATGCGCGCGCCGGCCTCGAAATAGCGCAGCTCGAAGCGGGCCACCTCGGCGTCGTGGATCTTCCCGAGGTTGTGGTCCAGGCGCACCACCTCCAGCCATTGCGCATCGGGCGTGACCATGCGCCAGGAGGCGAGGTTGTCGAGCGCGGTGCCCCACAGCACGGCCTTCTTGCCGCCCGCGTTCATCGCGATGTTCCCGCCGATGCAGCTCGCCTCGGCCGAGGTGGGGTCGACGGCGAACACGAAGCCCGCGCGCTCGGCGGCGTCGGACACGCGCTGCGTCACGACGCCGGCCTCGGTCCAGACGGTGGGCACGGGCCGCTCGATGCCCGGCAACGAGACGAGCTCGACCTCGGACATCGCCTCGAGCTTCTCGGTGTTGATGACCGCGCTCTTCCAGGTCAGCGGCACGGCGCCGCCGGTGTAGCCGGTGCCGCCGCCGCGCGGAATGATGGTGAGGCCGAGCTCGATGCAGCCCTTCACCAGCGCGGCCATCTCGCCTTCGGTGTCGGGCATGAGCACGACGAAGGGGTATTCGACCCGCCAGTCGGTCGCGTCGGTGACGTGCGAGACGCGGCTCAGGCCGTCGAAGCGCACGTTGTCGCGCGCGGTGTGGCGCCCGAGCACGCGGCGCGCGCGTTGGCGCAACGAGGCGGTGGCCTCGAAGCCGCTGGCGAA
>Ga0105248_10002703_pt1 | contig 19702 bp, 10 predicted proteins | sample KBSS34metaG_FD_81524 | JGI IMG/M metagenome (GOLD analysis project Ga0105248, IMG submission 81524) | Switchgrass rhizosphere microbial communities from Kellogg Biological Station, Michigan, USA - KBS S3-4 metaG | ecosystem: Host-associated > Plants > Roots > Rhizosphere > Soil | place...
CGTTCGCCACCACCAGCGCCAGGGTCGCGCCGATCACGATGGCGGTCATTGCAAGAGCGGTTAACCAAGGGCGCGGCCTCGCCTCCATCGGTTCCGGAATCTCGAACACGTCGGGAACGTGACGCATGTGTCACCTCGGGACAGATAGGTCTGCCCGGGAGAGCCCTGCATCAGCCGTGCCGCGGCCCCGCTGGACAGAATGCGCGGAAAATCAGTCCAGCGTCCTCCTGAATCGCAACAACGCGATCGTTCCGGCAACCAGCGTAAAGAGAGCCAGCGGCCAGATCTCCCCCAGGATGTTGGCGAAGTCATTGCCTTTCAGCAGGATGCCGCGCGCAATGCGCAGGAAATGGGTGGCGGGCAAGATCTCGCCGATGTCTTGCGCCCATCCCGGCATGCCGGCAAAGGGAAAGGCGAAACCCGACAGCAGGATCGCGGGCAACAGGAAGAACACCGTCATCTGCATGGCCTGCAGTTGGCTCTGCGCGATGGTGGAAAAGGTATAGCCCACCGCCAGGTTGGCGATGATGAACAGGGTCAGCGCCCCGCACAGCAGCGTCAGCGACCCGATCACCGGCACGCCGAAGACATATTTGGCCAGGACCAGCACGATGGTCGATTGCACCAGCCCTACCACCACATAGGGCGCGATCTTGCCCACCATGATCTCAAAGGGCGTGGCGGGCATGGCGAGCAGATTCTCATACGTCCCCCGCTCGCGCTCGCGCGTCAGCGCCATGCAGGTCATCAGCACCAGGGTCATGGTCAGGATGATGGCGAGCAGCCCCGGCACGATGGAATATTGGGTGTTGGATTCCGGATTGTAGAGCAGATGGATCACGGGATTGAACGGCGCCGCGTTTTGCGCGCGCGCCGCCAGCGGCCCCACCAGGTCGTCGCGCAGCGCCGTGGTCGCCAGAGCATCAAAGGCGCGGATCGCAAAGCCGCTGGAGGCCGGATCGGTCGCATCCACCTCCATCAACAGGTCGGGCCGGTTGCCCTTGACCAGGTCGCGGGAGAAATTCTCCGGTATCTCCACCACGAACAGCACCTTGCCGTCCTGCAGCAGCTTGCGCGCCGCGGCCGGCGAACGCGTCTCCGCGATCAGCTCGAAATAGCTGGAATTGCGCATCGCCGCGATGATGGAGCGGGAAAAGACGCCGGGATCGGCGATGGATACGGCGGTGGGCAGCGCCTTGGGATTGAAGTTGATGGCGAAGCCGAACAAGGTCAGCTGCATCAGCGGCACGCCGATGATCATGGCCAGCGTCAGCCGGTCGCGCCGGATCTGCAGCACCTCCTTGACCAGGATGGCCCATATGCGCATCAGGGAGAAACCGCGCCTCATGCCACCTTCTCCTGAAGCTGGATGAAGACGTCTTCCAGGCTGGGCGCTTCCTCATGCACATCGATGCCGTCGCGGCCGTGATAGGGCGCCACGGCCTTGGCGAGCGCATCGCGGTCGCGGCCGCTGACGCGCAAAGCAGCGCCGAAGAAGCCCGCATAATCCACCCCCGGCTTGTCCGCGATCTCGCTTTGCAGCTGGCGAACGTCTTCGCCTTCCAGCACAAAGGTGGTGAGCCGCGAGCGTTCGATCACATCGGCAACCGTGCCGGTCGCCACCAGCTTGCCATTCAGGATATAGACGATGCGGTCGCAACGTTCGGCCTCGTCCATGTAATGGGTGGAAACCAGCACGGTGAGGCCGGCATCGCTCAACGCATGGATCTGTTCCCAAAAATCGCGCCGCGCCTTGGGGTCCACGCCGGCCGTGGGTTCGTCCAACAGCAACAGCTGCGGATCGTGCAGCAAGCAGGCCGCCAGCGCCATGCGCTGTTTCCAGCCGCCCGACAGATGCCCCGCCAACTGATGCTGGCGTTCCATCAGGCCGAGCTTTTCCAAGCTCCGGTCCACGCGCGTGCGGCTATCTTTCAGTTCATACAGCCGCGCCACGAATTCCAGATTCTCGCGGATGGAAAGGTCTTCCCAAAAGCTGAAGCGCTGGGTCATGTAGCCAACCTGCCGCTTGATCTCTTCGGCCTGGGTGCGGATGTCCAGGCCCAGGCAGGTGCCGTTGCCGTCGTCGGCGGTCAGAAGTCCGCACAGCATCCGAATGGTGGTGGTCTTGCCGGACCCGTTGGGGCCCAGGAATCCCCACACCTGGCCTTTGGGCACGGCGATGTCGATATGATCCACCGCCACCTTGCTGCCAAAACGCTTGGTCAGGCCCTTCACATCGATCGCCATTTCATTCTTCTGGCCATTCTTCGGTGCGTCGTCTTTTTTTGCAGGCGCGCTCATAGAGGGCGCACTTCCACCGGCTGGCCGGGATGCACAGGCAGGCCGCCGGGAGTGCGCGCCTCCGCCTTGAACACCAGCTTCTCGCGATTGCCCACGCTGAAAATGACAGGCTGGGTGAATTCCTCCCGCGCCGCGATGAAAGTCACCGTCGCATCCATCGGCTTGCAGCCGTCGCAGCTGACGCGCACCTTGCCGCCCAGATGGACGCGGGCGAATTCCGTCTCCGGCACGAAGAAGCGCACGAACACATTCTTGGGCGGCAGGACGGACACCACCGGCGTGGAGGCGGGCGCGTATTCGCCTTCACGGAAATAGATGTCCTGCACCCGCCCTTCGGTCTGGGCGACGACCTGGCGCTGGGTCAGGCTGTAGGCCGCGCCGGTGAGGGATGCTTCCATCTGCGCAATCTGGCCCTGCAATTCACGAATGCGCCCTTCGGACTGGCGGTAATTCGAGAGCGCCTGGTCGCGCTGGGTCGGCGTGCCGGCATTGTCGCGCGCCAGGCGGTTCTGGCGGTCGAGCGTGATCTTGGCATAGGCCAGGTTGGCGTTTTCTTGCCGCAGGCTGGCGTGCGCCTGGGCCAGCTGGGCTTGCGCCTGATCGGTGCTGGATTTCTCGCGGGTGGAGTCCAGTACAAACAACAGCTCGCCGCGATTCACCTGCGTGCCCCGCTCGACTTTCATCTGCGTCACCCAGCCCGCCTGCGGCGCGCTGATATAGGCGATATCGCCCTCGCCATAGCCCAGCCAGGGCTGGTCCTTCTCGGCCGGCTTGCATCCGGCGAGGACGACAAGGAACAAAAGGGCGAATGTCCTCATGATATTTCCAACCCTTTCAACAACGTCTGGAGATGGGCATCGATCAGGCCCTGATAGTCGTAGGGTTCCGCATCGAACTGGGCGAAGGTGGTGCGCCACAGCATGATGATCAATATCGGCGCCATGCACAGCCGTGCCGCATGCTGCGGTTCGATTTTGCGGAATTCGCCCCGCGCCATGCCGCGCTCGACAATGCCACCGATCAAAGCGATGCCGCGGTCGATGATCTCGCGCCGCCAGAATTTCGCCAGCTCCGGAAAATTCGCCGCTTCCGCAAAGACCAGCCTGGGCAGCACGATGCGGTCGCTGGTCATGACGAAGCGTCCCATGGTGGACAGCACGAAGCGCAGCAGATCGGCGCTGGAGCCGGGAAAAGCCGCAAGCTGCGCCGTCACCTGGTCGATCTGCACGCCGACCGATTGGCGCGCCAGCGCCTCGAACAGCGCCTGCTTGCTGTCGAAATAGAGATAGATGGTGCCCTTGGTGATGCCCGCCTTGGCGGCGATGTCATCCAGCTTGGTCGCGGCGAAGCCTTTTTGCGCAAACACCGCCAGCGCGGCGTCCAAAATCTCCGCGGGGCGGGCGTCCTTGCGGCGTTGCCAGCGTTTGGTCATCCATAAGTAAATAACCCATTGGTCAGTAAGTTCCAACCTTCTCGTAACATAGTGAAATTATTGCAATATTTTCCGCACCGGGCCGCGCAGACTGACAATTTGTATTGTTAGCGATAGCACCGAGCCGATCGCCGGAGCCCGCGGACATGCTATGGATCGCGCCAAGCATCATAAAAATAAAAGCGAGGAACCCATGAAGAGTCTGGCGAAAAACCTGGCCCTGTTGTCCGCCGCCCTGCTGGCGACGGCCGGCGCCGCGAACGCCCAGCTTGCCTCCAAGATCACCCATTACGATGTCAGCAAGACGCGCAACATCAGCGCGGTGCATGACGGCGCGGGCACGATGAATTTCGGCCCGCTGATGACCGACAAGACGCTTTCCACCAACCTGATCTTCCTGCATCGCGGTGTGCTGCATGCCAAGGGCGGCATCGGCCAGCATTTCCACAATCATTGCGAAGAGATGTTCGTGGTCTTTGACGACGAGGCGGAATTCACCATCAACGGCCGCACCTCGCTGCTCAAAGGCACGGTGGGCGCGCCCAGCCGCATGGGCTCCAGCCACGCCATTTACAATCCCACCGATCATGACGTGGAGTGGATGAATATCAATGTCGGCACATCGAAGGTCTATGACGCCTTCAACCTGGGCGACGACCGGGTCGGTGCGCCCAAGGACAAGATTCCGCAATTCGTCACCATGCGGCTGGACAAAGCTCTACTGAAGCCGGCGCCGAACGGCGGAAAGGTCCAGCGACGGCGCGCCCTGGCGCCCAGCGTGTTCTACACCGCCTGGGCGTACATGGATCACGAGTTGATTGCCCCCGGCGGCGACACCGGCACCGCCGCCCTGCCCGACATCAGCGAGGCTTATTATGTGATGTCGGGCGAAGGCAGCGTCACGGTGAATGGCGAAACCGTCGCCATCAAGAAAGGCGACGCCATTCCGGTGGATATCGGCCAGAGCAAGAGCTTCAAGGCGGGCGCGGCGCCGCTGGAGCTGATGATCATCGGCGTCGCCAAGGACATGGCGGCCAAGAATGCCTTCGCGGCCGTGGCCACGAATGAGAATCCGGAACTGGCGACAATGAACAGACCGCGGTAGTGCGCCGCACCGCCTTTGCGTTCGCCACGCTGCTTGCATTGGCAACAGCAGCGCTAGCGCAGGACATCCGGGGCACCTGGCAAGCCGATGGCAAGCCGCAGCGCGTACTGAAGATCGGCAGGACCGCGCAGGCCTATCACGGCGACTTGTACAATCTGGGTGACGAAGCTCCGGGCAGCCCGCGCAACGGCAACGGCATTTCCGTTGTCACCCTGGCAGATCGCAGCGTCAGCTTTTCACTCGACGAGGCGCAAGGCGATTTCGAAGGCCGGCTCGCGGAGGATGGCAACAGCATCACCGGAACCTGGAAGACGCTTTACGGCCCACCCCAGCCGCTGACCTTTACACGCGCGACCAAACTGGCCGCCTGGGCGATCGATCCCTCGCCGCACAAGAGTCTTTTCGTCACGATCCAGCCGGGCGTGAAACTCGAGGTGCTGGACTGGGGCGGCAAGGGTCCGCCCATGATCCTGCTGAATGGTCTTGGAGGCACCGCCCACGGCTTTGACGCTTTCGCGCCCAGGCTCACGGACAAGCATCACGTCTATGGCATAACAAGGCGCGGCTTTGGCGCCTCCAGTTCGCCGCCCCCCACCGATGAGAATTACGACGCCGATAGGCTCAGGGATGATGTCCTGGCCGTGATGGCGGCGCTTGGAATCGAAAAACCTGTCATTGCGGGCCATTCGATCGCGGGCGGGGAGTTGAGTTCAGTCGGCACCCGGCATCCTGAAAAGATCGCCGGCCTGATCTATCTTGACTCGGTATTTCAATATGCTTTTTACAATTCCGCTCAGGAGGACCTGGCCATGGACAGCGCCATTGTACGGCGCGATCTGGATCGCATGTTCGACCTCCAGACCAGCCCTGCGCAATGGCGCGCGCTGATCGCGGAGATACAAGCTCAACTCCCCAAGCTGCAGAAATCCTTGCAGCAGACCGCCGACATGCTGGAAGGCGCACCCGAAATGCCGGGCGCGGTCCAGAAGCCGGAAGACCTCGCTGGAAACAAGATCGTCGCCAATGCCCGCGCCTATGGCCCCACATCCGTGCCCGTCCTTGCCATTCTCGCCCTGCCGAGGCGTTGTCAGCCCAATTGCGACAAGCCTTTCATGCAGAAGATCATGGCGGCGGATGCGGCCCGCGCCGATGCCTTTGAAAAGGCCAATCCGCAAGCACGCGTGGTACGCATCGCCAATGCCAGCCATTTCATCTGGCGCAGCAACGAGGCCGATGTGCTGCGCGAGATGAATGCGTTCATGGACTCAGCTGCCGGCGCGGCTTCCTCAGCACGCTGATCGAGCTTTGATAAACATCAGTGTTCCACCGGCGGGACAGGGCGTGCCCGGGGCCGCACAGCCGTTCGGAAAATCATAGTGTTACAGGGCCGTACCAATCGCCCTGCCGGGTTACATATCCGTCACAGACCAGATCGGATTGACAAGCATTACGCGACCTTCACTATCTCTCCAAAAACCCAGGGCGGGGTCGGGGCATGGCATCCATTATAGGAACACCTGGCAATGACATTTTGTCAGGGACATCCGGCTTTGATGATATTCACGACGGGGACGGCAACGACCAGGTAGGTGCCGGCGGGGGCGACGATATCCTCTTTGCTGGCGCTGGCGACGACACCCTTAACGGGGGCACCGGAACCGACAGGGTTCTTGTCTACAGCTACGATCAGAACAACTCTCTTACCACCATCAATCTGGCAACGGGAGCGATCACAGGTCCCAATGTCGGCAACGACACTGTCACGAACGTTGAAATTTGGGAGGGCGCCGGAGCAGGTGACTTCAGCTTCATCGGCAGCACCGGCAATGATATTATCTATGCCAACAGTTTCGGCAGAAACAGCGTTTCGGGCGGCGCCGGCGACGACAGCATTTCTGATGAAGGACACGCCTCGACCCTGGATGGGGGGAGCGGTCACAACGCTCTCACTTTGTATCGCGACAAGGTCTTTGACGGCCACTATACCGTAGATGTCTATACGCCCTTCACGCTGAGCTTTACGCCCAACGTAAACGGCACGTTGCCGGACGGCACCAGCTATTCCAATTTCGACTGGTACAATATCCGCACCGGCGGGGGCGACGACACCCTCACCTTCAACCAATTGATCAAACGTCCCTCGCCGGGGCCTTATTACACCAACTGGTGGAATGCGGAGGGCGGCTACGACACGGCGATTATCGACCTGTCGAACTACACGACCCAGTTGTCGATGAACCCTGCAAGCTGGGGCATCAGCATCACGGACAATGGCATTACGGGCAATGGTCCGCCGCCCAATCCGACTAACGTCATCAGTCTTGAGGGTGTCGAAAGCATTCGCATTGCCGGCGGCTCCGCGCTCGATATCTTCACGGGTGGCGCAGGCAGCGATGTCTTCACCGGCAATGGCGGCGACGACTTTCTGGACGGTGGCGGCGGCGCCGACATGGCGCGGTATTCGAGCCTTTCCGGCGACTATCGCGTCGATAAGATCAACAGCAATACCTACAAGGTCACCGACCTGCGCGCCGGCTCTCCCGACGGGGCCGACACGGTCGTCAATATCCAACGGCTGCAATGGGGCGATGGCAGCATCACGGTTCTGTCCAACAGCCCACCCACGGTCATCACCCACGATTCAGCCCGGATACCCGGCCAGTCATTGGCCCTGTCGAGCCTGTTCTCGGTCAGCGACGCCGATGGCAATGCCATTACCCGCTACCAACTCTGGGATGCGACCCGCGATTCCAACAGCGGCCATTTCGAAGTCAACGGCGTCGCCCAGGCCCCTGGCACCGTGATCGACATCACGGCGTCCCAACTGGCCCAGACCACCTTTGTCATCGGCACTGCGGGAGACGATCTGCAGATTCGCGCCTATGACGGGGCGCTATGGAGCGCGGCCGATACTGCGGCCTGGGCGCCTTTCAAGATATCGATCGCCAACATCCCGCCGCAAGTGTCCGCCATAGGGCAACAGCGGGCCACCGCGGGTCAGACTCTGGCGCTCTCCAGCCTGTTCCAGGTGAGCGATGCCGAGGGCGATAGCATAACCCGCTATCAGCTCTGGGATTCCACGGCGGATCCCGACAGCGGGCATTTCACCGTCAATGGCCAGGCGCAGGCCGCCAAGACCGTGATCGAGATCACGGCTGCCCAACTGGCCCAGACCTCGTTTGTCGCCGGCACGGTGAACGACAATCTCCAGATCCGCGCCTTTGACGGCTATAGCTGGAGCGCCGCCGACAATGCGCCCTGGTCTCCCTTCACCATCGGTCCGTTCGCGAACTACGCGCCCGGGGTTCTGACATCCAATAGGAGCATCGCACGGAGCGTGACGACCCCGCTGTCAAACCTGTTCTCCATTACCGATGTCGAGAATGATGCCATAACCAAATATCAGTTATGGGACAGCGGCCGCGATCCCAACAGCGGCCATTTCGTGGTCAATGGCGTGGTGCAGGCAGCCGGCACGGTCATCGAGGTCACAGCCGCGCAACTGGGCCAGACGTCTTTTATCACCGGCAGTCTCGGCGACAGTCTGCAGATCCGCGCCTTTGACGGCATCGACTGGAGCGCGGCGGACACGGCGGCTTGGGCGCCGTTCACAGTGAGCGTGCCGGATGCACTGCCCGTGGTGACCACCGGCAATGTCACGCGGGCGCATTTGCAGTCCTTTGCGCTGTCCAGCCTGTTCTCGGTGAACGACGCCGACGGTGATGCCATTACCAAATATCAGCTCTGGGATTCCAACCGCGATCCCGATAGCGGCTATTTCACCGTCAATGGGGCGCCGCAACTGGCGAGCACAATCATCACCATCACGGCAGCACAGTTGGCCCAGACCGCCTTCGTCACCGGCACGGTCAGCGACAGCTTGCAGATCCGGGCCTTTGACGGCATCGAATGGAGCGCTGCCGATAATGCCGCCTGGGCGCCCTTCACCGTCACGGTGCCGGCCAACAATGCCCCGGTCGTGACCACGGGAACGGTGAATGCCCAGCATGGCCGCAGCCTGGCCTTGTCCGGATTGCTTTCCGTCACCGATGCCGACGGCGACAGTATGACCAGATATCAGCTCTGGGATTCAACCCGTGATCCCAACAGCGGATATTTCATGGTGGGCAGCGTCGCATACGCCGCCGGCACGGTGATCGAGATCACCGCGGCGCAATTGTCCCAGACATCTTTCGTCACCGGCAAGGTCGGTGACAGCCTGCAAATCCGTGCCTTTGACGCCATCGGCTGGAGCGCGGCCGACAATGCCGCCTGGGCGCCGTTTGATGTTTCCGTGACTTCTTATACCGCTCCCAGCCTCACCACCCAGGACGTCAACACCACGCCGGGTCAGACGCTGGCCCTATCGAGCCTGTTCTCAGTCACCGACACCGACGGCGACACCATGACCAAGTATCAGCTTTGGGATTCCACCGCCGATCCCAACAGCGGGCATTTCGTGGTCAATGGCGTCGCCAAACCGTCCAACACGGTGATCGACATCACCGCCGCCCAACTCGCCCAGACGTCCTTCCTCACCGGCACCGTCGGCGACAGCCTGCAAATTCGTGCTTTCGACGGCATCACCTGGACCGCGGCCGACACTGCCGCCTGGGCGCCGTTCCATATCAATGTCTGATGATGGAAGCCCGGTAGGCAGCCCGATCGGGAATGCGACAGAGGGTTTTATCGCTGCCACGCTCTGAAGCATTGGCGCACGGACGCGGTACAATTTCGCATTCTGGTTAACCGCGGCGTTCCTTCATCGCAACAGGGCGTGCGCGCAATGCACAAGCCTTTCGAAATCGCTGTCTTTCTTTGGTGCCCGGCCGCAGTCTCAAATCCATCCTGAGTTGCACCGGATTGACAAGCATTACGCGACCTTCACTATCTCTTCGGGATTTTGGGCTTGGGCTTGGGGCGTGGTCGATATTAGCGGAACTGCTGGCAATGATATTTTGTCAGGCACAGAAAACTATGACCAGATCTACGGCCTTGCCGGCGACGATCAGATTTTCGGCGCCGGAGGCAATGACGACCTCGAAGGCGGCGCGGGCGACGATCTTTTAAACGGCGGAGCCGGAACGGATCGCGCGAGATACGTCATCACGACCGGAACCGTTACCGTCAACATGGTGACGGGCACGGTCACGGGCGCAAATTCCGGCAATGACACGCTGATCAGTATCGAACAGATACAAACCAGCGGCCCCGGCAGAACCGTTTTCATCGGCGCCGATAACACCAACAATAACGTTGCGGCCTTCAGCGGTGGTGCCAATGTCCTTTCGGGCGGTAATGGCGACGACTTCATCTTCGACGGGGGCGTGGGGTCGACCCTCGACGGCGGCAGCGGCAATGACACCCTGACCCTCGCCCGCTATGCCAATACGCCTTTTGTGCACACCTTTACGCCCGGCGTAAGCGGAACCCTGGCCGATGGCACCACTTATTCCAACTTTGAAATTTTCGCCCTTCAGACCGGCGGCGGCGACGATTCAGTCACCTTCGTCTCGCCGACAAGCAACAAGATCGGCGATCCCATTTCGTACAGTTATTGGCAGGCATTCGGCGGATACGACACCGCCACAATAGACCTGTCGGCATTTTCGGCGCCGTTTATGACGGCTTATTACTCATGGGGCTCTCTGTATCTCTACGACCAGAGTTCTCCCGGCAGCAAAAATGTGATGCTGTTCGACGATGTCGAAAAATTCGTCATCATCGGCGGTTCCGGAGATGATGTCTTCAATGGCAGCGTTGGAAACGAAGTCTATACCGGCGGCCGAGGCAATGACCGGCTCAACGGCGGCGCAGACTTCGATATCGCGCGCTATTCCGGCCTCTCCAGCGACTATCGAATCGATCCGCTTTCCGAGCAGTCCTTCAAGATCACCGACCTGCGCAGCGGCTCACCCGATGGAACCGATACCCTCATCAAAATCGAGCAGATCCAATGGGGCGACGGAAGCTCCACCGCGCTTCTCAATACCGCGCCCGAAGTGGCGACCTCGGACAGGACGGTGTCGGCAGGCCAGACGCTGGCCCTGTCCAGCCTGATCACGGTAAGCGATCACGAAGGCGACCCGGTCACAAAATACCAGCTTTGGGATTCGATCGGCGATCCCAACAGCGGCTATTTCACCATCAATGGGGCGGTACAGGCTCCACGTACGATAATCGAGATCACAGCGGCGCAATTGTCTCAAACAAGCTTCGTCACAGGGTCCGTGGCCGACAATCTGCAGATTCGCGCCTTCGATGGACACGGCTGGAGCGCGCTGGATAATGAAAGCTGGGCACCCTTCATTGTTTCACCGCCTGTCAATCATCCACCGGGCGTGGGGAGCTATGTTTATCTGCGCGCCCAGCATCAAACCATCGCCATAACTGATCTTATTTATGCCTACGACAATGACGGCGACGCCATCACGCGGTATCAGTTCTGGGACTCCACCCGCGATTCCCGAAGCGGCCATTTTGTCGTCAATGGCGCGATACAGGCTGCCGGTACCGTCATCGACATCACCGCCGCGCAATTGTCCCAGACGACTTTCGTTACCGGAACCATCGATGACGAGCTTCAGGTCCGCGTCTTTGACGGCAAGGCCTGGAGTGCGGCAGACGACGCGGCCTGGGGTCCCTTCACCGTCAACGTGCCCCCCAACCGTGCGCCGGTATTGTCCACCTCCAATCTGACAAAGGTTCACACCCAGACCTTGTCGGCATCCAGCCTGTTTCTGGCGAACGATCCGGACGGGGATCCCCTCGTCCGGTATCAGCTTTGGGATTCCACCGGCGATCCGGCCAGCGGCTATTTTGTGGTCAATGGCGTCGCCCAGGCCGCGGGAACGGTGATCGAAGTCACGGCCGCGCAATTGTCCCAGACCAATTTCGTGACCGGCGCGGTCGGCGACACCCTGCAGATCCGCGCCTTCGATGGCACCAATTGGAGCGCGGCGGACAACACAGCCTGGTCGCCCTTCACGATTACGGTGCCCGTCAACCATGCGCCTGATGTAGCCACTTCGGTCATTCAGAAATATCACTTCCAGACGATAAGCTTTAATCAGCTTGCTCACATCAGCGATCCGGACAGTGACCCGATCGTTCTTTATCAATTGTGGGACGGTACTCGCGATCCCAATAGCGGCCATTTTTTCGTGAATGGCCAGGCGCAAGCTGCCGGCACGGCGATCACCCTTACCCAGTCCCAATTCCAGCAGACAAGTTTTGTCACCGGCCTGGTGAGTGACGATCTTCAAATCCGCGTCTTTGACGGCGCGGCCTGGAGCGCGGCGGACAACGCGCTGTGGTCACCTTTCACGGTCCTGGTGCCGGCTTACACAGTGCCGGTGGTGACCACAGCCAGTCTTGTGCAAGCGCCAAACCAGACCCTGCTGCTCCAGAATCTCATAGTCGTAGACGACCCAGACAGCGATACCTGGCCGCGCTATCAGCTTTGGGACTCCACCCGCGACCCCAATAGCGGCCACTGGGTGGTCAATGGCGTGGCGCAGCCCGCCGGAACCGTGATCGACATCACCAGCGCGGACTTCTCGCAGACCGCTTTTGTGACTGGAACCGTCAACGACGATCTTCAGGTCCGCGTGTTCGATGGCACAAGCTGGAGCGCACCTGATACCGCCGCCTGGTCACCGTTCACCATAGGACCGGCCGCCCCCCTCTTGCCGGTGGTGACAACGGGGGGCGCCACCGTGCATCACGACCAAAGCTTCGCATTGTCCTTGTTGATTTCGGCAACCGGCGTAAACGGCGCGCCAATTACGCAATATCAGGTGCGCGACACCAATGCAGATCCCGCCAGCGGCTATATCACCATAAACGGTGCGATCCAACCGGCCGGGGCCGTTATCGATATGACTGCGGCGGACTTCGCCCAAGCGTCCTTCGTAACCGGCTCTCCCAGCGAAATCATGGGCAACATCGCAGACACCTTCCAAGTCCGCGCTTTTGACGGAACGAGCTGGAGCGCCGCGGCGAACGCACCCTGGGCGCCGGTCACCATGATAACCGCCGCCAATCGTCCGCCAACACTGTCGCCGACGCCACCTCCCGGAACGATAGGAGGCGCTCCCAACACCGCCATCAGCCTGTCGAACATGCTCACCATGATCAATCTGGCGGATGCCGATGGCGATGCGATCACCAGGGTGCAGCTTTGGGATTCCACCGCCAATCCGTTCAGCGGCCACTGGGCGATCAACGGCGCCGCCCAACCTGCCAGCACGGTGATCGACCTGGATGCGTCGCAGATTTCGCAGGCCACTTATGTCTCAGGCCGGATCAGCGACAATCTTCAGATCCGGGTGTTCGACGGCATCGATTGGAGCGCGGCCGACAATGCCGCCTGGGCGCCCTTCACGTTCACGGTGAATAACACGGCTCCGGCGATCATCAGCGGAACGGTGAATGCCCAGCATGGCCGCTCCCTGGCCCTGTCGGGCATGACCACAATTGTCGATGTCGACGGCGATGCGATCACCAAATATCAGTTGTGGGATTCCACCCGCGATCCCAATAGCGGGTATTTCGTGGTGGGTGGCGTGGCGCAAGCCGCCGGCACGGTGATCGAGATCACGGCCGCACAGTTTTCCCAGACCTCGTTCGTCACCGGCAAGGTCAGCGATAGTCTGCAGATCCGTGCCTTTGACGGCATCGACTGGAGCGCGGCCGACAATGCTTCCTGGTCGCCTTTTAATGTGTCGGTGACGCCCTATACCGCCCCCAACCTCAGCACCAATGACGTCAATACCACGCCGGGCCAGAACCTGGCCTTGTCTAGCCTGATCAATGTCAATGATCCCGACGGCGATACAATGACCCGCTATCAGCTTTGGGATTCCACGCGCGATCCCAACAGCGGGCATTTCATGATCAACAGTCAGGCGCTGGCCGCGGGCACTGTGATTGATATCACCGCCGCCCAACTCTCCCAGACCTCCTTTGTCACCGGCACAGTGGCTGATGCGCTTCAAATCCGCGCCTTTGACGGTATCTCCTGGAGCGCCGCCGATACCGCCGCCTGGGCCTCCTTCCATGTCAATGTGAGCTAGGTTGCCATCGCTTCCCCGCCCATAGGTATTTGTCCATCTCTAGATCATTTCGCCGCTGCCTTCGGGCATATCTGGCGCTCGCCCGGCTCGCCGCCAGCTTGCGCTTCGCTGGGCGAGACGGCTCCCGTTGTGCCATAACAACCGCATAAAAAGGGAGTCGGATTCAGGGTGAATCGCAAACAGCGTCGCGCAAGCCAAAAAGGCCGGCCGCCCCCCCCGACACCGGCCGGCGATGTGCGCGATCCGATCGACTTGCATGCCGCCGGCGTGGAAGCCTTTCGCGCCGGGGACCTTGAAACGGCCGCCGGCCTGATTGCCCAGGCGATTGCCGCGGACGGACGCAAGCCGACCTTCCACTACAATCTGGCTATTGTGCTCAAGGCGCGCGGCCTGTTGCGGGAGGCTGCCGCCAGCTACGAACGCGCCATCGCGCTCAAGCCGGACTATGCCGATGCCCATAACAATCTTGGCAATGTCTTCAAGGCGCTGGGCCACCCGGACAAAGCCCGGGCCAGCTTCGAACGCGCCTTGCAGCTCAAGCCTGGCAACACCGATACACTTTATAACCTGGGTGTTCTTTGCAGCGACGCCGGCGACCGTGACGAAGCGGCGCGCCACTTCCAGAACTGCCTGGCACAAGACCCCGACGATTCTCGCGGCGCCGGAATGCTGTTGGCGCATCTGGGCCGGCGCGATGCACCAGAACAGACACCGCAGGCCCAACTGCAGAAGATTTATGACGTCCGCGCGCAATTCTGGGACCGGGAGCGCTATTTTGGACACGCGCTGGTCGCCGACGCTCTTAAGGCGCATGCCCCTCAAGCCAAGCTTGATATCCTGGATATCGGTTGCGGCACCGGGTTGGCCGGTGCGCTGGTGCGTCCTCTCGCGGTGCGGCTGGACGGCGTCGATCTTTCCCCCGCAATGCTGGAAAAGGCGCGTGGCAAAAGGGTCTATGACGGGCTGTATCAGGCCGACATCCTATCCTTCCTGTCGGAACATAAGGACCGTTATGATGCGATCCTGGGGGCGGCAACCCTGATCCATTTCGGCGACCTGCGCGCCGCGGTCGACGCGGCCGCCACGAGCCTGCGCGATCTGGGGCTGTTCATCTTCACGCTCTTTCCCGACGACGCGAGTTCGGATTTCGCGGTCGCCCGCAATGACAGGCTCGCCCAGAGCGGCTGTTTCAGTCACAGCCCCGCTTATGTGGAACGCCTGGCGTCCCAAAGCGGATTTTCAGTGCGGGCGCTGGAAAAAGTCATTCACGAATACGATCAGGACAACAATCCGATACCCGGTCTTCTGGTGGTGCTGCGGCGCGACCACGGTGCGTGATGGCCTTTGATGTGCCATAACAGGCGCATAAAATGGGGAGCATCGCCATGAAGCGCCGTCTCGCAGTTGCGTTCGCCTGCCTGTCTTCCACCGCCCTGGTCGTGGCCGCCTTGGCGCAAACCCCGCCCGCGCCCACCGCGCCTCCCATCCCGGTTGTTCCCACCAATCCCGACTATGCCGCGGTGGTGGAAGGAAAGCCGGTCGACACCCGCCAGAACGAGAACAAGGACGACCGCCCGCTTTATCCCGAACAGACCCGCGCGCCCTATCACAAGACCGCGCCGTATCAGATCACTGAGATCACGGGTGCCCTGCATGCGCCCTGGGCGCTGGCCTTCCTGCCCAGCGGAAAATTCCTGGTGACCGAGCGGCTGCCCGGTGCGCTACGGGTGGTGTCGCCGGACGGCGCCGTCGCGCCGCCGGTCGCGGGCGTGGAGGGACTGGCCACCGGCTGGCCGGGCACCGGCTTGTTCGACCTGGCGCTGGACCCCGATTACGCCAGGAATCACACGCTTTTCTTCACATTTTTCGGCTGGGATCACGGCATGATCAGCGGCATCCAGGTCGCGCGCGCCACCTTCAATGAAACGGCCAATGCCCTCAGCGACGTGAAGGTGATCTTCCGCGCCCGCCCCCAGACGCCCAATGACTCGCGCTCGGGTGTCGGCACCCGCAGCGGCGGACGGCTCACGATCGGCAAGGATGGTTTCCTCTACATCACCATCGGCGACCGCGACACAGGCAGTTCCTTTGCCTGGCGCGTGGCGCAGACGCTCGACACCCATCTGGGCAAGATCCTGCGCATCACCAAGGACGGCAAAGCGGCGCCCGGCAATCCCTTCACCGGCCAGGACGGCGCCCTGCCCGAGATCTGGGCGATCGGCCAGCGCAGCCAGGAAGGACTGGCTTTCGACAATGACGGCAATCTTTGGGAGACCGAGCACGGCCCGCGCGGCGGCGACGAGTTGAACCTGATCAAAAAGGGCGGCAATTACGGCTGGCCGATCATCAGCCACGGCATCGACTATCCCGGCCCGCCGATCGGCGATGGCGCGGTGGCCAAGGATGGCATGGAACAGCCGGTCTATTACTGGGCGCCGTCGATGGGGCCGTCGCAAATCGCCTTCTACAAGGGCAACCTGTTCCCGGAATGGAAGAACAGCGTGTTCGTGGCCATGCTGCGCGGCAATGCGCTGGAGCGGCTGACCTTATCAGGCGGCAAGGTGGTCAATGAGGAACCACTGCTGACCGACGTCAAGACCCGGTTGCGCGATGTGCGGGTGGGTCCGGACGGAGCGGTCTATGTCCTGACCGACAGCGGCCTCAGCTCCATCACCGACAACACGCCGGCTACCTCCAAGCTGCTCAAGCTGACGCCGCGCTGACGACTTCCCTCTCCCCAGGGGAGAGGGAAATAGCATCTGGTCATCGAACTGAGGACGCGGACAAGGCGAACACGCGTCGCTGATACTTCGCGGCCCGCAGAAAGCGAAAAAGGCCGGGTAGCAGCTACCCGGCCTTTCGCATTGCATGCAGGCAAATGCTTAGTCTTCGAATCTCACACCGACGCGGTAGGAGCGGCCGATACAGTCATAAGTGCTGCAGCTCGTACCGCCACCGCCGATGGTGGGAATATTCGGCGGAGGTGCGTTGAAGAGGTTGTCGATCGCCCCATAGAGCTGGATATGGTCGTTCCAGCGATAGGAGCCCCGGAAGTCGCCGTAAATGACCGCCGGAATGGCGTTGTTGTCAATGCTGGTATAGACCGACTGGTTCTGGGTCAGGTTGTTGGTAAGCACCGCCGAACCGATGAGGCGGGCCTGGCCGGTAATCGACCAGGGGCCTTCACTATAGGTTGACGAGATCGTGGTGTGGAACTTCGGCTGGCTGCCGAAGGGATTAAGCGCGCCGTCGCCGCTGAGCGCGCCCGCACCGTTCACCGTGATGCCCAGCGAGGTCCGGGTCTTTTCGTCGTTATAGTTGCCCAGGATGTGCCAGCTCATCATGCCGTCGAACAGATCGTGGAAATAGTCGATCTGGAAATCCAGGCCCGAGGTGGTTTCCCGGTTGGCGTTCACCGGCCCTTGATAGTAGGCGTTGAACGCGCCGGGTTGGTCGGCGGTGAAGGTCAGGCCACCGAGCAGGCGCGTGCCCGGATTGCCGTTGGCGTCCGTTTCCGTTGTCTGAAGCCCGCCCGCCACGCCACCGCTGCCGAAGAAGACGAACTGGCAGAAGAGCGGATTCTTGTTTTGGGCGCACTGGCTGAAAATCTGACCCGAGTTCGGTGAGAAAATGCCGCCATGGACAGTGATCGAATACCAGTCGAAGGACAAAGACAGGTTTTCGATCCAGTGGGGCGTCAACACGATGCCGCCCGACACCGTGGTGGCCTGCTCCGGCACCAGGAGGGGGTTACCCGCTTGGAGCTGTTTCACGCTGAACTGGCCGCCGCCGGGGGGATAAGTCTGGGTCTGGGTGCTGACCAGAATGGGCGAGAACAGCTCGCCGACACCCGGCGCGCGGATGTCCGACGACAGGGTGGTGCGGACCTTGATGTCCTCATTGATCTGGCTGGTAAGACCCAACTTCCAGGTCTCGACCAATCCGCTGGTGGAGTAAGACGTGAGGCGGCCCGCGCCGTTCAGCTCCAGGGAGTCGACGAACTGGTTCTTGAGAACCGGGATGTTCACCTCCAGGAAGCCTTCCTGCACATTGAACTGGCCGGAGAATTGGGAGAAATTGCCCGATTCCCACACGCCGGTGGCGCCCAGTTGCAGCGGGTCGCGCTGGTTGCGCTGCTGCTCCAGGCGGTCTTCAAAGCCCAGCGCAATGGCGATCTTGCCGGCCGACAGGCCCCACGGCAGCGTGCCTGAGGTCGTAACCGAATAGACCTGTTGATTCATGAGGAAGAGCGCCTGGTCCATAACCGAACGGTCGCCCCCGCGGCCCGGCGCAATGTAATTGAGCGCCGCCTGGCTGGCGGTGCCGTCGCCGAACACGTTCAAGGGTACGCAGCCCGGCCTCAAGCCGCCAGGGTTAAGCTGCTGGAAACCGGCCGCATTGGTGCTGGTGCCATAAGACGTTTGCGTCAGGGTCGAGCGGCAGGCAATGCTGCCGACAGACGGAATTGGCGCGCCGGCAGCGGTCAGAAGAGTTCTGATCGCCGCGGCTTTCACCGGATCGCCGCCGCCCAGCGAATTGGCGCCGGTCGACGTGACCACCACCGCATCCACGGCATTGGCAAAGTTGACGTTCATGGTGTTGTAGGGGTTCAGCTGGCGCTCACGCACCGAGCTGCTCTGGGCATAGGCGTTCCACGACCAGTCCTCGCCGAACATATTATAGGCGCCCGTCAGGGTGAAGACGCCGCGCGTCAACTGACGATAGCTCTGGACGTAATTCTGCGCGATGGACTTGGACAGATTGAACATCGAGACGTCTCGATGATTCGTCAGATTCTGGATGGCGGCGGTGCCCAGCTGGAAGCTGGGAATGCCGCCGGCGGCCATCTGCTGCTGGACCACCGTCGGAATGAAGGCGTTATCCGACTTGATGGTGAGCTGTTGCTGGCGGCCGTTATTGGCCTGGTTGTTTTCCGCGTTTGCGCCGTAGTTCAGCATCAAGGACGCGGTGATGTCCGGCGTGAGCTTGAAGCTGGTATAGCTGAACAGATTGTATTTGTGGAACGGCACCGCGGTGAGCGGCGCATTGGTTACGTTGGTGTCGACATTGGCCGAACAGTTATAGCAGTTGCTGCCGGCCGCGTTGGTGCCCGGTGTAATATTGTTGATACCAAAATTGAACGGCACGGCCTGGGCATTCGGGCCCACGAACTGAATGCCCCTGAGCGCGTTGGCGGCCGCAGGCGTGGCGCCGCTGCCTGCAGCGCTGGTCGTGATCAGGCCGCCATTGGTGAACTGGTTGCCGTAAACACCGCTGGGTGTATGGCACAGCGCGTTGGCGGCACCGCCATTGACCACGGCGCAGGAATAGAGCGCCCGGTTGTTGTTGTTATACCACCCACGATTCCAGTTATACATCGTGTCGCCGCTCATCGTGTAGTCGGCGGCGAATTCAGTATGGCCCCGGCCGCCCAAGAAGTCGGTGCCGAACATTGCCTCAAGCTTGTACTTTTTCTGATCGTTATGGCTGTCGTTGGCGAACAACGCATTGGCCTTGAAGCCGGTATAGGTCTTGTTGATGACCAGGTTGACCACGCCGGCCACCGCGTCAGAGCCCCAGGCGGCTGAAGCACCGCCCGTCACCACATCCACGCGCTCGATGATGCCGCTGGGGATGGTGGAAAGGTCAACGCCGCCGATCGCCGGCGGCCCGCCGGAATTGGGGTTGGAGGTGACGACGCGCTGGCCGTCAAACAGCACCAGGGTACGCACAACGCCCAGGCCGCGCAGATCGATGGTATCGATGCCTGAATCGCCCTGGGAGGAA